>Ga0247820_10000578_pt1 | contig 19613 bp, 13 predicted proteins | sample 13C_Glucose_Day1_2_FD_192480 | JGI IMG/M metagenome (GOLD analysis project Ga0247820, IMG submission 192480) | Soil microbial communities from agricultural site in Penn Yan, New York, United States - 13C_Glucose_Day14 | ecosystem: Environmental > Terrestrial > Soil > Agricultural land | place...
CGCTGGGGTTGGCCGTGGTTTTCGGGCAGATGCCATCGAAGTTGATGGTGTTGCGCATGGCCACCGGCTGCGGGTTGTTCGGCAGCGCGAACAGGTCGGCACGCTGCGTGGTGTAGTTGCGCATGACGCCCCAGATACCGTTCCAGTAGCCTTCCAGGGCCGCGTCCAGCGAATACAGGTAGTCGCCATTGGTGGCCGCGGAGCTGGAGATCATCGACACCGGCGCCAGGAAGCCCAGCTGTTCGGATATGCCGATCATCTGCGAGGCCTTCCACCCCGAGTTGGAGCTACTGCCGTAGCCGGTACCGTTCTGCAGCCATTTGACGCCGTGCATCGTGACGTTGTGCTCCTCCTCATAGCCGCCAGCGTGCATACGCAACCGCACGTTGTCGCCAGAGTAGGTGCGCAGCATCGGGGTGAAGGGGTCGCCTGGCTCGCTGCCTGCCGTATTGATGTGCGGCGGGAACAAGGTGGTGCCACCCGTCGGGCCGACCGCGGAGTTGATCGCCGAGGGCGCCAGGTTCATGGCCGGGATGGCACGGTCGGTACGGCTCTGCAGGGCATAGCCCAGGTCGCCACCGAGGCCGTCGGCCTGCATGCCGCGTTTGCCGTCCGGCGCGACCTTGTTCGGGTCGAACACGCGCAAGGCCAACGGCTCGTTGCGGTAGTTGACGACGAACATGCCCGGGTCATCCACGGAGATCGCCTGTGGGCATGGCCGGGTCGGGCAACCAGGATTGAGGCCACCGCGCGATTCGACGATCGACTCCAGCAGGTTCGAGGCCTTCTGCCGCACGGGTGGGTTTATGGCGTAGCGGAAGCTGTCGGCCGTGGCTGGATAGGCCTGGGCGTTGGGCACACCATCGGGACCGGCGCCCACATACACGCCGGCTTCATAGGCATGCTGGAAGTCGCTGTACTCAAGGAAGAACTCGCGATAGCTGTCGTTCTTGCCATCACCGTCATTGTCGCCGGTACTGATCACCGCCTGCCACGAGGTCGGGCCACCGTCCTGGCGCAGGGCGGGGTTGTACAGCTGCTCGCCGGTTTCGGCGTGGTGCCAGGTGGAGCCGGCAGGCTCGGCCAGCACAGTGGCATACAGGCCCAACTGCTGGTGGGTCGATGGGCCGAAGTGGTCATGGGTGAAGATGGTGCCCAGGCCGCGGTCGACGTTGTGCACGTTGATCAGCGGGTCGGCGAACCAGCGCTGCATGGCTGTGCGCGCACCCACCCAGTCGGCCCGGCCAAAGCGGCCGAAGTACGGGTGCAGCTTGGCCGTCGGGCAGGCGGCAGTGCCGTCGCGGCTGTCGCCCTGTGAGCAGCCATTGAAAGCACGGATGGCGTTCACGCGTTCCACCACGCTGCCGGGCGAGAGGACACCGTCCTCGTAGTTCCAGCCGTTGGCCGAACCGTCGGCTGCGGTCAGGTCCCACTTGGGCAGGTGGATGTGCTGGCCGATCACATCGGTCGGTGTACGCACCTGGTAGTCGTCCATTTCATAGAACGCCGGGATCAGGTTGGTTTGTTGGTACATGGTGCAGTCGAAGGTGTTCATGCGCATCACCAGCGGCTCTGGCGGGCGCTGCTTGGTGATCACCGGCCATGCGTCTTCCCACAGCGCAAGGATGCGCGCCTGTGGGAAGTGATAGCCGACCTTGTTGTACACCGCGTCGAACTGGATGTTGGCCGCCTTGTAGATACGAGGGCGGTCGGCAGTGAACGTGGAGGCACCACGGAAGGTGATACCGCCCAGGCTCTCGCCGCTGAAGTATTCGCCCGTGGACGAGGCCTGGGTAAGGCGTTTGCCGCGGTCATCCATGCAGGGTTCGAAGAAGGGGGCGCCGGCGGTTGGCAGTGCGCCATTGGTGCGAAACGCCTTGGCCACCGGTTGGCTGCCAGGGATCAGGGCAAAGCTTGGGTGCTCGGCCTTGGCGTGGAACTGCATGGCGGCCTGCTCGACGTCGGTGCCCTCCTCGGGCAGGTAGATCGGCTTGGCCTTTTCTACCACCTTGGAGAAATCCAGCTTGGTGGTGGTGGTCACGGCCTCCCCCCCAGCGGACACACCATCGAGCGCATGGCGGCCCAAGCCACCGTCCCAACCGTCGACCTGGTTGCCATCGAGGTTGGCCCACAGTGCTGCGCCGCTGTCCTTGAGCTGGCGCGCCATGGCCGGGTCGAGCATGTCCAGCGGCGGGGTCGGCGGACGCTGGCCGACGCTGCTTTCCATACCGCCGATCCAGAAGGGGTAACCTGGGTTTTTCAGGGTGCCGTCAGCGTTGCGGTTGGTTTCGCTGCGGTCGACCAGCGCCAGCGAGCCTACAGCCTTGGCTGCGCCTGGCGCGTCGCTGTGATCGTCATCGCCGTGCTCTGGGTCTTCGTGATCCTCGTCATCCTCGGCGATCAGCTCTTGAGCCAGTTTCGGCACGACCACGACCTTGCCCGGCATCGGCGCCATGGCTTTGCCTGGCAGCGGCACGATCGCCGGGATCGGCGTACCTGCGATGATTTCGCCGTCGGGCAGCGCCCGTGCGCCGGCCGCCGGCTTGCCGCTGCGCAAGGCGAACGGCGTGTCATGGAAGCCGTCCTCCCCCTGCCCGCTGACTTCCAGGCGGGTACCCTCTTCGAACACATCGTGCACCCGCCACATGGCCCACATGCCTTGGGCGAAGTGCGGGTAGAAGTGGCAATGGTAAATGGCATCACCCGCCACACGGTTGCGGTTGCCCGAGCCGCCGTTGGCGATCTCGTAGGTGTACCCAACACCTGGGCCTATGCCCTGGGCGTCGATGTAGTCGGAGTTGTCGTCATTGGGGTTGAACAGCCACTGGTGGCCGTGCAGGTGGAAAATGTGTTGCTCATGGCCGTTGTGGGTGTTGCGGAACTTGGTGAAGTCGCCAATGTAGCTGTGGTGCACGTTGGCAGGCTCCGACGGGTACAGCGCCATGCTGGCCTTGACCCCAATGGCGTTTGCCGGTGGGGTTTCGCCTGGGCGAATGTGTTCCAGGCCGATGTTGGCCGGCACGTCCACCAGGGTGCCGATATCACCCACGGTGTGCGCGCTGAGGAAGAACTCTTCGTAGGCGCAGGACAGGCAATCATGCATCGGCCCGACCCCCAGGCGGTTGGCCACGACTTCCGCGCCCATGCCCCCCGAGCCGTAGTTGATCATGAACGCGTCGCGCGTAGGCTCCAGCACATGCCCCATGACCGGGTCCGCCCAGTAGCCGGGGAAGGCCTGAGTGGCGGCCACTTCATCGGCAAACTGCGAGGCGAAATCGCGGAACGCTTCCAGGCGGTTGGGCAAGGCCGGGTTGCGCTTGTTGATGCTCTCCAGCGGGTAGGTGGAACGCGGGAAGCTGCCGTCCGGGTTGGGCCCCATGACAATAGCGTCGGTTTCACTGCTGAGGATCTCGTTGCCGTCGACCATGGCGATGATCGGCTTGCCGGCTTTGCCTTCGGCTATCCACGGTTCAACCTGTGGGTAGCGGGCCTCGTAGTCGACCACGGGCTGGCCGGTGGCGGCACGGCCGGTACTGGCCAAGCGCATTTCCTCTTCGGTCAGGGTATTTCGATAGGTGCGCCCACCTTTGGGCACCACCACCACCTGGCCGAACAGGCCATTGGCTACGTTGCCGGCGTTGCCCTGGCCGCCGAACGTGGCACCCTGGCTGGTGGCGGCGAAGGCACCTTCGCGCTCGGCGTAGAGGGTGTAGCTGCGGGTAGCGCCAGGGGCGATCAGGAAGTTGCCATTGCGGCCGGTGTTGGCGGCAATGTCGCCGATGCTGTTGACGGCCTGAAGGCCGTTGACCTGAAAGCCGACGTGGCGATCAGTGACCTGCTCGTCGACGACGAAGTTCTCGCCCCCGTCATTTTCCACTTCTGCAGCTTCTTCGGCGTCTTCGCCTTCTTCTCCCTCTACACCTTCGACCTCGTTTTCATCATGGTCGATACCGTGTTTGTTGGGATTGGCCTGGTAAGCCAACAGGTTGGTCAGGTTGACCGTCAGGCAATCACCGGCGGCAACCCGCAGCACGATGGGACGTGGGCGTTTGTCCGGGCGCAGGGTCACTTTGCCCGGCACTGCGGCGCCCCCCTTGCTGAGCGGTACCTGATGCTCGTCCACTACATCCTGACGCAGGGCGAACATCATGCCGTTGGCGTTTTGCGCGCCAAGGCGGTTGAACATCAGGGGCTGGTCCAGGGCGATCACGTTCGCCACCAAGGTGCGCTGGCATTGCACAGCCGCCTCGCTGGTCGCCGTCCAGCCCATCAGGGCCAGTACAAGTGATGTGAGGACGGGGCCTTTGCTGGGGGTCGACATGCTGCACCTCCGGGACACAGGAACTGTGCAAGAGGGTCAGCAAGGTGCATGCCAGAAGAAAATCTCCCTTCTGTTCAATAACTTGGCTGGCGAATCGAACCGGATTGGGGTGAATTCCCCGCTGCGATCCCCACATCGGGGGATGGTATTCATTGTCATTGCGGGGGATTGGGTAAACGGCTTGTCAACAACCCTTGGAAAAAATTGAACGTCCGCGCTCACCTGCTTTCAAGATGATGAGTGACATCAACTCCCAGGAGCCCCGCAACGATGAAGATGCCCGGCCGCGCCCCCAACGCCAACGTGCAACTCGATTATGTGCGCGACACGCTGTTCGGCCCGGTAGCCCTGAGCGTTGAATGCCAGTGCCAGCTTGCCGCGCTGAACTTGCAGGGCCGCCCCGCCCTGCGCTTGCATATCTGCCCGCCGCTTCCGGACAAAGTCGAGCGCGCGCACAGCGTAGCCTTCGTGTGGGATGGTCGCAGTTACCACGGCGTTGTTCGTGACAAGGGCAAATGCGGCGATGGTGGGCTGAACCTGCTGGTTGAACTGCAATAAGCCGATCTACCGACTTTAAGTGGCCTGATGCCGGAATATGTGCGCCCGGCCAGCCTCGGCTGACCGGCGCACCCGAGCAATCAGGCGATCGCCCTTAGCGACGCTGGTTGACTGTCGCGCAGCGCATGCAGGTGATCGACCAGCTTCACCACGTCACGGCAACTGTTCAGGCTCTGCAATGAAACCCCGCTAAGCGTCACGCCCTGCTCCATATTTGGCCCCTGACCCAAGCGAATGGTCAGGCTGGTGCCATCCAGGCAACTGACTTCACAGTGATCAGGCAGGCAGGCCTGTTCAATCATTTGCCGCATTTCCAGTATCGAAACGCCTATCAATGACATGTTACGACCCTCTCTTCAGTGGATGGCCTGTTTATTGGAGTACGCCTTTGGCAGGCGGGGTGCCAATTGATAATGAGCATGCCAAGGCGGCCGTCCATGCGCCGGGGCAATGGTGATGCGGGAGATCATCTAGCACCTTAGTAAAAGAACGGACGCGCCCCACTACCGTTCGACCCAATGATGGCACTTCGCGACAAGCGGTCAGCGATGCAAGGCTGGTCAGTGGGGCTCGACCGCCATCTGGCCGAAGCGCCCGGCATGGAAATCATCGAAGGATTCGGCAATTTCCGCCTGGCTGTTCATCACGAATGGCCCATAACCCACAATCGGTTCGTCGATCGGCTCGCCGCTGAGCAACAGCACACTCGCTCCGTCCAGCGCTTCGATGGCCACGTCTTCACCCGCTCGCTCCAGCAATACCAGGCTGGCCGGCCCGGCTTCACGCTCACCGTTGACCCTCACAGTGCCACGCAACACTATCAGCGCAGCATTGCGGCCAGCAGCGACAGGCAACTGCACTGCAGCACCTGCGCCCAGGCGCATGTCCCAGACATCCATCGCGGTGAAGGTGCGCGCTGGGCCTGGATGTCCCTGGTAGCTGCCAGCGATCACCCGAAGGCTACCTGCCTGCCCCGCCAAGGGCACTTCAGGGATATCGGCTGCCAGCAGCGTCTGGTAACCGGCAGCGGCTCGTTTGTCCTGCGCAGGCAGGTTGACCCACAGCTGCACCATTTCCAGCATACCGCCACTGCGGGCGAACGCCGGGGAATGGAATTCCTCGTGGAGGATGCCGTTGGCGGCCGTCATCCATTGCACATCGCCAGGGCCAATCAGGCCTCCGGCACCGGTGGAATCACGGTGTTCCAGTTCGCCCTGATAAACGATAGTGACCGTTTCGAAACCACGATGTGGATGCTGGCCTACGCCGCGCCGGGCACTGGTGGGCGTGAAGGCGTGGGGGCCGGCATAATCCAGCAGCAGGAACGGGCTGATCTGCTTGGCCAGGTTGTCGTAGGTGAACAAGCTGCGCACCGGAAAGCCGTCCCCTACCCAATGGGTGTGAGGGCTGCGGTGAATACCCAGGATCTTTTTCATGAGAAGTCTCCTCTCTAAGGCTGGGTTAACCTTACCAATGAGACCAATCAGCCGGTAGCCTGCGCAAATGGCATGCATCGTTCCAGCAATGGAACAGTGATTCAGCCCTGCAGGTAATCCAGTATCCGCTGCGCGGCCATGCCCGGGTCTTCCTGCATGAAACAATGGCCTCCGGCGACCTGGCAGGCTTCGACCCTGGGGTTGATCGACGCCAGCCGCTGCACCGAATGCGGCACGAAGGGATAGGTCTGTTCGCCATACAGCACCCGGGTTGGCGCCTGGATGGCGGCAAGATGCGCCCACATGCGCGTCGGGAAGGAACTGAAAATCTCAACTTCACGGCTGGGCCGGCACTTGAGCACCACGCCCTCACCGCAATCGCCGATGGCATGTTCGATGTAGGCCTGCAGCGCCGCATCGCTCCAGCCCTTGAAGATGCCCCGCCCTTGCAGGGAGGCCAGCGCCGCTTCGCGGTCGGGCCAATGGCTGCGGCGGTTGGCGGCCTTGCGTGCCAGGGCATGCCGGCGATGCAGCCCCACCAGCGCGGCGGCCCCCATGACCCCGATCATGCGCCGGCTGAACAATACCGGGTCAAGCAATACGGCGCGCTCGAACAACGCAGGGCTGCTGGCCAGGATCAGCCCAGTGAGCACGCCGCCAAAGCTGTGCCCGAGTGCATAGCGAGGTACGTCGCCATACTCGCCACGGCCCGTTTCGAAAGCCTCCACTGCCAACTCAGCCGTGCGGTTCCAGCCGCGGAACACACCGCCATGGTCACTGTCGCCATGCCCCTGAACATCACTGAGCCACAGGTCGAAGTGCTCGCCGAGACGTGCCAGCATCGGCTGGTAGGCCAGGCAGCAGAAGCCATTGCCGTGCAAGAAATGCAGCAGCGGCTTGCCGCTGGCCGGCGAGCGCCAGCCGCGTAAGGTGAAACCTTCGGAGCATTGGTGAGACCAGGGAATCAACTGCATCGGTTTGCCGTACTCTACGCGTTACGAAAACGCCGATTCTACAAACAGCAGCGGGTAAAGCGATATCACCAGCAGCAAGGCCATCAGGACATTGAACAGCATCAGCCAACGCGGGTTCTGCAGCAGGTTGCGCAGCGCACTGCCAAACATCACCCACACGCCGACGCTGGGCAGATTGACCAAGGCGAACACAGCCGCGATGACGATCACGTTCATCACATAGCCCTGGGCCGGTGTGTAGGTGGTGATCGCCCCTACCGCCATCACCCACGCTTTGGGGTTGACCCACTGGAACGCTGCTGCCCCCCAGAAGCCCAGAGGCTTGCGGGTATTGGACGAATCGGCGCTCAACGGCTCGGAGGTGGCGATTTTCCAAGCCAGGTAGAGCAAATAGGCGGCGCCCACGTAACGCAGCACGGTGTACAACGCAGGCCAGGCCTTGAACACCTCGCCAAGGCCCAGGCCAACGGCCAGTACCAAGACCATGAAACCGATGCTGATGCCCAGGGCGTGAGGGATGGAGCGACGCACGCCAAAGTTCACCCCTGATGCCAACAGCATGGTGTTGTTGGGGCCTGGGGTTATCGAGGAAACGAAGGCAAACAGCACAAAGGCCATCAGCAGGTCGAAAGAGGCGAGCATGGCAGGCATTCCAGAATCGTTATGAGTGCTGTCACACTACGGCAGTAGCCTTCCGCACAACCGGTACAGTTACATTAAATTACGCAGATACACATGACTGTATCGATACGACGCACTGCTTTCCAAGGAAGCCCAGCATGAGCCTTACCATTCGCCCCGCAGTACGTACTGACGCCGCACAGATTCTTGCATTCATCACCGAACTGGCCGAGTACGAGCGTGCGCGCCATGAAGTGATCGCCACCCTTGCCGATATCGAGCACAGCCTGTTCGATGAAGGCAGCACGGTGCACAGCCTGATCTGCGAACGCGATGGCCAGGCAGTGGGGTTTGCCGTGTATTTCTACAGCTATTCGACGTGGCTGGGGCGCAACGGTATTTACCTGGAAGACCTGTACATCACGCCTGAGCAGCGCGGTGGCGGCGCGGGCCGCGATTTGCTGCGGCACATTGCCCGCGAAGCCGTGGAGAACCGCTGCGGCCGGTTGGAGTGGAGCGTGCTGGACTGGAATGAACCGGCGATCGGGTTCTACAAGTCGCTGGGGGCCGAGCCGCAGGATGAATGGGTGCGGTACCGGCTGGATGGGGACAAGCTGCTGCAGTTTGCCCGCGGTTGATCGGTAACCTGTGTGAGCTTGCCGGCGATGCAGACGCTGCGGTGCAGGACACCGGCTTCGCCGGTGATCGCCGGCAAGCCGGCTCCTACAGGTACCCCGCTGCTCTCAAGCTCAGCGCAAACCCAGTGGGAGCCGCCCGTCACGCGCCGCTGCGCACCCGTTGCATCACCGCGCCCACCAGCACCACATTGACCAGCGCCAACAGGCACAAGGTCACCAGCACCCCCATCGCGCCAAAGTGCTCGAACAGGTAGCCCCCCACCAGCGGCGTCAACGCCTGCCCGATCAGCGACGGCCGCGACATGCGCCCCATCAACAGCACGTATTGCGCAGGCGGCATCATCGCCAAGGGCAACAGCCCGCGCACGATCGCCCGCAAGCCATTACCACAACCGAACACCAGCAGGCCCACGGCCGTGGCCGCCGGCACCAGCGTCACCAACAGCAGGCCGACCAGCACCAGGCTGACCCAGGCCAAGGCCGTCCAGATCGGATGGCGCTGGCCGGCCAGAATCTGCAACACCCTGGAGGCCACCTGGCTGGGGCCGAGCATTGCCGCCAGGCCAATTGCCACCGGCAGCGAGTGCCCAAGGCCCTGGAGCACAGCCACCAGTTGCACGGCAATTGCCGTCATGATGATCGCGCCAATAGCGAACATGCTGGTCAACAGCAGATAAAGCTGGCGATCGACCCCGATCGCGTTGCCTTGATCCTGTGCCTTGCGCACCTCCACCCGCCCCCCGGCCGGCAACACTCGCCAATACAAAGGCGCCACCACCACCAGCAGCACGAGGGCATAGCAGGCGCAGGTGGTGCGCCAGCCCAGGTGTTCGATGGCCAAGGCCACTGTCGGCCAGGACAGGGTCGAAGCGAAGCCGGCGATCAGGGTGATGCCCGTGATTGCCTTGCCCGCACCCTCGCCATACAACCCGCCAAGGGTGGCGAACAGTGCCTCGTACAGCCCCATCGCCATGCCGACCCCGATCACCGCCCAGGCCAGCAGGAACAGCCCCAGCCCTTGGCTGACGGCCATGAGCAGCAAGCCCATCGCGACCACGGCGCCACTGGCGGCCATCTGCGGACGGCCACCGTAGCGTGCAACCAGGCGGCTGGACAGCGGGGCAAGCAGCGCCGAGACCATCAAGCTCAGCGATAGCGCACCGTACACCCACTGGCTGGGCCATCCAGTGTCGCGGCTGATGGGCTCGGCCATCACCGCCATGAGGAAGAACGAACCGCCCCAGACCAGTATTTGCAGGATGCCCAGGCAGACGATGCCAAAGGGCCCGGGGAGTTGAGGGGAGCTGTTCACTATCGGGCCTTGGGTCACATGCGCGGGAGGATCAAAGCTGGCACCCTACCATGCCCGCCATCGATGAAATATCCCGACATATCATTGCGCGTGATAATAACCTTCGCTGCGTTCGATTCGTGCGTCACGCGCAAGGCACTCACACTCCGCCCACTACTAATACTTTGGCGGAGTTCTCCATGGACCACTCACTCAAACCCTTGCGCTTCCCCCTCGCTGCCCTGGCAGTGGTGGTGCTCAGCGCTTGTGGCCGCACCCCAGATGCCGTGCAGGCTCCCGCCGCGCCCAAGGTCACCGTCGCCAAAGTGATCGAGCAGCCGATCAACGAATGGGATGAATTCACTGGCCGCCTCGAAGCCCCGGAAACCGTCGAAGTGCGCCCGCGCGTATCCGGCCAGATCGACCTGGTGGGCTTCACTGAAGGCGCCCAGGTCAAGAAAGGCGACCTGCTGTTCCAGATCGATCCACGCCCGTTCCAGGCCGAAGTGCGCCGCCTCGAAGCACAATTGCAACAGGCCAAGGCCACCGCCATCCGCAGCGCCAACGAAGCCCGCCGTGGCGAGCGTCTGCGTGACAGCAACGCCATCTCCGCCGAGCTTGCCGAGTCGCGAAGCAGCGCCGCCGCCGAGGCCCGCGCCGGTGTCGATGCGATCCAGGCCCAGCTTGACCTGGCCCGCCTGAACCTCAGCTTTACCCGTGTCACCGCGCCGATCAGCGGCCGTGTCAGCCGAGCCCAGTACACCGCCGGCAACATCGTCACTGCCGATGTCACGCCACTGACCAGCGTGGTCTCCACCGACAAGGTCTATGCCTACTTCGACGCCGACGAGCGCGTGTACCTCAAGGACACACAGCTGGCCCGTGAAGGGCAGCGCGGCCAAGCCACTCCGGTTTACCTGGGCCTGACCAACGAAACCGGCAACCCGCACCTTGGCCAGATGAACTTCGTCGACAACCAGGTCAACCCGCGCACCGGCACCATCCGTGGCCGTGCCGTGTTCGACAACCGCGACGGCCAGTTCACCCCTGGCCTGTATGCCCGCCTGAAGCTGGTGGGCAGCGCCCAGTACGACGCCGTGCTGATCAACGACGAAGCCGTGGGCACCGACCTTGGCAAGAAGTTCGTGCTGGTCATGGACAAGGACAACAAGGCGACCTACCGCGCCGTGGAACTGGGGCCCAAGCTCGAAGGCCTGCGTATCGTGCGCAGCGGCCTGGGCAAGGATGATCGCATCGTGGTCAAGGGCCTGCAGCGGGTACGCCCTGGCTCGCCAGTCACCCCGCAAGAAACACCCATGGCCAGCGAGCAGACCCTCGCCGCCCTCGCCCAGCAGCGCCAGGCTCTCGAAGCCAGCAACCCGGCGCCCAAGGTTGCCGGCACCAATGCAAAAGTCGCCAGCGCCCAAGCGCCGCGCGGTTAAGGGACAACACCGATGAACTTTTCGAAATTCTTCATTACCCGGCCGATCTTCGCCGCGGTGCTGTCGCTGGTGCTGCTGATCGCGGGTTCCATCTCGCTGTTCCAGTTGCCGATCAGTGAATACCCGGAAGTAGTGCCGCCTACCGTGGTGGTGCGCGCCAACTTCCCGGGCGCCAACCCCAAGGTGATCGGCGAAACCGTCGCCGCACCGCTGGAGCAGGCCATCACCGGTGTCGAGAACATGTTGTACATGTCCTCGCAATCCACCGCCGACGGCAAGCTCACCCTGACCATCACCTTCGCCCTGGGCACCGACCTGGACAACGCGCAGGTGCAGGTACAGAACCGCGTCACACGCACCCAGCCCAAGCTGCCGGAAGAAGTGACCCGTATCGGTATCACCGTCGACAAGGCTTCGCCCGACCTGACCATGGTGGTGCACCTGACTTCGCCGGACAATCGCTACGACATGCTCTACCTGTCCAACTACGCCATCCTCAACATCAAGGACGAGCTGGCACGCCTGGGCGGCGTGGGTGATGTGCAACTGTTCGGCATGGGCGACTACTCGCTGCGGGTGTGGCTCGACCCGAACAAGACCGCTTCGCGCAACCTGACCGCAGGTGACGTGGTCGCGGCCATCCGCGAGCAGAACCGCCAGGTTGCCGCGGGCCAGCTGGGTGCCCCGCCCGCCCCCGGCTCGACAAGCTTCCAGCTGTCGATCAACACCCAGGGCCGGCTGGTGAACGAGGAAGAGTTCGAGAACATCATCATCCGCGCCGGTGCCGATGGCGAAATCACTCGCCTGAAGGACATCGCCCGGGTCGAGCTCGGCTCCAGCCAGTACGCCCTGCGTTCGTTGCTGAACAACCAGCCGGCGGTGGCCATTCCGATCTTCCAACGCCCCGGTTCCAACGCCATCGAGATCTCCGACGAAGTGCGGGCGAAGATGGCCGAGCTGAAGAAAGACTTCCCTGAAGGCATGGACTACAGCATCGTCTATGACCCGACCATCTTCGTGCGCGGCTCCATCGAAGCAGTGGTGCACACCCTGTTCGAAGCGCTGGTGCTGGTGGTGCTGGTGGTGATCCTGTTCCTGCAGACATGGCGCGCCTCGATCATCCCGCTACTGGCTGTGCCGGTGTCGCTGATCGGGACCTTCGCGGTGATGCACCTGTTCGGTTTCTCGCTCAACGCCCTGTCGCTGTTCGGCCTGGTATTGGCCATCGGTATCGTCGTGGACGACGCCATCGTCGTGGTGGAGAACGTCGAACGCAATATCGGGCTAGGCCTCAAACCGCTGGAAGCCACGCAAAAGGCGATGGGCGAAGTGACCGGGCCGATCATCGCCACCGCCCTGGTGCTGTGCGCAGTGTTCGTACCCGCCGCGTTCATCTCCGGCCTTACCGGGCAGTTTTACAAACAGTTCGCCCTGACCATCGCCATCTCGACCGTGATTTCGGCGTTCAACTCGCTGACCCTGTCGCCAGCCCTGGCCGCAGTGCTGCTCAAGGACCACCACGCACCCAAAGACCGTTTCTCGCGGCTGCTGGAAAAACTGCTGGGCAGCTGGCTGTTCGCCCCGTTCAACCGCTTCTTCGACCGCGCCAGCCACAGTTACGTCGGTGGTGTGCGCCGGGTCATCCGCTCCAGCGGCATCGCCCTGTTCGTCTATGCCGGCCTGATGGGCCTGACCTATCTGGGCTTCTCGTCCACCCCGACCGGCTTCGTGCCGGCCCAGGACAAGCAGTACCTGGTGGCATTCGCACAGTTGCCTGACGCCGCCAGCCTCGACCGCACCGAGGCGGTGATCAAGCGCATGAGCGAAATCGCCCTGAAGCAACCTGGCGTGGCCGACTCGGTAGCCTTCCCGGGCCTGTCGATCAACGGTTTCACCAACAGCCCCAACAGCGGCATCGTGTTCACCCCGCTCAAGCCGTTCGATGAGCGCAAGGACCCGAGCCAGTCGGCAGCGGCCATTGCCGCCGCCTTGAACGCCCAGTTCGCCGACATCCAGGATGCCTACATCGCGATCTTCCCCCCACCGCCGGTACAAGGCCTGGGCACCATCGGCGGCTTCCGCCTGCAGATCGAGGACCGCGGCAACCTGGGCTACGAAGCGCTGTACAAGGAAACCCAGAACATCATCGCCAAGAGCCACAACGTGCCGGAGCTGGCAGGCCTGTTCACCAGCTACCAGGTGAACGTGCCCCAGGTAGATGCGGCCATCGACCGGGAAAAGGCCAAGACCCACGGCGTGGCGATCACCGACATCTTCGACACCCTGCAGGTTTACCTGGGTTCGCTGTACACCAACGACTTCAACCGCTTTGGCCGCACCTACCAGGTCAACGTCCAGGCTGAGCAGCAGTTCCGCCTCGATGCCGAGCAGATCGGCCAGTTGAAGGTGCGCAACAACCTGGGCGAGATGATCCCGCTGGCGACCTTCCTGAAGGTCAGCGACACCTCCGGGCCTGATCGCGTGATGCACTACAACGGCTTCATCACCGCGGAAATCAACGGTGCGGCAGCCCCGGGCTACAGCTCCGGCCAGGCCGAAGCCGCGATCGAGAAACTGCTGAACGAGGAACTGCCCAACGGCATGACCTTTGAGTGGACCGACCTGACCTACCAGCAGATCCTCTCCGGCAATACCGCGCTGCTGGTGTTCCCGCTGTGCGTGCTGCTGGCGTTCCTGGTGCTGGCGGCCCAATACGAAAGCTGGAGCCTGCCGCTGGCGGTGATCCTGATCGTGCCGATGACCCTGCTGTCAGCAATCACCGGGGTGATCGTCTCCGGTGGCGACAACAACATCTTCACCCAGATCGGTTTGATCGTACTGGTGGGCCTGGCGTGCAAGAACGCCATCCTGATCGTCGAGTTCGCCAAGGACGAGCAAGCCAAGGGCCTCGACCCGCTGGCTGCGGTACTGGAAGCCTGCCGCCTGCGCCTGCGGCCGATCCTGATGACCTCGATCGCGTTCATCATGGGCGTGGTACCGCTGGTGTTCTCCTCCGGTGCCGGCTCGGAAATGCGCCATGCGATGGGTGTAGCGGTGTTCTCGGGGATGATCGGCGTGACCGTGTTCGGCCTGTTCCTGACACCGGTGTTCTTCTTCCTGATTCGCCGTTTCGTCGAACGTCGCCAGGCCCGCAAGGCCGAACGCGTTCAATCGCTGGAGAACCACGCATGAAGCTGCTCAAACCCCTGACCCCGAGCCTGCTGGCACTGGCCCTGGCGGCCTGCGCGGTAGGCCCGGACTACAAAGCGCCGGACACTGAGCCTGCGCGTTTGGCCAGCGACGTGCAGGCCAAGGCCTTCGACCGTAGCCGCTTCGAAAGCGTGTGGTGGAAGCAGTTCGATGACCCGGTACTGAACCAGTTGGTGCAGGCTTCGCTGGACGGCAACCGCGACCTGCGCGTGGCCTTTGCACGGCTCAAGTCGGCGCGGGCGATCCGCGATGATGCCGCCAATGACCAGTTGCCGGTGGTCACCAGCCGCGCCAGCAGTGAGATCGGCAAGGGCCAGGTACCCGGCCAGACCGATCAACGGGTCAACAGCGAGCGTTACGACCTGGGCCTGGACATGGCCTGGGAGCTCGACCTGTTCGGCCGTATCCAGCGCCAGATCGAAGCCAGCGACGCTCAGGCAGCTGCCGCCCAGGCCGACCTGCAGCAGTTGCAGGTCAGCCTGATCGCTGAACTGGTCGATGCCTATGGCCAGCTGCGGGGTGCACAACTGCGCGAGAAGATCGCCGTGGCCAACCTCAAGACCCAGCAGGAATCGCGCAGCATCACGGTGACCCTGCGCGACGCCGGGGTCGGCAACGAGCTCGATGTGGTGCGCGCTGACGCCCGCCTGGCCGGGGTCGAAGCCACCGTGCCGCAACTGCAGGCCGAGCAGGCACGGGCTCGCCACCGCATTGCCACCCTGCTCGGCCAGCGCCCGGATGCCCTGAGCGTGGACCTCTCGCCCAAGGCCTTGCCGGCTATCGCCAAGGCCCTGCCGGTGGGCGACCCGGGTGAACTGCTGCGCCGCCGCCCAGATATCCGCAGTGCCGAGCGCCAACTCGCCGCAGCCACCGCCAATGTGGGCGTGGCGACTGCCGACCTGTTCCCGCGGGTAAGCCTGAGCGGCTTTTTAGGCTTTACCGCGGCGCGCGGTTCGCAGATCGGCTCGTCGGCAGCCAACGCCTGGGGGCTGGGGCCAAGCATCACTTGGGCTGCGTTCGATCTGGGTAGCGTGCGCGCCCGCCTGCGCGGTGCCAAAGCCGATGCAGAGGGTGCCTTGGCCAATTATGAACAGCAGGTATTACTGGCCCTGGAAGAGTCGGCCAATGCCTTCAGCGACTATGACAAGACCCAGCAGCGGCTGCTGTCGCTGATGCGTCAGAGCGATGCCAGCCGCAAGGCGGCAGATCTGGCCTCGGTGCGCTACCGCGAAGGTACGGTGGATTATCTGGTGCTGCTCGATGCCGAGCGTGAGCGGCTGAGCGCCGAAGATGCACAGGCGCAGGGTGAGGTTGACCTGTATCGCGGCATTGTCTCGATCTACAAGGCGCTGGGCGGCGGCTGGCAGCCGGACTCGGTGGCCAGCGTGCGCTGATTTCCCACTTTTCAAACGACTCCTTTGGTTGGCTCCTCCCCCAACCGTTTGCCCCGCTGGCCTTGGCTTGCGGGGCTTTTTTTGGTTTGTTTACAGGTCGCTGATAGTGCGGCCGGGCACATGCCTTGATTGCTGTGGTGCCCTTGCAGCCCACGCCAATCTGCCCCAAGCTTCCACTTCCTCCGCCATGGCCCCCTCCGATGCCCACACGCCACCGCTACCTGATCGCTGTGTTACTGCTGATTCTGGTATCAGTCGGCATCGTCTACCTGCGCCGGGATACCCCGCCAGCACAACCGACACTTCCCCCGCACAGCTACGCCAAAGCCCTGCGCCAGGCTCATGAAGGCCAACCGGGCGCCGCGCGGGTGCTCTACCAGCAACTGCAACGCAACGACTTGGCGCCGATCCGCCGCGCAGCCTTGTACGCAGAGCTGCCTAACTACCCTTCACCACAAGCGCTGAAACTGGCCCGCATGGACCTGGAAAACGATGAACCCTTGGTCCGTCGTGCAGCGATCGCCAGCATCCGCCGCCTGCTGCCTGCGGCACAGCGCAGCCTGGTTCTTGGCCCCCTGCTGGATGATGCCGAGCAAAGTGTACGCTTCGCCGCCGTGGATGCCTTGCTTGGCCTGGACCCCGACGCCATTGGTCTGTACTTCGGCCCACTGCAGGCCGCACTGGAGCAATACCAGCAAACGCTGGAACAACAGCCCCAGGATGCCGCGGCCCAGGTACACCTGGCACGCCTGTATCTGCATGAGAATGAGTACACAGAGGCTGCATCCGCCCTGCAACGTAGCCTCGCGTCAAACCCGGACAACCTCGACGCCCTGGCGACCCAGGTACGCTTGCTCGAACGTCAAGGCCACCACGACCAGTCCCGGCAGGTACTGGCACAGGCACTGGCGCTGCGCCCGGATTCGGCCTTCCTGCAACACGAACTGGGGCGCTGGCTGATCCGCCATGGCCAGCGCGAATTCGCCCTGCTCGCTTTGTCCCGCGCAGTCGAGCTGGAGCCGGACAATGCCGACTATCGCTATAGCCTGGCAGTGACCCTGCACGACCTGGAACAGTCCGATGCAGCGCAAAAGCAGCTCGAAACCCTGCTCAGCCGGCAACCGGCAAATCGCCGGGCGCGGGTGTTGCTGATTCAATACTGGAAAGAAACAGGCCAGTTGCAGAACGTTCAGGTGCTGCTTGCCGAACTGGAGCGGCAAAACCCTGACGATCCGTTTCTGCAGCAGGGGCTTTAGATGCGTTGAACCCTAAGGGATTGCCTGTGGTCCAGTGGGTATCGGCCCATTCACGGCTTGGCCAGGCATGGCAGCCCTTAAGGAGAATCACATTGGCCAGGTCGCTGTCGCTCGACGAACGTGCCTTGATTCTGGCACCCAGGCAACTTGCCACGCACGCCTCGACGTTTCTGACGAGCGCTGGCATCGATTGCCTGTGTTCGCGTGACATGGCCCACCTGCAGGACGGACTTGGCAGTGGCGCAGGCTTGGTGGTCATCGACGAACACATGCTCAACAGCAGCCAAAGCGGACTGTTGCAGGATTTCATCGACCAACAACCGCCCTGGTCGGACTTGCCCATCGTACTGCTCACGCAAACCCCGCGACCGTCAACCAGCCCCTGCACGCCCGCCGACCATCCACTGGGCAACCTGACGCTGCTGGCCATTCCGTTCGAAAATGAGCAGTTACTGGAGCTGATCAAGGTGGCACTTCGTCACCGTCGCCGCCAGTACCTGGCACGCGACCAGTTACTTGACCTGCAGCAACGCCTGGAGGCTCACAGCGAGGCACAGCAAAGCACGGAGCAAGCGCGGCACCAGACCCGCAAGATGGACGCCATCGGGCAATTGGCCGGCGGTGTGGCACACGACTTCAACAACTTGCTGACCAGCATCGGGGGCAGTTTCGAACTGATCGACAGGCGGTTGAAACAGGGCAGCACCAAGGGGGTGGAAAGCTTGCTGCACAGGGGGCAGGAGGCCGTTTCGCGAGCAGCGCGCCTTACCCATCGGCTATTGGCGTTCTCATCCAGACAGTCGCTGCAGAGCCGTCGCATTGACCTGCAGGCAATGCTACAGCCACAACGGCTGGAGACCGCACTGCAACACGGCGTGATACTGCAACTGACAGTGCCCCAAAACACCTGGCCAGTGGCCGGCGACGACACACAATTGCAAGAAGCCTTGGACAACCTGCTGCTCAATGCCTGCGAAGCCATGCCCAACGGCGGGAAGGTGCGTGTCGAAGCCAGCAATCGAAAGGTAACGGCGAGGCAGTTTGCCGATGGCAGCCTGGCGGTGGGCGACTATACGTGCCTGAGCGTCACTGACGAAGGCCAAGGCATGTCACAAAGCACACTCGAACATGCCTTCGAGCCATTCTTCAGCACCAAACCGGTGGGCCAAGGTATCGGTCTGGGCCTTTCGATGGTCTACGGCTTCAGCAAACAGTCCCAAGGGCATGTGGTACTGCATAGCCAGATAGGCCAAGGCACCCGCGTGGACCTTTACCTGCCGCGCCACCTGGAGCAAGAGCAAGCGCAGGCTCCCGCAGCGCCACCACTTTCACGGCGTAGCGGCCGCACGATCCTGGTGGTCGAAGATGACCCGGATGTGCGCCAGCTTTTGTGCCAGACCCTTAAGGAGCAGGGTTTCCCGTACCGCAGTGCGTGCAATGCCAGTGAGGCCCTGCAAATATTGCGCTCCTCTGAGGCAATCGACCTGCTGGTCAGTGACGTAGGCCTTCCGGGCATGAACGGGCGGCAATTGGCAGAAATCGCCCGTACCTTGCACCCGCATCTGCCCATATTGTTCATCACCGGCTACACCGAAACGGCAATGGCAAGGGAGGGTTTTCTCGGGGCAGGCATGCAATTGATGTGCAAACCATTCGAACTGGCGCAATTTCATGCCCGAGTGATGCAGATTCTAGGTGAGGCCTGACGGGCTCATTCGTCCAGCAACAGCAGTGCCTGGTCGGCCAATGTCGACAATTCAAAGGGTTTGATCAACAGCGCCGTGCCTGGCACTTCCAGTATGTGCGGCTCCAGCGGTTGATCCACATAGCCGGTGATATACAGTATCTTCTGGTCAGGTTTGATGATGCGCATGGCTCTGGCCATCTGACGACCACTCAAGCCCCCAGGCAGCCCGATGTCGGTGATGACCAGATCAAACGGGCCATCTTGACGGAAACACTCCAGCGCAGTATTGGCGTCTCTCACATCAGTGACCGTAAAACCCCGCTCGCGCAGATACTCGCCCATGACCGTGCGCAGGCTGTGCTCGTCGTCTATCAACAACACGCGCTGCCCGTTTGCCAGTGACGTCTGTGGCACCGGTACGGCAGGCGCTTGCGGTATCTCTTCCAGGCATCGCGGGAATAGCATGCATACCTTCGTACCTTGGTCAGGTGACGATTCGATCCACACGTAACCGCCTGATTGCCCGACGAAGCCATGCACCATCGCCAGCCCCATCCCTGAGCCACGCCCAATGGGTTTACTGGTGAAAAACGGCTCGAAGGCCCTGGCCACATCCTCTGCCGGCATGCCATGGCCATCGTCCATGACCTGCAAACCCAGATAGTCACCCGGCGGCAGGCCACCTTCTTCAGGAAACGCCGAGGCCAACCGGGTGTTGATCGTGCGAATCGCAACATTGCCCCGGCCCAGGCAAGCTTCACGTGCATTGGCGCACAGGTTGATCA
>Ga0247820_10000579_pt1 | contig 19591 bp, 18 predicted proteins | sample 13C_Glucose_Day1_2_FD_192480 | JGI IMG/M metagenome (GOLD analysis project Ga0247820, IMG submission 192480) | Soil microbial communities from agricultural site in Penn Yan, New York, United States - 13C_Glucose_Day14 | ecosystem: Environmental > Terrestrial > Soil > Agricultural land | place...
CTTCAAGGCCAAGCCCAAGGAGCGCGAAGCCTATCCCTTCACAATGTCGCGCCATGGCAGTCGCTGGTATCTGTCAGCGAAGGTGCCGGCACAGTTCGGCGGACATTTCATCATCGCCGGATTTGAACTCACCGATAAGCAGGAACTGGTGGTCTACAACCTCGACCTCGAGCAGATCAACCAGGCCCTGGGGCAGAATGTCCTCAGCGGCGAAGGCTTCCAGACTGACGATGGCGATGGCGTGCTGATCAACACTGGCATGGACCAGGTGTTCGCGTACCTCGACGATCCGGCCAATTCCGATGTGTTCGTCGAAGCGGTGCGTTACCAGCGCCTGGCCAAAGCCAAAGCTGCAGTCAAATAAATCCAGCACGTAACGGTTTTTCTACAGGAGTTCCGGGTGGACGATTACCAGCAGTCGATACGCATTTTATCCGATCGCATTGTGCTGGCGCAGACGCCGATTCGCGTCCTCGATGCGGTGAAGTGGGACGACACCATTCGCAAGGGTTTCCTCAAGGCCAAGGGCAAGGAAATGCCGGCGGTGGACCGCGATTATTACTTGAACCGGCCGCTGGCCTTCGACTCCAGCAAAGTGAAGCTGGAATTTCAGAACATCGAACGCGACATCACCCGTCAGCTCGGCCAGTTCAACCCGGTTGGCCAGATCATGCGCCGCATGTGCAAGGAATACCGCATGGTGGTGCGCATGCTCGAAGCGCGTGGCACCGAGGATTTCGGCCTGATTTCCCAGGAACTGTACGGCGCTGCGTCCGATGCGTTCCACGCGGGCGACCCGACCCTGTCCGACTTGGGCCTGATGCTCTCCGATTACCTGAACAACATCGACGGCCGCGGCGACCTGAAGGACGAGCCGAAGCTCCTCACCGCCAAGGAGGCCGTGGATTTATTGCAAACCCGGCTGAGCAAGGTATTTGGCGAGGCCGAGGACACCATTCGGGTGTTCGAGTCCGACGGTATCGTGGCCGATGCGGCGGCGGGCGCCGACTACATCAAGATCCGCACCGATGCGATGTTCAACGAGCGTGACGTGCGCGCCCTGGAAGTCCACGAAGGGCTGGTGCATGTGGGCACCACGCTCAATGGCCTGAACCAGCCGATCTGCACCTTCCTGTCCAAGGGGCCGCCTTCATCGACCGTGACCCAGGAAGGCCTGGCGATCCTGATGGAAATCATCACCTTCGCCTCCTACCCCAGTCGCCTGCGCAAACTCACCAATCGCACCCGCGCCATTCATATGGTGGAGGAGGGTGCCGACTTCCTGCAGATCTTCGAGTTCTTCCGCGAGCAGGGGTTCGAAATGGCCGAGAGTTATGGTAACGCCAGTCGCGTGTTCCGGGGTTCGGTGCCGACCGGCCTGCCATTTACCAAAGACTTGTCCTACCTCAAGGGCTTTATCATGGTCTACAACTACATTCAGTTGGCCGTGCGTAAAGGCAAGCTGGAGCAGATACCGCTGTTGTTTTGCGGCAAGACCACGCTGGAAGACATGCGTACCCTGCGCCAGTTGGTGGATGAAGGCCTGGTCGTACCGCCCAAGTACCTGCCGGAGCAGTTCCGTGACATGAACGCGCTGTCGGCGTGGATGTGCTTCTCCAACTTCCTCAATCACCTGAGCCTGGACCGGATCGAGGCGGATTACTCCAATATCCTGTGAGTGACGAATCCCCCTGTAGGAGCGAGCTTGCTCGCGATGGTCGTTAACGATAACGCGTGTTTACTGGCTAAACGCAGCGCTCTTGAGTCCATCGTCGGAACGCGCCCGGAGCAAGCTCGCTCCTACAAGTACAGTGTTCCAACCCAAATATTTGCGAGGTTTCATCGGATGAGAATCCTCGGCATCCTCTGCCTTCTCCTGACCTTGAGCGGTTGCAGCTCCTTGCTGTTCTACCCCGAACCCGGTCAGCTGTTCACCCCGGAAAAGGCCAAACTCGAATTCCGCGACGTCACCCTGACCACCGCCGACGGCGTCAGGCTGCACGGCTGGTGGCTGCCAGCGAAAACAGGTGTCGAGGTCAAGGGCACGGTGCTGCACCTGCATGGCAACGGCGGCAATCTGCCCATGCACCTTGGGGGCAGTTGGTGGCTGCCGAAGCAAGGCTATCAAGTACTGCTGGTGGACTATCGCGGTTACGGCCTGTCCGAAGGTGAGCCGTCGCTACCGGCGATCTACCAGGACATCGATGCCGCGTTCAAATGGCTCGACCAGGCCCCCGAGGTTCGGGGCAAGCCGCTGATCCTGCTGGGCCAGAGCCTTGGCGGTTCGATGGCCGTGCATTACCTGGTCCAGCACCCCGAACGGCAGAAACAACTCAAGGCCGTGGTCCTCGATGGTGTGCCCGCCAGTTACCGCAGCGTCGGCCGGTTCGCCCTGAGCAACTCATGGTTGTTCTGGCCGTTCCAGGTGCCGCTGTCGTGGCTGGTGCCGGACGGCGACAGCGCCATCCACTCGATGGCACAGCTCAATGGCGTCCCGAAACTGATCTACCACAGCATCGACGATCCGATCGTGCCTCTTTCCAACGGCATCCGTCTGTATCAAGCTGCGCCGCCGCCCCGGGTGCTGCAACTGACCCGAGGTGGTCATGTGCAGACGTTCGCCGACCCGGTCTGGCGCAAAGTCATGCTGCGCTACCTCGACGATCCGCAGCATTTCAACGGCCTGCGCCGCCTGGGCGAGACACCGAATTACCCGGCAGCCCCGAATTCCGAAGATGAACCACCAGAGAGTCCGCAATGAGTGAAGAACGTAACGCCATCCCGCTGATCATCACCGGTATCTGCAGCATCCTCGGCACCGTCGGTGCCCTGTGGTGGTATGGCTACCTGCACTTTGCCAAACCGGAAGATGCGCTGCTGCTCAGCGACTTCACCCTGCTCAAGACCGTGCCCGGCGAAGACTACAAGGTTTCCCTGGAACCGGCCGCGCAAGTGGCCCAATGCATCGATGGCGTACTGGTGATGTTCGACACCGAACAGAAAGGCCTGAGTGGCGTGCTGGTCAACAACAAGAAGAAGGCCGTGCGCTGCATCGGGCAGGAAACGCCGCAGAAGCTGGAACCGTAGCGCGCCCACGCCCACCTGTAGGAACGAGCGGTGCGACGATCCGACTTGCCCGCGAAGAACGATAACGCGGTATAGCTCAAAGACCGGGTTGCCCTCTTCGCGAGCAAGCTTCGCTCCTACGAAAAGCAAAACAAAAAGCCCCGCCTGAGCAGATCAGGCGGGGCTTTTGCGTTACTGCGTGACGCTTAGTTCGAGCTGACCGCCGAACGCGGGATCACCGGCTGGTTATCGTTGGAAATGGTCACTTCCACACGACGGTTCATCGCACGACCCGACACGCTGCCGTTTTCAGCGACCGGGTATTCCTTGCCATAACCCTGGGCAACGATGCGCGCTGGATCAACGCCCATTTTCACCAAGGCCATGCGCACGGAGCCGGCGCGGCGCTCGGACAGCGACTGGTTGTGCGAAGCCGTGCCGGTGCTGTCGGTGTAACCTTCGACAATCGCTTTACGGTCCGGGTTTTCCTGAAGGAATTGCGCCAGTTTGTTGATGTTGACCAGGCCGCTGGATTTCAGGTCAGCCCGATCGGTGGCGAACAGCACATCACCGAAGGTCACCAGGGTGCCGCGATCGGTCTGTTTGGCGTTCAGGCTGTCCTGCAGCTGTTTGATCTGCTGGTCGCGGGCATCCAGGCGGGCCTGGGCACGTTGCGCAGAAGCGTTTTTCAGGTTGGCTTCAGCGGTGCGCAGGGCGATGGTCTGCTTCGCTACTTCGACACGCTGGTTGGTCAAATAGGCAAGCTGGTCGACCTTGGTCTGGTCTTCCTTGTCCATGTAGGCCTTGTCGGCCTTGTCCAGGTAGTCGCTGGCGTCTTTGGTCTCAAGTGCCGCCACTTTGCTGGCTTGCGGGTCGGCTTGCAGGCCGCTGTAGTTGGTGCGGGCCTGTTCCAGGTTCGCATTGGGCGGCGTGGAGCAGGCAGCCAGTGCAACACTTGCAGCCAGCAGGGCAGGGATCATCAATTGTTTACGCATAATGGTTTCGTCCTTTTAGTCGAGTAAGAAGTACGTCGTGCCGCGCCGCTTATTGCACGGTGCGCTGGCTTTCCTGACGCATTTCCTGAACCCCTTTCTGAGAGTCCTTCACAGCCTGATCGGCTTTCATCGCCTGGGCTTTGCGCTCTGCAACGCGAGCGTCCCACTCGGCCTGTTCGGCCAGGATCTTGGCCTCGGCATACTTTTTGTCGTGCATGGCGATTTCGGCTTGCTTGAGCTTGTCCTGGGCGGACTTCATTTCCACGGCGGCGAATTCGGTACCGCCAGCGCTGACTGCACCGTTCACGGCGGATTGGGTCACGGCAAATTGTTCGGTCGGCGGGTTACCGGCGCAACCGGCCAGGACCAGGCTGCTGCCGATCGCCAGTGCGGCCAGTTTCAGGCTGCGCAGGGGGGTAGACGGGGATTGGGCAGTTCGGGTCTTCATGGTCTTCAACTCCATTGGAATAACTCCTGAAAAACGTAAAAATCCATCCTGGGCAAGGAGCCGCAACCGACAATTTCCGGGGTGTTCTGACACGGCCGTCCCAGGCGTGGTTACTGGGTGTGACCCGAGGCGTTTTTCAAAAGTTCAAAGAAGATGGCCCATCGCCCGAAAAAATATTGACCGGGCGGACAAGGCTCTGGGACGGGAACTTTGGCGATCCGGGGCGTATTCCCGACCGTTTTGTAGGAGCGAGCTTGCTCCGGGCGGCGTTCCGACGATGGACGTTAACGATAACGCGTTTATTCTGAATGCACGCGTCGCCTTCAAGATCATCGCGAGCAAGCTCGCTCCTACAGGTACAGGTACAGGTACAGGTACAGGTACAGGTACAGGTACAGGTACAGGTACAGGTACAGGTACAGGTCCCGGTACAGGTACAGGTATCAGGCTGATCAGTGTTTTGGTTTGTCGCTACCGCTCGACAAATCCTGCAAATGCCGACGGGACAACGCGAGAAAACGCGGCGTTGGCCCCACGTCTTCGTACAACGGATCACCTTCTTCGTCAGTGGCCACGACGGTTGAGCCCTTCACGTAGGGAAAACTTTTCTCCAGCTCTTCCAGGGCCGCGCCGATCAGCTCGCCGAGGAGTTCTTCAGGATGCCGTTTGGGGTACATCTCGACGATCGCAGCCAGGCGCGCGGCAGCCTCCACATCCAGATGAATCGTGTAGCCGGTGTCGGTCAGGCGACCCTTGGCGTTTTCTTCCCAATGCTGGGCAAGCTCGCGGATTTTCATAGTGACCTCATTGCGCGCCTGCTCGTGGCAGGCAGGGTGAGTGCCGGCTTTGACCGCCGGCAGCCGTTGTACGGCGTACTCTTCAGATTAGCTATAACGCCAAAGGTTTAAAGTCCCTTCGTCGTCTTGCTTGTAAGAACCCGTCTGGAGCGGCACTCTTAAAGATCTTAGCCGCCCGGATTTCTTGCTGGAGAACTGCTGATGACCGATATCGATGCACGCTTGCGCGAGGACGTTCACCTGTTGGGTGAGCTGTTGGGCAACACCATTCGTGAACAGTACGGGGACGGTTTTCTCGACAAAATCGAGCAGATCCGCAAGGGCGCCAAGGCCGACCGTCGCGGGTCGATGGATGCCGAGCTGAGCGCCAGCCTCGACCAATTGAGCGAAGAGGAGCTGCTGCCGGTCGCGCGGGCGTTCAACCAGTTTCTCAACCTGGCCAATATCGCCGAGCAATATCAGCTGATTCACCGTCGCGAAGAATCGCAGCCCGCGCCGTTCGAAGCGCGGGTGCTGCCGGAGCTGCTGGCGCGTCTGCGCGCCGAAGGTCATGGCGCCGAATCCTTGGCCCGACAACTGGGCCGGCTGGAGATCGAACTGGTCCTCACGGCTCACCCGACCGAAGTGGCACGGCGCACGCTGATCCAGAAATACGACGCCATCGCCGCCCAACTGGCCGCCCAGGACCATCGTGACCTGACCAGTGCCGAGCGCGAGCAGATCCACGCGAAGTTGCAGCGCCTGATCGCCGAAGCCTGGCACACCGAAGAAATCCGCCGCACCCGACCGACACCGGTGGATGAGGCCAAGTGGGGCTTCGCGGTGATCGAACATTCGCTGTGGCAGGCGATCCCCAATTATTTGCGCAAGGCGGACCAGGCCCTGCAGGCTGCTACCGGCCTGCACCTGCCACTGGAGGCAGCGCCGATTCGCTTTGCCTCGTGGATGGGTGGCGACCGGGACGGCAACCCCAATGTGACCGCTGCCGTGACCCGTGAAGTCCTGCTGCTGGCGCGCTGGATGGCCGCTGATTTGTACGTGCGCGATGTCGATCACCTGGCTGCCGAATTGTCGATGCAGCAAGCCAGCGATGCCCTCAAAGCCAAGGCCGGGGACAGCGCCGAACCTTATCGCGCCGTGCTCAAACAGCTGCGCGAACGCCTGCGCGCCACCCGTAACTGGGCCCACGCGTCCTTGACCGCGACCACGCCGGCACCGGCCAATGTACTGCAAAACAACCGCGAACTGCTCGATCCGCTGGAGCTGTGCTACCACTCGCTGCACGAGTGCGGCATGGGGGTAATCGCCGACGGCCCGTTGCTCGACTGTTTGCGCCGGGCCGTGACCTTCGGCCTGTTCCTGGTGCGCCTGGATGTGCGTCAGGACTCGACCCGGCACTCGGCGGCGATGACCGAAATCACCGATTACCTCGGCCTCGGTCGCTACGAAGACTGGAGCGAGGAAGAGCGCATCGCCTTCCTGATGCGCGAACTCAGCAACCGTCGGCCGTTGCTGCCGGCGTACTTCAAGCCGTCCGCCGACACCGCCGAAGTGCTGGCGACCTGCCGGGAAATCGCCTCGGCACCCGGGGACTCACTCGGCTCCTATGTGATTTCCATGGCCGGTGCCGCTTCCGACGTGCTGGCGGTGCAGTTGCTGCTCAAGGAGGCCGGCGTATTGCGGCCAATGCGTGTCGTGCCCTTGTTCGAAACCCTCGCCGACCTCGATAACGCCGGCCCGGTCATTGAAAAGCTGTTGCTGCTGCCGGGCTACCGCGCGCGCCTGCAAGGGCCGCAGGAAGTGATGATCGGGTATTCCGACTCGGCCAAGGACGCCGGCACCACGGCGGCGGCCTGGGCGCAGTATCGGGCGCAGGAGCGTCTGGTCGATATCTGCCGCGAGCAGCAGGTGGAGCTGCTGTTGTTCCACGGTCGCGGCGGCACCGTGGGTCGTGGTGGCGGTCCGGCTCACGCGGCCATCCTGTCGCAGCCGCCAGGTTCGGTGGCGGGGCGTTTCCGCACCACCGAGCAGGGGGAAATGATTCGTTTCAAATTTGGCCTGCCGGACATCGCCGAGCAGAACCTCAACCTGTACCTGGCCGCCGTGCTGGAAGCGACCTTGCTGCCGCCGCCACCTCCGACACCCGAGTGGCGACACTTGATGGACGAACTGGCCGCCGATGGCGTCCGGGCCTACCGCGCCGTGGTGCGGGAGAATCCGCAGTTCGTCGAGTATTTCCGCCAGTCCACGCCGGAACAGGAGCTGGGGCGCTTGCCGTTGGGCAGTCGTCCGGCCAAGCGCCGCGCGGGCGGGATCGAAAGCCTGCGGGCGATCCCGTGGATCTTCGGCTGGACCCAGACACGCCTGATGCTGCCGGCCTGGCTCGGTTGGGAAGCCGCCCTGAGCAAGGCGCTGGAGCGCGGCGAAGGCGAGCTGCTGGGACAGATGCGCGAGCAGTGGCCGTTCTTCCGCACCCGCATCGATATGCTGGAGATGGTCCTGGCCAAGGCCGATAGCGATATCGCCCGGTCCTACGATGAGCGTCTGGTCGAGCCGGATCTGCTGCCTTTAGGTGCGCATTTACGCGACCTATTGTCGCAGGCGTGCTCGGTGGTCCTGGGGCTGACCGGTCAGTCTCAGCTGCTGGCACATAGCCCAGCCACCCTCGAATTCATCCGCTTGCGCAACACTTACCTTGATCCGCTTCATCTATTGCAGGCCGAATTATTGGCCCGCTCCAGGCAACAGGAAGTGGCACAGGACAGCCCGGTAGAACAGGCGCTGCTGGTGTCTGTGGCGGGGATTGCCGCCGGATTGCGCAATACCGGCTAAGGTTTTTGCCGTGGGTCCAGGCACTCGATGCGGGCATCGGGGGCCTGTTGGCGCAGGATTGAAAAGTGCTGCCAGGCGACAGTTAATGATGGGGTTGCGACTAGGGGTACCCCGTCGCAAAGGTCACGTCAGGCGCGGGTTTCTCCGACTTTTGGCGGCTTGTGTGGTCAGGGCCTGCTGTGTATCTTGATCAGCCTTCGGCCGTTTGGGCGGTCACTATCCTTTTTTTGAGATTGGCCCCACGAGGCGAATCTGACGTTATCTGTATCTATAAAAAATTGAGGAGCACATCGATGCGCGTCATTCTGCTGGGAGCTCCCGGGGCCGGTAAAGGTACTCAGGCTAAGTTCATCACCGAGAAATTCGGCATTCCGCAAATCTCCACTGGCGACATGCTGCGTGCCGCGGTCAAGGCCGGTACCGAACTGGGCCTGATCGCCAAGAGCGTCATGGACAGCGGTGGTCTGGTTTCCGATGACCTGATCATCAATCTGGTCAAGGAACGCATCAGCCAGGCCGATTGCGCCAACGGTTTCCTGTTCGACGGTTTCCCGCGCACCATTCCCCAGGCTGAAGCCCTGGTGAAGGCTGGCGTAGAGCTGGATCACGTGGTCGAAATCGCCGTCGACGACGAAGAGATCGTGCAGCGTATCGCCGGGCGTCGCGTCCACGAGGCCAGCGGTCGCGTGTACCACACCGTCTACAACCCGCCGAAAGTCGAGGGTGTTGACGATCTCACCGGTGAAGCACTGGTGCAGCGCAAGGACGACACTGAAGAAACCGTGCGTCATCGCCTGTCGGTCTACCACTCGCAGACCAAGCCGCTGGTAGCCTTCTACCAGAATCTGGCCGCTGATCAGGGCAAACCGAAGTACAGCCACATCGAAGGTGTTGGCTCGGTTGAAGCGATCACCGGCAAGGTGCTCGAAGCACTGAGCTGAAAAACGCTTGATCTTCTACGGCCCGCTTGCGGGCCGTAGTTGTTTATACTGGCGCACTTTTTCTGACCTCTCTTACGGAAACATCGATGAGCACCTTGCTGGCCCTGGACACCGCGACTGAAGCTTGCTCCGTTGCCTTGCTGCATGACGGCAAGGTCACGAGCCATTACGAGGTGATCCCGCGCCTGCATGCGCAGAAGCTGTTGCCGATGATTCAGCAGTTGCTGGCCGAGGCGGGGACTAGCTTGCAAGCGGTCGATGCCATCGCTTTCGGTCGCGGCCCGGGTGCTTTTACCGGCGTGCGGATCGCCATCGGCGTGGTACAGGGGCTGGCGTTTGCGCTGGATCGCCCGGTGTTGCCGGTGTCGAACCTGGCAGTGCTGGCACAACGAGCGTATCGCGAACACGGCGTCAGCCAGGTTGCAGCGGCTATCGATGCGCGGATGGATGAGGTGTATTGGGGCTGCTACCGCGAGACGGCAGGGGAGATGCGCCTGGTGGGTAATGAGGCGGTGTTGCCGCCGGAAGCGGCAGCGCTGCCGGCGGATGCCAGCGGTGAATGGTTTGGCGCGGGCACTGGCTGGGGTTATGCCGAGCGCATTGCGGTCAACCTGACCGGGCAGGATGCGGGCATGCTGCCTCATGCTGAAGACCTGCTGACCCTGGCGCGATTTGCCTGGGAGCGGGGTGAGGCGATTGTGGCGGATGAGGCGCAGCCGGTGTATTTGCGCGATAAAGTGGCGACGCCCAAGGCGCGTTGATATCCCAGACCGAGTGGGTCCAATCGCGGGCAAGCCCGCTCCCACAGGTTCTGAGGTGTCTTTGATGTTGTGCTCGACATGGGACCTGTGGGAGCGGGCTTGCCCGCGATGGCGGCCTCCCTGCTAGCTCCAATCGTCGGTTTTTAACCCGAGCTTTAAACCTTTCGTCGTTTCTGTGTTCTAGTTATCACTCGGCCGTTTGCGAAGTGGATTGTGCGCCACTAAACTGCCATCATCGATACCGAGCTCGCAATCATGCGTATAGACGGCCTGTCCTCCCAGTCCTACCCCATCAAGCGCCAGCCTCGCAAAGGCCGCGTAGTGGAGGACGAATCAGTCGATATCGACGGTGAGCTGGAATTTCCGTCCGAAGAGCAACTGGCTGCCCGCGCCGCCAAAGCCTCAGCGCAACGCTTGAGCAATCTGCCTGCCCGTCAGCAAGACATGGTTTACCACCGCGCCATGAGCAAAACCGTATCCATGGCCTTGGCCAGCTACCTGAGCACGGCCGGTTTTGTCGAGTGGGATGCGGATGTGCTGGGTCTCGACCTGTACATCTGATGCTGCTGCCTTACTACCTCGGTTGCCCGTCCTGGAGTGAAAACGCCTGGCGCGACTACCTGTATCCGCAAGACGCCAGGCCCGCCGAATTTCTGAATCTGTATGCCCAGGTGTTCAACGCCGTGGAAGGCAATACCACTTTCTACGCCAGCCCCTCTGCCGCCACTGTGCAGCGCTGGGCCGACACCATGCCCGAACACTTTCGCTTCACCGCCAAGTTCCCCGGCGACATCAGTCACAGCGGTGACCTGCGGGAACAACTGACGGCAGCCGAAACCTTCCTGCAATTGCTCGGCCCCTTGGGTGATCGTGTTTCGCCGCTGTGGCTGCAATTGTCGAAAAGCTTCACGCCGCAACGACTGTCGGAACTGGCCGGTTTTATCGATGCCGTGGACCGACCCCTGGCAGTCGAAGTGCGGCATGACGAGTTTTTCGCCAAGGGCGATGCCGAGCGCAGGCTCAATCGCCTGCTGCTGGATCGTGGCGTCGAGCGTATCTGCCTCGATTCGCGCGCGCTGTTCAGCTGCACCTCGACCGCCCCGTCAGTGCTCCACGCCCAAGCGAAAAAGCCCCGGGTTCCGCCACGTCCAGCGGCCTTTACCCAATGCCCGCAGGTGCGCTTCATCGGCCATCCGCAACTGGACGCCAATGATCCGTTCCTGGTGCCCTGGGTCGAGAAAATTGCCCTGTGGATCGAAGATGGCCGCACGCCTTATATTTTCCTGCACACCGCCGACAATCTGCTGGCCGCCAGGCTCGCTCAACGTTTCCATGCGCAACTGATGCTGCGTTTGCCTGGCCTGGCGCCGCTGCCTGAGCTATACAGAGAGCCCGCCGCGGAGCAACTTGGCCTGCTCTGAAGCGGATTTTTTCCTCTTCCCGGGAGCCTGCCAATGAATGCGCAAACCCTTCGAGCCCAGGCGTTTAAAGCCCTGCATGAACGCGACGGCGCTTTTGTCATTCCCAACCCGTGGGACGCCGGCTCGGCGATCATGCTCGCCAGCCTTGGTTTCGAGGCGCTGGCGACCACCAGCGCCGGTTATGCCTTTTCCCAGGGCCGTCCCGATGGCGGGCTGACCCTGGATCAGACCCTGGCGAACGTTCAGGCCATAGTCGCCGCCACCCCGCTGCCGGTTGCGGTGGATCTGGAAAACGGATTCGCCGACGATCCTGTGGAATGTGCCCAAAGTCTCTTGCGGGCCGCCGCAGCAGGCGCTGTCGGTGGTTCGATCGAAGATGCCACGGGACGCGAAGACGGCCCGATCTATTGCTTCGACCATGCAGTCGCCCGCATCGAAGCCGCGGTCGCCACCGCCCGCAGTCTGCCTTTCCCGTTCACGCTGACGGCCCGGGCGGAAAACTTTCTGCACGGCAATCCTGATCTGGACAACACGATCCGCCGGCTGCAGGCGTTTGCCGAAGCCGGTGCCGACGTGCTCTATGCGCCAGGCCTGCGCAGCGCCGAGGAGGTATTGGCGGTAGTGCGGGCGGTAGCGCCGAAACCGGTCAACGTCTTGATGTCCGGCGGGCTCAAGCTGACGGTCGAACAATTGAGCCAGATGGGCGTCAAGCGGATCAGCGTGGGTTCGGCGCTGGCCCTGGCGGCGTATGGTGAATTCTTTCGTGCCGCGCAAGAGATCCGGCAGTCGGGCACCTTCGGGTTCACGTCACGCTCCATGCCGTTCCAGCAGGCCAATCAATTGTTCAAAGGCTGAAGATGCCGGTGCTGCGGGTGGTGTTCGTGCTGTTGTTGATCATCGGCGTGGCGGCAGCGGTGAGCGTCTGGCGTGGCTGGGTCACGCCGCCGCCGCAATGGAACCCCTGGGCGCCGCTGGACGTGAAGGCTGCACCCAATTTTCTGACGCGGTACAAGCTGATGCGACTGCGCGATGATCCGCAGCTGTGCGATCAGGCCCTGGGCAGCTCCGGATTGCGCGTGTCCCGCCAGGCGGACAGTGCCGGCGCAACCTGCCCGCTGATCAACACGTTGCGTGTGCAAGGCGGCGAAGTGGGCCTGAGCAGCAGTTTCCTCGCCAGTTGTCGGCTGGCGGTGTCTTTCGCCCTGTTCGAGCATCACGCGTTGCAACCCGCGGCGCAGGCGGTCTATGGCCAGCCAGTGACCCGCGTCGAGCATCTGGGCAGCTTTGCCTGTCGCAACGTCTACGGTCGCGAAAACGGCAGGCGCAGCCAGCATGCCAGCGCCAATGCGCTCGATATCGCCGGTTTCCGCCTGGCCGATGGCCGCTCTATCAGCGTGCTCAAGGATTGGCCGAAGGATAATCGGGACGCACGGTTTTTACGTCAGGTCCGCGATGGCGCCTGCGACATGTTCAATGGCGTGTTGAGCCCGGACTACAACGCCGCCCATCGCGATCACTTTCACCTGGATGTGGGGCCATGGAGCGTATGTCGCTGAGTTTCAGGCGGCGATACGCAGGTTCTGCAGCACGATCGGGCGCGCCCAGCCGGTATCGAAATCGAAGTCTTTCTGTTGCTCCAGCTGCTCTTCTGGCGAGAACGGCGGGAAGGGCTTGTCCAGCAGATGGAGTTCGAATTCGGCGATCGGCAAATGCAGGGCACGCGCTTGTGGTGCCGGGCCGGCTGGCGGCACAGGCTGACCGGCGGCCAGCACGATCGGGCGCACCCAACTGCTTTCGAAGTCCTGCTGTTGCTGCTGCGCGCGGATTTCATCCGGCGGGAAGGGTGGGAACGGTGCGTCCAACAGCTCCATTTCGAACTCGGCAATCGGCAGGAACAGCGGCTCGGGCGGGCGCACCTGGTTGTCTTTCACCTCACATTCGCGCTGGGCAACGATGTGCGCCAGCAGATCGCTGCCAACGGTGGGTTCGACCGGGCTGTCGAGATCGACCGGTGGAAAGTTGAGCGACTCTGGCAACACCTCGCCCGACTGTTCGGCCAGTGCCCGGGCAAAAAAATCCTGCCACAGGTGACTGACACCGCTCAGTGCCTGGGTATTTTGCCGACTGTAATCGCCGTAGGGCGAGATAAAGCCGGTAATGGAGGGTTGAAAGTCTGACATTTCTCTCGGTCGACGCTCAGCTCTGGCAAAATGCTCGATAGTTTTGTTATCGGCCGTTTTTGCCGATCATTAATTTTCCGAGCGTGTTTCCCCATGATTGAGCAACCTGCGGCCTGCCGCATCCACGTCGAGGCTTCGACCCCGGCCTTTCAGCCACAGGCCGAACAATGGGCCGAGCGCCTGGGCTTGCCGATGCGGGTGGCGGACGCCGAGTTTGCCTTGCAGGTGGGCGAGCAGGGTTTGCAGCTGCAACAACTGGGTGCCGATGCGCCGGGACCGGTGCGGGTGGACTTTGTCGAGGGCGGCGCGGCCCACCGTCGGTTGTTCGGTGGCGGCACGGGGCAGATGATCGCCAAGGCGGTGGGCATTGCCCAGGGCGTGCGTCCGCGGGTGCTGGATGCCACGGCAGGGTTGGGCAAGGACGCGTTCGTGCTGGCGAGCCTGGGCTGTGAGATGAACCTGATCGAGCGTCAGCCATTGATCGGCGCCTTGCTGGAAGATGGCCTGGCCCGTGGCGCGGAAGATTTCGACGTGGCGCCGATCGTGGCGCGGATGAGATTGCTCAAGGGCAATTCGATCGAAGTGATGCGCAACTGGGAAGGGGAGCCGCCCCAGGTGATCTACCTCGACCCGATGTTTCCCCATCGTGAGAAAACCGCGTTGGTGAAGAAGGAAATGCGTTTGTTCCGACCGTTGGTGGGGGATGATCCCGATGCGCCGGCGCTGCTTGAAGCCGCCCTGGCGCTGGCCAGTCACCGGGTGGTGGTCAAGCGTCCGCGCAAGGCGCCGTGCATTGCGGGGCCGAAGCCGAGTCATGCGCTGGACGGGAAATCCAGTCGGTATGACATTTATCCGAAGAAAGCGCTCAAATCCTGAGACCGCGTCGCCTCCTTCGCGGGCAAGCCCGCTCCCACAGGTCCTGAGGTGTACTCTGACGTTGAGTTCAACACAAAACCTGTGGGAGCGGGCTTGCCCGCGATGGCGTCAGTCCCGGCAACAACAATCCATCAGGCAGACTCAGGTCGATAAGCCCGCATAAACAACCCCACCACTTCCCGCACATGGCTCTCGGCCGCATCCCCGGTCAGCGGCTCGCCACACCCGTACAGCAAGCGAAAATTCCCCGCTCCCTTGAGCAGGCAAAAAAAGTGCTCAGCGGCGTGGCGCGGTTTGTCGATGCTCAGCGCACCACTCTGATCGACCTTGCCCAGCAACCGTTCCATCCCATGCAGCATGCGCTCCGGCCCGGCCTCGAAGAAAATCTGCGAAAGCTTCGGGTCCTGGCTGCCCAGGGTCATCATCAGCCGGTGCAGGTTCACCGATTCGTCGCTGTTGATCAGCTGATGAAAGCCGCGCGCGATGTTCAGCAACACCGTTTCTACCGCGACGCCGTCCGGCAATTCGAAAAACAGCGTCGGCAATTGCTCTTCGCACGTGGCGACCACTGCGGCGGAGAACAGCGTCTCCTTGTCGTTGAAATGGCTGTAGACCGTCAGCTTAGACACACCGGCTTCGGCCGCGACCGCGTCCATGCTGGTGTTGGCATAGCCATTACTCAGAAACAGAATTTTCGCCGCTTCGAGGATCGCCTGGCGCTTGGCCAGATCCTTGGGGCGGCCCGGCCCGTTGGCTGCTGAAAGAGTGTTCGACATATTCGCTTTTAATACTGGACTGGTGAGTTTGCTATTAATAACATACTGGTCAGTATAATTATTCCAAGCACCATTAGCGAAAGGTCCTTCACCATGTTCCGCTATGCCTTGCCCTTCGCATTGCCGGTCAGTCTGGCGTTTTTCTTGTCTGCTTGCGGTCACGAAGAGGCGCCTCAAGTCACCGTCCGACCGGCCCTGGTGGTGCAGCCAGAGCCGTCGGCCCGGACGATGGAAAGCTTTCCCGGTGAAGTCCGTGCGCGTTTCGAGCCGGAGTTGGCGTTTCGCATTGGCGGCAAAGTCAGCCGACGACTGGTCGAGGAAGGGCAGCGGGTCAAGGCTGACCAACCGCTGGCGGAGCTCGATCCTCAGGACGTGCGCCTGCAACTGGAGGCCACCCGCGCCCAGGTCGCCGCCGCCGAAGCCAATCTGAACCTGGTGCGTGCCGAGCGCGATCGCTACAAGACCCTGATGGATCGGCAGATGGTCAGTCGTTCGCAATACGACAATGCCGAAAACCTGTTCCGCTCCGGTGAAGCCCGCCTGAAGCAGATCAAGGCCGAGTTCAATGTCTCGACCAACCAGGCCAGCTACGCGGTGCTGCGCGCACCCCAGGATGGTGTGGTGGCCAAGCGTGCGGTGGAAGTCGGGCAAGTCGTGGCGGCGGGACAAACCGTGTTTACCCTGGCCACCGATGGCGAGCGCGAAGTGTCGATCAGCCTGCCGGAACAGGGCTTCGGCCGGTTCAAGGTCGGCCAGCCGGTGTCGGTGGAACTCTGGACCCAACCCGATCAACGTTTCGCCGGGCGCATCCGTGAGTTATCCCCGGCAGCCGATCCGAAATCCCGTACCTTCGCCGCACGCATCTCATTCACTGAAGGCAAGGTCCCCGCTGAACTTGGCCAAAGTGCCCGGGTGTTCGTGCAGGCCGCCGACGTGGTCACGCTGTCCGTACCGCTTTCGGCGCTGACCGCGGAGAACGGCGCGACCTACGTCTGGGTCGTCGGTGCCGACAACACCTTGAAGAAAACCCCGGTGCGGATCGGTGCCTTCGGCGAGAAAACCGTGCCCGTGCTCGAAGGCTTGAACGCCCGTGACTGGGTAGTGGCGGCCGGTGTCCATGTGCTGCTCGAAGGGCAGCAGGTGCGCCCCGTGGATCGTTCCAACCGCGTGGTCAATCTGGCGGACAAGGAGTAGTCCCGATGGGTTTCAATCTCTCCGCATGGGCGTTGCGTAATCGTCAGATCGTCCTGTTCCTGATGCTGTTGCTGGCGGTCGTGGGGGCACTTTCCTACACCAAGCTCGGCCAAAGTGAAGACCCGCCGTTCACCTTCAAGGCCATGGTGATCCGCACGCTCTGGCCAGGGGCGACGGCGCAGGAAGTGTCGCGCCAGGTCACCGAGCGCATTGAAAAGAAGCTGATGGAAACCGGCGAGTACGAGCGCATCGTCTCGTTTTCCCGCCCAGGCGAGTCCCAGGTGACGTTCATTGCCCGGGACTCCATGCATTCGGTGGACATTCCCGAGCTTTGGTACCAGGTCCGCAAGAAGACCAACGACATCCGCCACACCCTGCCACCGGGCGTTCAGGGACCCTTCTTCAACGATGAATTCGGCACGACATTCGGCAACATCTACGCCCTGACCGGCGACGGATTCGACTACGCGGTACTCAAGGATTACGCCGACCGCATCCAGATCCAACTGCAACGGGTCAAGGACGTGGGCAAGGTCGATCTGCTCGGCCTGCAGGACGAGAAGATCTGGATCGAACTCTCCAACGTCAAGCTCGCCACCCTCGGGTTGCCCCTGGCGGCAGTGCAACAAGCGCTCGAGGAACAGAACGCGGTGTCCACCGCCGGCTTCTTCGAAACCACCAGCGAGCGCTTGCAGCTACGGGTTTCGGGGAATTTCCAGACAGTCGACGAGATCAAGAACTTCCCGATCCGCGTCGGCGACCGCACCTTTCGCATTGCCGATGTAGCGAATGTTCGGCGTGGTTTCAACGATCCACCCGCGCCGCGCATGCGCTTCATGGCCGAAGATGCCATCGGACTGGCCGTGGCCATGAAGGAGGGTGGCGACATTCTGGTGCTGGGCAAGGCGCTGGAAGTCGAGTTCGCCAGGATCCAGAAAAACCTTCCGGCCGGCATGCAGTTGCGCAAGGTCTCCGACCAGCCCGCGGCGGTGAAAACCGGGGTCGGCGAGTTCGTTCAAGTACTGGTGGAAGCCCTGGCCATCGTGCTGTTGGTGAGCTTCTTCTCCCTCGGTGTGCGTACCGGCATGGTGGTCGCCCTGGCGATTCCGCTGGTATTGGCCATGACCTTCGCCTGCATGTATTACCTCGGCATCGGCCTGCACAAGATCTCCCTCGGCGCGCTGGTGCTGGCCCTGGGGTTGCTGGTGGATGACGCGATCATCGCCGTGGAAATGATGGCGATCAAAATGGAGCAGGGCTTCGACCGGATCAAGGCCGCCAGCTTTGCCTGGACCAGTACCGCGTTCCCGATGCTCACCGGCACGCTGATCACCGCGGCCGGTTTCCTGCCGATTGCCACTGCGCAATCGGGCACCGGCGAATACACCCGCTCGATCTTCCAGGTGGTGACCATTGCCTTGCTGGCATCATGGATAGCCGCTGTGGTGTTCGTGCCCTATCTGGGGGAGAAACTCCTGCCGGACCTGGCGAAAATTCATGCGGCCAAACACGGGACGGGCGACGGTCAGACCGACCCCTACGGTACGCCGTTCTATCAGCGGGTCAGGCGCTTGGTGGAGTGGTGCGTGCGCTGGCGCAAGACCGTGATCCTGCTGACCGTGGTCTTGTTCATCGGCTCCATCGTGCTGTTTCGCTTTGTTCCGCAGCAGTTTTTCCCGGCGTCCGGGCGTCTTGAGTTGATGGTCGACCTGAAACTGGCCGAAGGCGCTTCCCTGAGCAACACCGCCGACGAGGTCAAGCGCCTTGAAGCGCTGCTGAAGGATCATGTGGGTCTCGACAACTACGTGGCCTACGTCGGCACCGGTTCGCCGCGTTTTTACCTGCCGCTGGATCAGCAACTGCCGGCGGCGAGCTTCGCCCAGTTTGTCGTCCTGGCCAAGACCATCGAGGACCGCGAACCCCTGCGTACCTGGCTGATCGAAACCCTCAACGAACAATTCCCGGCCCTGCGCTCGCGGGTCACACGTCTGGAGAACGGCCCGCCGGTAGGCTATCCGGTGCAGTTCCGGGTCACCGGCGAGCACATCGATGAAGTCCGTGCGCTGGCGCGCAAAGTCGCGGCCAAGGTTCGCGAGAACCCCCACGTGGTCAACGTCCACCTGGACTGGGAAGAGCCGAGCAAAGTCGTGTACCTGAACATCGATCAGGACCGCGCCCGGGCACTTGGCGTGAGCACGGCGAACCTGTCGAGGTTCCTGCAAAGCTCCCTGACCGGTTCCAGCGTCAGCCAGTACCGTGAAGACAACGAATTGATCGAGATCCTGCTGCGCGGCACCGTGCACGAACGCACCGAACTGTCGTTGCTGCCGAGCCTGGCGGTGCCGACCGACAACGGCCGCAGCGTGGCGCTGTCGCAGATCGCCACCCTGGAATACGGCTTCGAGGAAGGCATCATCTGGCACCGTAACCGCTTGCCCAATGTGACAGTCCGCGCCGATATCTATGGCAAGGAACAGCCGGCGACCCTGGTGCAGCAGATCATGCCGACCCTCGATCCGATCCGCGCCGAATTGCCGGACGGCTATCTGCTGGATGTCGGCGGCACCGTGGAAGATTCGGCCCGGGGGCAGAATTCGGTGAAGGCTGGGGTGCCGTTGTTCATTGTGGTGGTGCTGACCTTGCTGATGCTGCAACTGCGCAGTTTCTCGCGCACGGTGATGGTGTTTCTCACCGCGCCGCTGGGGTTGATCGGGGTGACTTTGTTTCTGATGGTGTTTCGTCAGCCGTTTGGGTTCGTTGCCATGCTGGGGACTATCGCCTTGTCCGGGATGATCATGCGTAATTCGGTGATTCTGGTGGATCAGATCGAGCAGGATATCGCGGCCGGGCTCAAGCCTTGGCAGGCGATCATCGAAGCGACGGTGCGGCGGTTCCGGCCGATTGTGTTGACGGCGCTGGCGGCGGTGCTGGCGATGATTCCGTTGTCGCGCAGTGTGTTTTTCGGGCCGATGGCGGTGGCGATCATGGGGGGGTTGATTGTGGCTACGGCGTTGACGTTGTTGTTTCTTCCTGCGCTTTATGCGGCTTGGTTCAGGGTCAGGGAGGAGTCGGTTTGATTTTTTGGACTTGGCGGCCTTTGGGCCGACCAGGTTCTTGGTGGTTTGGTACATATCCGTTGCTGCGGTAACGGCTGCCTATGGTTTCGCCCTTACGGCGAGGCACTTTTTTCAAACGCCAAAAAAGTACCCAAAAAGGCTCGCCCCGGCGTCCGGCCCCTCGCTAAGGCTCGGGGTTCCTTCGCTCCGGTATTCATCCGGGGACACTGCCCGCAGGTTGGCTTCGC
>Ga0247820_10000580_pt1 | contig 19578 bp, 16 predicted proteins | sample 13C_Glucose_Day1_2_FD_192480 | JGI IMG/M metagenome (GOLD analysis project Ga0247820, IMG submission 192480) | Soil microbial communities from agricultural site in Penn Yan, New York, United States - 13C_Glucose_Day14 | ecosystem: Environmental > Terrestrial > Soil > Agricultural land | place...
TGGGCGTCACGCGCATCCACGAGGGCGCCGCCGGCCGCGAAGGCACGCTGACCGCGGCAGATGCGACGGTGAAGATCAACGAGGCCACGCGGGTCAAGGTGGAAGTGGCCACCAGCAGCGCGCAGACTGCCAGCGGCCCGCGCGACGGCAACGCCTGGCTGGCGGAAGCGGTGCACGACGACGGCAAGACCTCGCTGCGCGCCTTCGCGCGCGAGCAGCAGCCGGGCTTCGGCCTCGGCCAGCAGTCGGTCGCTGCGCAGGGCCGTCGCGACGCGGGCGCCGAAGCGCGCCTGCGCGTTTCCGACCGGCTCGAGGTGCAAGGCCAGGTGCTACGCCAGGAAGACCTGGCCACGGGCGCGACCCGGCAGGTGGTCGAGGGCGTGGCGCAGTACGAGGTGAACGAGCAACTGCGCGTTTCGGCCGGCGCGCGCAATGTGCATGAGGACGCGAAAGGCGACGAGGGTCAGGCCTCCCAGCTCACCGCCGGCGTGGCCTACGAGGCGATGGAGCGCCGCCTGGTGCTGCGCGCCAGCACCGACCTCTCGCTGAGCGAAGCCACCACCGCCAACTACCCGAACCGCCTGGCGCTGGGCGCCGACTACCGCCTCACGCCGGGCACCACGCTCACCGCGCAGCAGGAGTTCGCGTACGGCGGCAGCACCCGCGCGCTGATGACGCGCGTGGGCGTGCGCAGCGAGCTGTGGACCGGCGCCGAGCTGCAGGGCGGCGTGGGCAACGAGACCGTCACCGACGCCGGCCGGATGTACGCCAGCATGGGCCTGGTGCAGCGCGTTCGCATCGACGAGCGCTGGTCGGCCGACGCCGCGATCGACCAGACCCGCACGCTGCGCGGTGGCCTGAACCCGCAGGGCGCCACCCAGCCGCCGGCGAGTGGCAACAGCACGGGCGGGCCCTCGGGCGTCGCGCCGCCCAGCGGCTACGGCCTGGCGAGCGACGGCACCGCGGTGAGCGTGGGCCTGGCCTATCGCGACGACCTGTGGAGCGGCAACGCGCGGGTCGAGTGGCGCGACGGCGAGGTGGACGACAAGCTGAACCTGCTGGCCGGCGTGCAGCGCCGGCTGGATCGGGGCGAGGCCGTGGCGGCCGGCTTCGTCCTGAACAACGTGCGCGGCGGCAGCAACGACGGCAGCAAGGCCACGGCCCGTCTGAGCTACGCATCGCGCCCCGACACCAGCAACTGGATCTGGCTCAATCGGCTGGAGTACACGCAGGAGTCCTCCAACGCCAGCCTGGCCACCCGCCTGCTGGCGCGCAAGCTGGTGAACAACCTGAACGCCAACTGGAAGCACCGCCGCACCCAGGTCGCGCTGCAGTACGGCGCCAAGTTCGTGCGCGAGTCGCTGGAGGGCCACGTCGCTTCCGGCTTCACCGACCTGATCGGCTTCGAGGCGCGCCACGACCTGGACGAGAAGTGGGACATCGGCCTGCACGCGGGGCTGCTGCACTCGTGGTCCACTTCGACGCGCTCGTCGCACCTGGGCCTGTCGGTGGGTTACCGCATGGCGACCAACACCTGGGTGACGGTGGGCTACAACCACCTGGGCTTCGACGACAAGGATTTCGCGGGCGCCGAGTACCGCGCGCGTGGCCTGTTCGTCAACATGCGTGTCAAATTCGACCAGGACACGTTCGACCTGAATGACCGGGCCAAGGGCCAGCTGCCGATCAAATGAGACCGATCCTCTTCTTCCTGTGCCGGCTGTGGGCCGTGCTGCTGCTGTCGCTGGGCGGACTGGGCGCCGCGCAGGCGCAGAGCGCCGCGGGTCAGACCTGCGCCGCCGCGCGCTATGGCAGCAGCCTCAACTGCACGGCGAACGACGTCGCGATCACGCAGATCGCCATCAACCGCAACGGCAGCAATCCCATCGGTGCGGGTTGCACCGGCGGGACGACCGTCACGCTGGACCTGAACGTCACCGTGCAGTTCAACAAGCCCGATCGCTACGACATCGGCATCTTTCTGTCCGAGGACGGCAAGAGCCCCAAGGACCTGGCTGCCCAGGGCGGGGCGCAGACATGCTCGGTGTCGGTACTGCCGCTGGGCGGCGTCACCGGCCTGATCCCCAATCCCTTCGCTGCGAGTCCACCGACGGTGCGCACCGCGTTCCTGAACGTGAACAACAACGTGTGTGGCGATGGCGGCTCGAGCTCGATACCGCGGGCCGCCTACGCCGCCGACACGGGCACCAGTACCGGGACGGGCACCGCCACCTTCGTCATCACGGGGGTGCAGGTGCCGTGCCAGGCCTCGGCGTCGGGCTCCAACAAGCTGGGCATCCCGTTCGTGGTGTCCTGGGAGACCAACGACAAGGGCTCCTGCACCGGCCCCGGGGACGTGAGGCCGAGCGCGCCCTCCAAGTGCAACGCGCCCGGCGGCAACTTCGGCGACGTGGACGTGGTGGCCCTGCCGCAGATCACCAAGACCAACGCGATCAGCAGCGTGAGTCCGGGCGACACCACGACCTACACGATCACCGTGAGCAACACCACCGGCCAGCCGATCGCCAGCTCGGTGTTCCGCGACCCGGCCGTGACGAACCTGAGCGTTTCATCGGTCAGCTGCTCGGCCCAGGGCGGCGCAACATGCCCGGGCGGGCTCACGGTGGCCAACATGCAGGGCCCCGGCCTGACCCTCTCCAACCTGCCCGCCGCCGGCAGCCTCGTGTTCACGGTCAAGGCCACCGTCACCGGCAATCCGCCGGAAGGCAGCAACCTCGTCAACTCGGCCTCCGTGACGGTGGCCGGCGTCGCCAATTCGGCGCTGGACAGCGACCAGGTGGTGTACCCGCACCTGGTCAACCAGAAGCAGGTGACGGTGATCAGCGACCCGGTGCGCGGCACGACCAACCCGCTGGCCATCCCAGGCGCGGTGATGGAGTACACGATCACGCTCAGCAACACGGGCCAGGGCCGGGTGGATGCGAACACGCTGTTCGTGAACGATGCGATCCCGGCCAACACGGCGCTCTCCGTCACCGCGCTGGCCGGCACGCCGGCGAATTCGCCCGTGACGTTCACCGACGGAGCGACGCCCAGCAACCTGGCGGTGACCGCCGTCGACATCCAGTTCTCGAACGACAACGGCGTGAGCTGGGGCTACACGCCGGTCTCCAGCGGCGGCTACGACCCCGCGGTGACCAACGTCCGCGTCAATCCCAAGGGGCGGATGGCGGCGGCGAGTTCGTTCGCGGTCAAGTTCCGCGTGCGGGTGAACTAGGCGTCGTCCTTCAGGCGCCGGAACTCCGCGATCGCGGCCACCGTGGTGCACGGCAACCCGTGCTCGCGCGCGTAGTCGGAGACCTGCGCACCGCGCGCCATGCTCCCGTCGGGATTCATCAGCTCGCACAGCACGCCCGCTGGGAACAGCCCGGCCAGCGTGGCGAGGTCCACTGCGGCTTCGGTGTGGCCCTCGCGCTCCAGCACGCCGCCGGGCCTGGCCACGAGCGGGAACACGTGGCCGGGCGAGACGATCTCGCTGCGCTCCAGCGTGGAACGCAGCGCGCACTGGATGGTCTGCACGCGGTCGGCGGCCGAGACGCCGGTGCTGATGCCATGTGCGGCCTCGATCGACTGCGTGAACGCGGTGGCGTAGCGCGAGCGGTTGACCTCCACCATCGGGCGCAGCTTCAGCTCGCTCGCCTTGTCGGGCAGCAGGCACAGGCACACGATGCCGCTGCCGTCGCGGATCAGCCGCGCCATCACGGCGGGCGTGATGCTTTCGGCCGCGCAGATGAGGTCGGCCTCGTTCTCGCGATCGGCGTCGTCCAGCACCAGCACGGGCCGGCCGGCACGGATCGCATCGAGGACGAACGGGAGGGGCGCCAGCTCGATCGCCGGCGCGGTGGGGGAGGAAGGGGTAGCTATCAACATGAAACGCTCCTGTCGGTTGAACAAAAACGCCTCAAGGCACAAGAACGCCACCGGCCGCGCCGGAAGGCGCGGACGACAGCACATCGCGCACGCTGGCGCGCCCGCGAATCTTCTTTCATCCGGACTTTGACCGTCGGCCCCAGCATTGGACTGGGTCTGCTGACCCCGGGCCACTGGCGTGGTCCGGGCGCTCGCGGGCTCGCGGCTTTCGCCGCCTACCGCCGGTGGGGAATTCCGCCCCGCCCTGAAGACCCGCCGAATATAGGACCTCCGGCCCCCTATAGTCGGACGCCATGGAGACAACCACGCGACTCCCGTGGGCCCGCCGTTGGTCGGTGCTCCGGCGCCGCGCGGGACGTTGGCCGCCGGCGGTGCGCGGACTGTTGTGGTCGGCCACGGCCGGCCTGCTGTTCACGGTGCTCAACGCGATCATGCGCGAGCTGTCGCTGCAGCTCGCGCCGTTCCAGACGCAGTTCCTGCGCTACCTCGCCGGCCTGGCGGTGATGACGCCGCTGCTGTTTCGAGCGGGCCTCGCCGCCTACCGGCCGCGCAACGTCGGCGGACAGTTCCTGCGGGGCGGCGTGCACACGGCGGGCCTGTGCCTGTGGTTCATCGCGCTGCCGCACATCGGGCTGGCCGACACCACGGCCATCGGCTTCACGACGCCCATCTTCATCATGATCGGCGCGGTGCTGGTGTTCCACGAGGCCATGCGCTGGGAGCGCTGGCTGGCGGCGCTGATCGGCATGGTGGGCGTGCTGATCGTGGTCGGCCCGCAGCTGACCGGGGCGGGCGGCTGGTACACGCTGGTGATGCTGTCGTCGGCGCCGGTCTTCGCCGCTTCCTTCCTCATCACCAAGGGACTGACGCGCTACGAGCGGCCCGAGGTCATCGTGGTGTGGCAGGCGATCACCGTCACGCTGTGCAGCCTGCCGCTGGCGCTGCCGGGATGGACCTGGCCCACGGCGCCGCAGTGGCTGCTGTTCGTCGCCTGCGGCGTGCTCGGCAGCGCGGGGCACTACTGCCTCACGCGCTCGTTCTCGGTGGCCGACATCTCGGCGACGCAGTCCGCCAAGTTCCTGGAGCTGGTGTGGGCGACCGCGCTCGGCTGGCTGGTCTTCTCGGACGTGCCCAGCCGCTGGACGTTGATAGGCGGCGCGGTGATCTGCGCCTCGACGTTGTGGATCGCGCGGCGCGAAGTCCGCGGCCGGGCGACCGCCTGATCAGCCGCGCGCGTTGACGATGCCGCCGGACACGTGTCCCGCGGGCACGTGCCGCGCGGCGTGGTCCACGTGCCGCGTCTGGTCGTCGAAGAAGAAGTCGGGCTCGAACTCGCGCAGGAACTCGCCCTTGTGCAGGCCGCCGAGGAACATGGCCTCGTCGACCTGGATGTTCCAGTGCATCAGCGTGCGGATGGCTCGCTCGTGGGCCGGCGCGCTGCGCGCCGTCACCAGCGCGGTGCGGATCTTCATCGCCGGCGTGCCGCTGGCCTGCAGGCGGTGCAGCGCCGCCAGGAAGGGCTTGAACGGCCCGTCGGGCAGGGGCTGCAGCACGTTGTCGGACTCGTGCTTCTGGAAGGCGTCGAGGCCGCCGTCCTGGAACACCCGCTCGGCCTGGTCGGAGAACAGCACGGCGTCGCCGTCGAATGCGATGCGCACCTCGTTCGGGTAGTTGTCTCCGGCCTGCATGGACTCGGTGACCACGCGGGCCGCGGGAAACCCGGCCGTGAGCGCTTCGCGCACGTCGTCCGCGTTGGCCGACAGGAAGAGGTGCGCGTTCAGTGGCCGCAGGTAGCGGAATGGCGAGCGGCCCTGGGTGAACACGCCGCGCTCGAGCTTGATCTCGTTGGCCGTGCCCGAGCGGAAGATGCGCATGCCCGACACCGGGTCGTTGCGCGAGAGGATCACCACCTCGACCCGCTGGCTGGTCGTGTCGTTGAAGGCGAGCAGCTTCTTGATGAGCGGGAACGCGATGCCCGGCCGCGCGGGCAGGTCCAGCCGCTGCAGTTGCAGCGACATGTAGCCCTGCGAGTCGCCGCTCTCGAAGATGCGGTTCTCTTCCTCGAAATTGAACAGTGCCCGCGAGGAGATCGCGACCACCAGCTTGTCGTCGGGGAATACGCTCATCGGACCAATTGGTTGAGCTGGATGATGGGCAGCAGCACGGCCAGCACGATCAGCATCACGACCAGGCCCATGCCCACGATCAGCAGCGGCTCCAGGACGGTGGCCAGCTGCATCGCGCGGCGCTGCACTTCGCTGCTCAGCTGGTTGGCCGCGCGCTGCAGCATCACCGGCAACTGGCCGGTCTGCTCGCCCAGCCGCGCGAACATGGACAACAGGCCGGGGAAGCGCTTCTTCTGCGCCAGGGCCGAAGCGAGCGGGGCGCCTTCGCGCACCAGCACCAGCGCGTCCAGAGCGTCGGCGCGCATGGCGCGGTTGTTCAGCGTCTCGGCCGCGGCCTGCAGCGCGCGCAGGATGGGCACGCCGGCGGCCGTCAGCATCGCCAGCGTGTTGCCGAACTGCGCGCTGTTGTAGCCGCGCGCGAGCCGGCCCAGCACCGGCAGCTGCAGGAAGCCTGCGTCGAACCTCTCGCGGAAGGCTTCGCGCTTGAGCATCGCGCGCAGGATCAGCGCCAGGCCGATGAGCAGGGCGGCGATCATCCAGCCCCATTCGCGCACCAGGGCGCTGGCGCCCAGCATTACGGTGGTCAGGAAGGGCAGCCCTCGCTTGGTGCCGGCGAACACGTTGGCCACTTGCGGCACCACGTAGGTGACCAGGAAGACCACGATCGCCAGCGCGACGACGGTGACGATGGCCGGATACAGCGCTGCGCCGGTGAGCTTGGCCTTGAGCGCCTGCCGGTTCTCCAGGTCATCGGCCAGGCGCTCCAGCACCATGCCCAGGTGGCCGCTGGCTTCGCCCGCGCTTACCACCGCGATGTAGATCTCCGAGAACTCGCGCGGGAAGTGCGACAGGGCCGAGGCGAAGGTGGCGCCGGCGTTCACTTCGGCGCGCAGCGCGGCCACGAGGTTGCGTTCCGCTTCGGTCGGCGCCTCGTCGGCCAGCGCGGTCAGCGCACGCTCGAGCTGCAGTCCGGAGGCGACCAGCCCGGCGAGCTGCCGCGTCCAGACGGTGAGCTGCGTCGGGCTGAAGACGCGTCGACCGAAACGGCGGCCGCTGACGCCACCCGTGCCGCCGGCCTCGACCAGGCCGACCACCAGCGGCACCAGCGACTGCGAGCGCAACTGGCTGCGCGCCGATTTCGCGGTGTCGGCCTCCAGCACCCCGCGCCGGGTCTGCCCGTTCGCGTCGAGGGCCTCGAATGCATACGCTGGCATCAGGAATCGTCCAATCGCTCGTGTTGCGCAGGAGTTTAAGCATCTCGCCTGCGCGACGGGCGAAGGCGCCTAGGACGGCTGGCGCAACCGGAAGCGCTGCAGCTTGCCCGTCTCGGTGCGCGGCAGGCTGGCGACGAACTCGATCTCGCGCGGGTACTTGTAGGGCGCGATCGAGTTCTTCACATGGTCCTGCAGCGTGCGCACCATCGCCTCGCCGGGCTCGTGGCCGGGCTTGAGCACGCAGAAGGCCTTGACGATCATCCCGCGCTCCTCGTCGGGCTTGCCGATCACGCCGCACTCGGCCACCGCGGGGTGGCGCAGCAGCGCATCCTCGACCTCCGGACCGCCGACGTTGTAGCCGGCGGTGATGATCATGTCGTCGGCGCGCGCCTGGTAGAAGAAGTAGCCGTCGGCGTCCTGCATGAAGGCGTCGCCCGGATGGTTCCAGCCGTTCTTCACGTAGTTGGCCTGGCGCGCGTCGTCCAGGTAGCGGCAGCCGGTGGGGCCGATCACGGCCAGCTTGCCGACCGTGCCGCGCGGCACTTCGTTGCCGTCCTCGTCCACGACCTTGGCCTGGTAGCCGGGCACCACCTTGCCGATGGCGCCGGGCCGCACCTCGGCGCCGGCCGAGGAGATGAAGATGTGGAACATCTCGGTGGCGCCGATGCCGTCGCACATCTCGATGCCGCTGGCCTGCTTCCACAGCTGCCGCGTGGCATCGGGCAAGCCTTCGCCGGCGCTCACGCAGATGCGCAGCTTGCCCACGCCCCGCTCGCGCGCGAACGGCGCCATCTGGCGGTAGAACGTCGGCGCGGTGTAGCAGATGGTCGCGCCCACCTCGTGGATGGTGCGCACCAGCGTCTCAGGCGTGTAGGGCCCCTCGGGAAAATAGACCGACGCGCCGGCCCACATCGGGAACACCAGCAGGCCCCCCAGCCCGAAGGTGAAAGCCAGCGGCGGCGAGCCGACCACGATGTCGTCGGGCGTCGCCTTCAGCACGTGGCGCGGCCAGGCTTCGCACGCGGCCAGCACGTCGCGATGCGAGTGCACCGCGGCCTTGGGCTTGCCGGTGGTGCCGGACGTGAACGCCATCATCGCGATGTCGTCGGCCGCGGTCGGGCAGGCCGTGAAATCGCCGTTCTTCTGCGCCGAGCGCACGGCCAGCGAGCCGGGCTCGTCGGGCGCGTTGAAGGCCACCACGGTGCGCAGCACCGGCCGGTCTTCGCGCGCCTTCTCCAGCTCATCGAGCAGCTTGCTGTCGCACAGCGCCACCACCGGCTGCGACTTGTCGATGATGTCGCCCAGCTCGCGGGCGCGCAGCAGCGGCATGGTCGCCACCGCCACCAGGCCCGCCTTGACCACGGCCAGCCAGGCCAGCGACAGGCCGATGGAGTTGCCGCCGCGCAGCAGCACGCGGTTGCCGGGCACCAGGCCCAGGTCCTCGACCAGCACGCGGGCGATGCGGTCCACGCGATCGCGCACGTCCTGGTAGGTGAGCGTGATGTGCGGGGAGCGCAGCAGCGGGCGATCGGCGAAGCCCTTGGCCGGCGCCTTGTCGAGCAGCTCCTCGACCAGGTTCAGCCGGTCGGGCAGGCGCAGCTCGGGCAGGTCGTAGCGGTACTCGGGCCACTGCTCGCGCGGCGGCAGGCGGTCGAGGACGAAACGGTCGGACTGGGCGGACATCGGGGGCTCCTCTTCAGGCCGGTTGCTGTTGCTGTCGTTGCTGCTGCGCGCTCGACTGCGCGTGCTCCTTGACCTTGCCGAGCAGGCGATGCAGCGTGGCGATGTCCTTCTCGGAGAGGGCGGAGAACGCGGACAGGATCCACTCCTCGTGCTCCTGCGCCATCTCGTTGAAGAGCTTGCGGCCGCGTGGCGTGAGACGCACGCGGTAGGCGCGCCGGTCGCCTTCGACGTCCACGCGATCGACCAGGCCTTCCTGCACCAGCTGGTCGGTGATGCCGGTGACGTTGCCGCCGGTGACCATCATGCGGCGCGACAGTTCGCTCATCTTCAGGCCGTCGGGCGCACGCTCGAGCTGCGCCATCAGGTCGAAGCGGGGCAGGGTGGTGTCGAAGCGCTCGCGCAGCAGGCTGCGCAACTGCTTTTCCACCAGCTGGGTGCAGGTGAGCATCCGCAGCCACAGGCGCAGCGCCTCGGGGTGCTCGCTGTGCGCGCGCGCTTCCATGTCCATGGGGTCGGCCTGGAGTTAAGACCTAAATAGTTTAAGTCTCAAGTAATCGATGTCAACGGGCGGCAGGCGGAAGAGGAAGCGAAGTTGTCCTACAGCTGAGCAGTTGACGCTGGTTGGGCCGGCTGGCAAGAATTTGGCGATGGAACCCCTTGAGCGAAAGATCTCGGCCCAGCTGGAATCGCTTCCGGTGTCCGTGGCCGTCACGTTGCCGGGCGGCCGGCGGCTCGGTCGATCCCATCCCGCGGTGACGCTCGCGTTCCGCGACTGGTCGGGCCTGGCCGTCATGGCCGCCGGCCAGATCGGCAAGATGGCCGAGGAAATCGTCGAGGGCCGGGTCGAGGTCCACGGCCGCATGCGTGACCTGATGGCCGCGGCGGCCCAGCTGCTGCCCGGCAGCCCGGTCGGCAGCGACACCGGCTGGTGGACCGGCATGCTGCGCCACGCCCGGTCGCTGGCCGCGCACGCGACCCCGCAGAGGGACGCCGAGCAGATCCAGTTCCATTACGACGTCTCCGACGACTTCTACAAGCTGTGGCTGGACCCGCGGCGGGTCTATTCGTGCGCCTACTACCGCGACACCGACATGTCATTGGCGCAGGCGCAGGAGGCCAAGCTCGACCACATCTGCCGCAAGCTGATGCTGCGCGAGGGCGAGCGATTCCTCGACATCGGCGCCGGCTGGGGCGGACTGCTGCTCTGGGCGGCCGAGCACTATGGGGTGGATGCCACCGGCATCACGCTCTCGAAGAACCAGCATGCCCACGTCAACCGGCTCATCGAGGAGAAGGGCCTCAAGGGCCGGGTGCGCATGGAGTTGCGCGACTACCGCGAGCTCGACGACGAGCGCGGCTTCGACAAGATCGCCTCCGTCGGCATGTTCGAGCACGTCGGTCGCGCCAACATGCCGCTGTATTTCGGCCAGATCCGGCGGCTGCTGCGCGCGGGCGGGCTGGTGTTGAACCATGGCATCACGGCCGGCGGGGTCTCGACCAGCCAGCTCGGCGCCGGCATGGGCGACTTCATCGGCAAGTACATCTTTCCGGGCGGCGAGCTGCTGCACGTCAGCCATGTCGTGCGCGAGCTCTCGGAGTCCGGGCTGGAGATGCTGGACACCGAAAATCTGCGGCCGCACTACGCGCGCACGCTGTGGGCCTGGTCGGATGCGCTGGAGGACCGCCTGGACGAGGCGCAACGCGTGCTCGAGAGCACGGCCAACGCGCGCGACGCCGGCAAGGTGCTGCGCGCCTACCGGCTCTACCTGTCCGGTTGCGCGATGAGCTTCGAGCAGGGCTGGATCTCGCTGCACCAGGTCCTGGCGGCGCGCCCGGACGGGCGGCTCGAAACGGGCCCGCTCACGGGGGCACAATCGCCTTATCCGTTCAATCGCGGCTACATGTACCCGCGCTGAAAGCACCAGGAATCGATGCTCTACAAGTTCAAAAGCAAGGCGGCCGGCGACCTGATCATGCTGGAGCCCAACGGCCGGCGCGTGCTGGAAATCATCGGCAAGGACCCCGGCCCGAAGGGGATCATCGAGTCGGCGCAGATGTCCGCCGCGGTGGCCGCGCTGGAGTCGGCCATCGCGCGCGAGGAAGCCGATCACCAGGCCGCGGTCGAAGAGGCCAAGGCCAACGGCAAGGCCGCCCCGAAGGCGCCCGACGTGTCGTTGCGCCAGCGGGCCGTTCCCTTCATCGACATGCTGAAGCGGGCGGAGAAAGCGGGCGCCGACGTCGTCTGGGGCGTGTAGCCCCAAGGGACGGTCAGTCGACCTTCGCGCCGGAAGCCTTCACCACCGGCTGCCACTTCTTCAGCTCGGCGTCGATGTGCGCCGCGAACTGCTGCGGCGTGTTGCCGCTCGGGATCGCGCCCTGCGCGAGCAGCTTGTCCTTCATGTCCGGCGAGGCGAGCGCCTTGGCCACTTCCTGCTGGATGCGGTTGGCGATGTCGGGCGACAGGCCGGCCGGGCCGAGCAGGCCGAACCAGGACGAAGCCTCGAATCCCTTCAAGTTGCCCGCCTGTTCCACCGTGGGCACGCCGGGCAGCGCCGCCGAAGGCTGCGAGCTGGTGACCGCCAGCGCCTTGAGCTTGCCCGAGCGGATGTGCGGCATCGACGAGGGCAGGTTGTCGAACATCACATCCATGTCGCCGCCGATCAGCGCCAGCAGGGCGGGGCTGGAGCCGCTGTACGGGAAGTGCGTCATGAAGGTGCCGGTCATCACCTTGAACAATTCGCCCGCCAGGTGGATCGAGGTGCCGTTGCCGCTGGACGCCATGTTCAGCTTGCCCGGGTTGGCCTTGGCGTAGCGGATGAAGTCGGCGACGTTGTTGATGCCGTTGTTCTTCGCCTTCTCGGTCGGCACCACCATCACGTTGGGCACCGCGGCGACCATGGTGATCGGCGTGAAGTCCTTCTGCGGGTCGAACGGCATCCTGGTGTAGAGCCACTTGTTGATGCTCTGCGTGCCCACGGTGCCCATCAGCAGCGTGTAGCCGTCCGGGGCCGACTTGGCCACGATGTCGGCGCCGATGTTGCCGCCGGCGCCGCCGCGGTTGTCCACCACGAACTGCTGGCCGAAGGCCTTGCTCAGTTCCAGCGCGGTGGCGCGGGCCAGGATGTCGGTGGTGCCGCCGGGTGCGAAGGGCACGACGATGCGCACCGGCTTGGTCGGCCAGGAGCCCTGGGCCCAGGCGGCGGGCGCGGCGAAGGCGGCGGCGGTGGCGATGGCCAGCAGGTGGCGGCGGGAAAGGCGGGGCTTCATGCGGGTCTCCTGTTCTCGTTCGGCGGATGACAAGTGAAAAGGCCGCCCGAAGGCGGCCCGTGGTGCGACCAGGCGCGGCCGGACATCAGTCCGCGTAGACGCCGGCGGCCTTGATGACCGGGCTCCACTTGGCGATCTCGGCGGCCACGAACTTCTTGTGCTCGGCGGGCTCGACGCGCTTGTCGGTGACGACCACGGCGCCCAGGCCTTCCTGCTTCTTCACGAACTCGGGGTCCTTCAGGGCGACCTTCAGGGCTTCGTTGATCTTGGTCAGCACCGGCGCGGGCGTGCCCTTGGGGGCGTACAGGCCGTGCCAGATGGTGACCTGGAAGTCCTTCAGGCCGGATTCCTGCAGCGTGGGCAGGTCCTTCAGCGCGGGCGGGGTCAGGCGCTTGGCGGTGGTGACGGCGTAGCCCTTGACCTTCTTGCCCTCGATCTGGCCCGAGGTGTTGGTGGTCTGGTCGCACATCAGGTCGACCTGGCCGCCGATCAGGTCGGTCATGGCGGGGCCGGTGCCCTTGTACGGCACGGTCGTCATCTCGGTCTTGATGGCGTTCTGGAACAGCAGGCCGCACAGGTGCGAGGCGGAGCCCACGCCGGCGTTGGCCAGGTTGATCTTGCCCTTGTTCTGGCCGATCCAGGTGGTCAGGTCCTTGTAGTTGCTGGCCTGCAGGGAGGGGCGGCCGATCAGGGTCATGGGCACGTCGTTGACCATGCCCAGGTACTCGAAGTCGCTCTCGACCTTGAACGGGATGTTGCGCACCAGCGTGGGCATGGTGGCCATGCCGATGTGGTGCAGCAGCAGGGTGTGGCCGTCCGGCGCTGCCTTGGCGACCTTGTTGGCGCCGATGGAGCCGCCCGCGCCCGCGGAGTTGTCCACCACCACGGTGGCGCCGCCCAGGGGCTTGCGCAGGGCCTCGGCCAGGTCGCGCGCCACTCGGTCGGTGGGGCCACCCGCGGAGAACGGAACGATGATGGTGATGGGCTTGTCGCCCGGGAAGTTCTGGGCACCGGCGGCGCCGGCGGCCAGCAGGGCGACGGGCACGAGGGTCTTGAATACGTTCTTCATGAGGCAGGCTCTCCTTGACTGAAACCCGCCGATGATCGCAAAACCGCGCTACCAGGCCATCGCGGGAAGTACTTAGGGGATTGGCTGAGGAACTTTCCGGCGGATGAGCCGGCGCGGCGCGTCACTTGTAGCTGCGCGCGTCCTCGATGACCTTGCCGTCATTGGGCAACGAGCCCGGTGCGAGCAGTTCGACCTCGCCGCGCAGCTTCGTGATGTCGCGGATCGCCTCGCCGATGCGGGCGTCCAGGTCCTGCGTGCGGCCCGCGGTCTCCACCTTGAGCGTCATGTGGTCGCTGGCCATCTCGCCGCTGACCACGAGACGCGCCTTGATCACTTCGGGGAAGCGCCGGGCGATGTCGGCCACCTGGCCCGGGTGCACGAACATGCCGCGCACCTTGGTGGTCTGGTCGGCCCGGCCCATCCAGCCCTTGATGCGGGTGTTGGTGCGGCCGCTGGGGCAGGGACCGGGCAGCAGGGCCGACAGGTCGCCGGTGCCGAAACGGATCAAGGGGTAGGCCGTGTTGAACGTGGTGACCACGACCTCGCCGACGTCGCCCTCGGCCACCACGTCGCCGGTGCCGGGACGCACGATCTCGACGATCAGGTCTTCGCTGAGGACCAGGCCCTGGCGCGCGGACGTCTCATAGGCGATCAGCCCCAGGTCCGCGGTGGCGTAGCTCTGGAAAACGTCCACGCCGCGGCCGCCGAACCAGTCGCGCAGGCTGGGCGGCAGTGCCTCGCCGCTGGTCAGCGCCTTGCGCAGGCTGCCGACGTCGGCGCCGGTCTCCTGGGCCTTCTCCAGCAGGATGCGCAGGAAGCTGGGCGTGCCCGTATAGGCGGTGGGACGCAGTTCGGCCATCGCCTGCAGTTGCTGCTCGGTCTGGCCGACGCCGGCCGGGAACACGGTGCAGCCGATCGCATGCGCACCCGCTTCCATGATGAAGGCGCCCGGCGTCATGTGGTAGCTGAAGGCGTTGTGCACCAGGTCGCCGCGACGGAAGCCCGCCGCGTACAGCGCGCGGGCGCTGCGCCAGTAGTCGCGCGTGGCGCCCTCGGGTTCGTAGATGGGTCCGGGCGAGGAGAACACGCGCGGCATGTCCGGCCCGCGCACCAGCGCGGAGAAGCCGCCGAACGGGTCGGTGCCCACGGAGGCGCGCTGGCGCTCCAGCAGTTCGTGCTTGCGCATCACCGGCAGCCGCGCCAGCGCCTCGCGCGAGGTGATGTCCGAAGCATCCACGCCGGCCAGCACCTGCGCCATCGCCGGCGAGGCCTTCTGCGCATGGGCGACCTGCCGCGGCAGCGCCTGCATCAACTCGGCCTCGCGCCGCGCATGCTCGCGCGTCTCGCGCTCGTCGAAGAACTCGCTCATCGCTCTCCCATCCCTTGATCGCGCAATACCCTCAGGCGAGCCAGCGCTTGCGGCGCTTGTAGCTCTTGACGTCGCGGAAGCTCTTGCGCTCGCCGGAGCCCACGCCGAGGTAGAACTCCTTGACGTCCTCGTTGCTGGCCAGCTCCTGCGCCGGCCCGTCCATGACGATGCGGCCGCTTTCCATGATGTAGCCGTAGTTGGCGTAGCGCAGCGCCATGTTGGTGTTCTGTTCCGCGAGCAGGAACGTGACGCGCTCCTTGGTGTTGAGGTCTTTCACGATCTCGAACACCTCCTCGACGATCTGCGGCGCCAGGCCCATCGACGGTTCGTCCAGCAGCACCATGCTGGGATTGGCCATCAGCGCGCGGCCGATGGCGCACATCTGCTGTTCGCCGCCCGAGGTGTAGGCCGCCTGCGAGCCGCGTCGCGTCTTCAGGCGCGGGAAGTAGCCGTAGACCTTCTCCAGGCTGGCCGCCACTTCGGCCTTGCTGGCGCGCGTGTACGCGCCCGTGAGCAGGTTCTCTTCGATGGTGAGGTGGGCGAAGCAATGCCGGCCCTCCATCACCTGCACCACGCCGCGCCGCACCAGTTCGGCCGGCGAGAGGTTCTCGATGCGCTCGCCGCGCAGCTCGATAGATCCTTTGGTGACCTCGCCGCGCTCGCCCTTGAGCAGGTTGGACACGGCACGCAACGTGGTGGTCTTGCCCGCGCCGTTGCCACCCAGCAGCGCCACGATGCTGCTCTCCGGTACCTGCAGCGACACGCCCTTGAGCACCAGGATGACGTGGTTGTAGATGACCTCGATGCCGTTGACGTTCAGGACGATGTTGGGGGCGTTCATGTGGGCCGTTCGATGAGGGCTGAGGTCGGGGCGCGCGTCGGAGCGCCCCCACCCCAACCCTCCCCGGAAGGGGAGGGAGAGGTCAGTCAGGTCAGGACTGGCACGCGGCGGAGTTGCGCGCCGTCTGCTTCTTCTCCTGCAGGTACTTCTCGGCGCCCGTCTTGACCATCGGCTTGATGATCTGTTCGTCGGCCTGGTACCAGTCGGCGCCCATGTTCCACTTGCTGCCGTCCCAGGTGTGGATGCGCGCCCACGAGGAACCCATGTGGTCGGTGCAGCTCGTCGAGATCGGCCGCATCACGCCGCCGAAGCCCAGCTGGTCCAGACGCTTCTGGTCGAGGCTCAGGTTCTCCAGGCCCCACCGCACCTGTTCGGCGGTGACCACCTTGCCCTTGCCGAAGCGCTCCTGCGCGCGGCGCACGGCTTCCACGCCCAGCATCTGGATGATCACGCCGCGCGTGTAGAGCACCGAGCCCACTTCGTCCTTCGGGCCCGTGCCCTGGCCCTTGCCGTGCACGTGGGTCAGGATGTCCTGGATCACCTTGGGCTGCTGGCCGTAGCCGTTGAGCGCCAGCGCGTTGTAGCCCTTGGCGCCTTCGCCCACGTCCTTGACGTCGGGTTCGGCGCCGGACCACCACACGCCGTACATCTTGTCGCGCGGATAGCCGGTGGCCTGCGCCTCCTTCAGCGCGGTGGAGTTCATCACGCCCCAGCCCCAGAGCATCACGAAGTCGGGACGCTGCTGGCGCACCTGCAGCCAGGCCGCCTTCTGCTCCACGCCGGGGGCGGTGACCGGGATCAGGCTCAACTCGAAGCCGTGCATGCGCGCGCGCTCCTGCAGCAGCGGGATTGGCTCCTTGCCGAACGGCGAGTCGTGGTACACGAGGGCGATCTTCTTGCCCTTGAGCTTGGCCAGGCCGCCTTCCTTCTTGCCGATGTGCTGGACCAGGATGTCGGCGGCGGTCCAGTAGTGGCCCATGAGCGGGAAGTTCCACGGGAACGCCATGCCGTCCTGCGCCACCGACAGGCCGTAGCCCAGCGTGATCAGCGGGATCTTGTCGTGGACCACCTTGTCGGTCAGCGCGAAGGTGATGCCGGTGGCCTGCGGATCGAACAGCGTCACGCCGGGGCGGCCCTTCAGGCGCTCGTAGCACTCGACGCCGCGGTCGGTGGCGTAGCCGGTCTCGCACTCTTCCCAGGTGAGCTTGACGCCGTTGATGCCGCCGTCGCGGGCGTTGATCATCTTCAGGTAGTCCTGCTTGCCGTTGGCCCACGGCGTGCCGTTCGGCGCGTACGGACCGGTGCGGTAGGACAGCAGCGGGAAGAACTGCTCCTTGGCCTGGGCCAGCACCGTGGCCGAGCCCAGCGCGGCGACGGCCGTGAGGCCCGCCAGGACGAGGGAACGAAGCTTCATGGTTTGTCTCCTGTTGAAGGTGTTTGAAGCGGACGGGGGAGAGTCAATGGGGGAAGGGCCACAGCCGCAATTTCTGCTTGCCGGTGGACCACAGGCGCGCCAGGCCGTGCGGCTCCACCACCAGGAACCAGACGATCAGCGCACCGAAGATCATCAGCTCCGCGTGCGAAACGCCGGCGGTGGAGATGTCCAGCCCGAACGTCGAGGCGAGCGCGGGCAGGAACTGGTTGAGGAAGATGGGCAGCACCACGATGAACGCGGCGCCGTAGAACGCGCCCATGATGGAACCCAGGCCGCCGATGATCACCATGAACAGCAGGCGGAACGAGACGTCCACCGAGAACGCCGCCGGCTCCCAGGTGCCCAGGTAGACGAAGGCCCACAGCGCGCCGGCCACGCCCACGATGAACGAGCTGACGGCGAACGCGCTGAGCTTGGCGTACATCGGCCGGATGCCGATGACCGCGGCGGCCACGTCCATGTCGCGGATGGCCATCCACTCGCGGCCGATGGCGCTGCGCACCAGGTTCTTTGCCAGGAGGGCGATGACCGTGAGGAGGGCCAGGCAGAACCAGTACTTGCTGACCGCGCTCTCGATCGGCTGGCCGAACACCTGCAGCGCCGACACGCCCACCGAGCCCGAGGGCGAATCGTTGGTGAGCCACTTCACGCGCAGGAACATCCAGTCGGAGAAGAACTGCGCGGCCAGCGTGGCGACGGCGAGGTACAGGCCCTTCACGCGCAGGCTGGGCAGGCCGAACAGGATGCCGAACGCCGTGGCGCACAGGCCGCCGAGCAGGATGGCGGGCACCAGCGGCATGTCGGGCACGCGCACGAAGAAGTTGTAGGCGCCGTACGCGCCCACCGCCATGAACGCGCCCGAGCCCAGCGAGATCTGGCCGCAGTAGCCCACCAGGATGTTCACCCCCAGGGCGGCGAGCGACATGATCAGGAACGGGATCAGGATGGCCCGGAAGAAGTAGTCGCTGGCCAGGGCCGGCACCACGGCGTAGGCCACGACCAGCAGCAGCACGATGGCGATGCGGTCCTGCCGGATCGGGAAGATCTGCTGGTCGGCCCGGTAGCTGGTCTTGAACTGGCCGTTCTCGCGGTAAAGCATGTTGTTCAGTCAGTTGGGGTCAGAGCACATCTGCTTCGCAAATCGTGGTCTGACCCGCAAGGTTTCACACTCGATCGATGATCTTCTCGCCGAACAGCCCCTGCGGCCGGAACAGCAGGAAGCCCAGCGCCAGCACGTAGGCGAACCAGATCTCGATGCCGCCGCCCACCAGCGGGCCGATGTACACCTCGGACAGCTTCTCGCCCACGCCGATGATCAGCCCGCCGATGATGGCGCCGGGCACCGAGGTGAGCCCGCCCAGGATCACCACCGGCAGCGCACGCAGCGCCACCGTCGCCAGCGAGAACTGCACGCCCAGCTTGCTGCCCCAGATCATTCCGGCCACCAGCGCAACGACGCCGGCGACGCACCACACGATGACCCAGATGCGCGCCAGCGGGATGCCGATGGACTGCGCGGCCTGGTGGTCGTCGGCCACGGCGCGCAGAGCGCGGCCGGTGGAGGTCTTCTGGAAGAACACGGTCAGCACCGCCACCATCGCCGCCGCGATGATGGCGGCGTACAGGTCTTCCTTGTTGATCAGGATCCCGCCCTGGAACACGTTCTCGAACGCGATCACCGGGTCCTTGGGCATGCCGATGTCGATCTTGTAGATGCTGCTGCCGAAGAAGGTCTGGCCCACGCCTTCCAGGAAGTAGGTGATGCCCAGCGTCGCCATCAGCAGCGTGGCGCCTTCCTGGTTGACCAGGTGGCGCAGCACCAGGAACTCCACCAGCCAGGCCACCGCGAACATGATGGCGCCCGCGATCAGGAAGGCCGCCACGTTGGCGAACACCTTGCTCTCGATGCCGGTCCAGCCGGGGATCCATTCGGCAAAGCGCGCCATCGCCAGCGCGCCGAACAGCACCATGGCGCCCTGCGCGAAATTGAAGACGCCCGACGCCTTGAAGATCAGCACGAAGCCCAGCGCCACCAGCGAATACAGCATGCCGGCCATCAGGCCGCCCAGCAGGGTCTCGAGGAAGAATCCCATCTTGTCGTCCGCTTCCTAATGCGAGGTGCCCAGGTAGGCCTTGATCACTTCGGGGTTGCTGCGCACCTCGTCGGGCGGGCCGTCGCCGATCTTCTTGCCGTAGTCCAGCACCACCACGCGATCGCTGATGTCCATCACGACGCCCATGTCGTGCTCGATCAGGACCACCGTGGTGCCGAACTCGTCGTTGACGTCCAGCACGAAGCGGCACATGTCCTGCTTTTCTTCCAGGTTCATGCCGGCCATGGGCTCGTCCAGCAGCAGCACCTGCGGCTCCATCGCCAGCGCGCGGCCCAGGTCCACGCGCTTTTGCAGGCCGTAGGGCAGCTGTCCCACCGGCGTCTTGCGGTAGGCCTGGATCTCCAGGAAATCGATGATCCGCTCCACGTATTCGCGGTGGCGGATCTCCTCGCGCTCGGCCGGGCCGATGCGCAGCGCCTGCAGCAGCAGGTTGCTTTTGATCCGCAGGTTGCGGCCGGTCATGATGTTGTCCAGCACGCTCATGCCCTTGAACAGGGCCAGGTTCTGGAAGGTGCGCGCGATGCCCATCTGCGCCACCTGCCGGCTCTTCATGTGGCTGAACGTCTTGC
>Ga0247820_10000584_pt1 | contig 19561 bp, 15 predicted proteins | sample 13C_Glucose_Day1_2_FD_192480 | JGI IMG/M metagenome (GOLD analysis project Ga0247820, IMG submission 192480) | Soil microbial communities from agricultural site in Penn Yan, New York, United States - 13C_Glucose_Day14 | ecosystem: Environmental > Terrestrial > Soil > Agricultural land | place...
GGCGGTGGCGATCTGCAGCCGGGGGAAATCGAATCCGCGTACCCACCAGCTCTGGCGCTTCCAGGCCGGCAGGATGGTCGCAACGATCAGCAGCGCGCCAAGCAGCGAGAGGAGCACGTCCAGGGCGACCTCCTGGAGTTGGGGTGCGCGCCAGCATACGACAGCCACGCGCTCACGAAGCGCCGGTTCGTTACGCAGTGCGCCCATCAGTTGCGCACAGGAACGATGCTGAAGCTGGCCACCCCGTCGGAAGCGGCCATCTCCTGCGCGAGCAGGGCCGGCGACGCGGCGCGAGTCCGGTCCGGAGCCACCACCCAGAACCGCCATACCGGCGTGCTGTCGGCGAACGTGATCCTGAGACTGTCGTGCAACACGCGATACCCTCGTGTCTCGGCGACCTCGGCGAGGTCCGCGAGAGTCGGCGGTGCGGCAGGCCGGAAAGTCAGGCACACCTCCAGCGTGGAGCGCCCAGGCAACTTCGCTTCCAGCCTGCGAAATACCGACATCGACAGCATGCACAGCATCGCCATCCAGATTGCAGCGGCATAGAAGCCCACCCCGAGCAGAACCCCGATCGCGGAAGCGGCCCAGATCGACGCGGCCGTCGTGAGACCGCTGATGCTGAGCCCGTCCTTCATGATGACGCCAGCGCCGAGGAAGCCGATGCCGGTGACAACGCCCTGTACCACCCGCGTCGGATCGGTCGGAAGGGGATTAGCGGTTCCACCGTACCAAAACGAGGCATGGCCGACGAACACCGTCAGGGCGGTCGAGGCCATGCACACGAGACCGTACAGGCTCATGCCGGCTGCCCGGCCGTTGTAGGAGCGCTCGTAGCCGACGAGCATCCCCAGCAGCAGCGCACCGACCAGGTTCAACCCGATGAAGGCGTTGGCGGCGAGGAAGCCGCTGCTCCAGTAGTGCTGCAGGTCACCGAACATGAGGCCCTCAAGCAGCGTGCACCACGTCGCCCGGCGCGTGGACGGGGCCACCGGCCGGCTGCGGGCGCAACTTGAACCACGCGGCGTACAGCGCCGGCACGAAGAAGATCGTGATCAGCGTCGCGACGATCAAGCCACCCATGATCGCGATCGCCATCGGACCCCAGAAGACGCTGCGCGTGAGCGGAACCATCGCCAAGGCCGCGGCCAGCGCGGTCAGCGCCACAGGCCGGGTGCGGTAGACCGCGGCGTCGAGCACGGCGGTCCACGGGTCGCTGCCGTTCGCGATCTCGACCTGCACCTGGTCGATCAGGATCACCGAGTTGCGCATGATCATTCCACCCAGCGCGATGATCCCCAGAATCGCCACGAAGCCCAGCGGCGCCTGGAACGCCAGCAGCGCCGGCACCACGCCGATCAGGCCGAGCGGCGCGGTCAGCACCACCATCCACATGCGCGAGAAGTCCTTGAGCTGCAGCATCAGCAGCACCAGGATGGACACCACCATCAACGGGGCGACTGCGGCCAGCGCCTCGTTGGCCTTCTGGCTCTCTTCCACTGCGCCGCCCACGTCGATGCGGTAGCCCGAAGGCAGCCCTGCCCTGATCTTCTCGAGCAGCGGCTGGATCTCCTGCGTCACCGACACGCCTTGCTCGCCGTCCTTGACGTCCGCGCGCACGGTGATCGCCATGTCGCGGTTGCGGCGCCACAGCACCGGCTCCTCGAGCTCGTAGCGAACGCGAGCGACCTGCGACAACGGCACCACCGTGCCCTGGCGCGTATAGAGGTTGATGTTCTTCAGCACGTCGATATCGAGGCGTTCCCCCGGAACAGCGCGTGCCACGATGTCGATCAGGTCCTCGCGCTCGCGCAACTGCGACAGCGTCGCGCCGTTCATCACGCTCTGTGTCACCAGCGACACCTCAGACGGCGTCAAGCCGAGAGCACGCGCCTTGTCCTGGTCGAGCTCCACCTTCAACGCGCGCACCGGGTCGTTCCAGTCGAGTTGCACATCGCGCGCCTTCGGGCTCGAAGCCACCACCTGCTCGACTTCGCGGGCGATCTTGCGCACCACCTGCGTGTCCGGGCCAACGACACGGAACTGCACCGGGAAGCCCACCGGCGGACCCAGCTCCAGGCGAGTCACGCGCACCCAGGCCTGCGGGAACTGCTGTTCGGCGGCATCCATCAGCCTCAGGCGGACGCGTTCACGCGCTTCCAGGTCCTGGGTCATGACGACGAACTGGGCGTAACCCGGGTTCGGCAGCGCGGGATTCAGGGCCAGGTAGAAGCGCGGTGCGCCGGCGCCGGTGTAGGCGGTGAAGAATTTGACCTCTTCGTCCTTGTTCAGCACGGCCTCCATCCGCTTCACCTGCTCGGTGGTCGCGGCGAACGCGGACCCTTCCTTCAGGCGCAAGTCGACGACCAGTTCGGGCCGCGAGCTGTTGGGGAAGAACTGCTGCGGCACCAGCTTCATCCCGGCCACTGCAAGCGTCAGCGCGCCCAGCGTCGCGCCGATCACCACCCAGCGGCGATCGATGGCCCAGTGGATCAGGCCGCGCAGCTTGCGATAGAAGCGGGTGTCGTAGGGATCACTGCCGTGGTGATGCTTGCCGAAGTCCTTCGGCAGCATCTTGGCCGCGAGGTAGGGTGTGAACAGGCCGGAGCAGATCCAGGAGAACACCACTGCGGCGCCGACGATCCAGAAGATGCCGCCCGCATACTCGCCGGTGGTGGATTTCGAGAAGCCGATCGGCATGAAGCCGGCGGCGATGATCAGAGCGCCGGTCAGTCGCGGCATCGCGGTGGCCTCGTAGGAGAAGGCGGCCGCCTTGACGCGGTCCCAGCCGGACTCCATCTTCACCACCATCATCTCGATCGCAATGATCGAGTCGTCCACCAGCAACCCGAGCGCGATGATGAGCGAGCCCAGCGAGATCCGCTCGAGGTTCCACCCCATGGCCAGCATCAACACGGCAACGGCGCTCAGCACGAGCGGCACGGACATCGCCACCACGAGGCCGGCGCGCCATCCCAGGCTCACCAGGCTGACCGCGATCACGATGACCAGGGCCTCGATCAGCGACCGCTCGAAGTCCCAGATCGCGTCCTTGACCGTCGTGGGCTGGTCGGCCACGCGTTCCAGCTCCACGCCGTGCGGCAGTTCCGCTTGCAGGGCGGTTACCGCCGTGGCCATCTGGTCGCCGAGCTCGACGATGTTGCCGTCGCTGGTCATCGAGATGCCGAGCATCAGCACCGGCTGGCCGTTGTGGCGCACGGTGTAGAACGGCGGATCCTCGAAGCCGCGCGTGACCGTTGCGATGTCGCCGAGCCGGATGGTGCGACCACCGGCGACGACGGGCACTTGGCGGATGTCGTCCAGGCTCGCGAACTGGCCGCTCACGCGCACCAGCACGCGGTCGCCCTGGGTATCGATCTGCCCCGCGGGCAGCATCGCGTTCTGGCTCTTCAGGCTCTCGGCGATGGCCAACGGCGTGACGCCCAGCGAGGCCAGGCGCTCGTGCGAGAACTCCACGTAGACGCGCTCGGTCTGCTTGCCGATGAGGTCCACCTTCTTCACCTTCGGGACCTTCAGCATGCGGCGCTTGATGTCCTCTGCCGCGTCGGAGAGTTCCGCATGCCCGATGCCGTCTCCCTTGACGGCGTACATCAAGCCGTACACGTCGCCGTACTCGTCGTTGACGATCGGGCCCACGATGCCCTCGGGCAACTCCAGGCGCAGGTCGTCGAGCTTCTTGCGCGCCTGGTACCAGGCCTCGCGCTGGTCCGCTTTCGTGGTTCCGCCCTTGACGGTCAGCGTCATGCCGCCGTAGCCCTGGCGGGCGTAGGTGACGACCTTCTCGAAGTTGTCGATCTGCTCGAATTTCTTCTCCATGCGGTTGAGCACCTGGTCCTGGACCTGCTGCGCGGTGGCGCCTGGCCAGACGACGACGGCGGTCATCGACGGAACGGAGAAACTCGGGTCTTCGAGCTGGCCCAGCTTGCCGAGACTGAACACGCCGGCGATGGCAACGGTGAGGAGCAGGAACAGCGTGATCGCGCGGTGGCGCAGTGCCCACTCGGTGAGGTTGAATTTGCTCATCGGGTGGCCTGCTGAGAATGGTTGGTATCGACCAGTGAGGCGCCGGGCACGGCGACCTTCAGTCCGGGCGCCATCTTCTGCACGCCTGCGGTGATGACCGACTCGCCGGCCGGCAGCCCTGACACGAGCACTTCTTCGTTGCGGTAGCCGTGCATCTCGACGCGCACCAGCTCGACGGTGGCCACCGAGTCCGTGCCGGAGTGCCTGACGACCCACAGCGCCGGCTGGCCGCCCGACTGCGTGAGCGCGCTGGCGGGCAGCGCCGCGACCGGCGTCTCCGACGCCACCCTGTCGGCCATCAGCGTGGCCGTCGCGCCCAGCGGCAGCGCCCGCGCGTTGACCGGCTTCATCCTGGCGCGGTAGGTGCGGGTCTGCGGCGAGGCCTGCGGCGACAACTCCCGCAACGCGACGTCGAAGGTCCCGTCCGGAGCACTCGCGAGCGAGGCCTTGAATTTCGACTTCTCGAACGCGGCCAGCTGGTTCTCGGGCACATCGACCACGATCTCCGGCGCACCCGGGTCGGCGATCGCAACCACGGGCACCCCTTCGGCCACGACCTGGCCGACTTCGATGCGCACGGCGGTGACCACGCCGCTGCGCGAGGCTCGCAGTACGGTGTATTTCAGGCGGTTGCGCGCCAGTTCGAGCTGGCGAGTCTGCGCCTCGGCGGCGGCCTGGGCGGTTTGCTCGCTGGTGCGGGTGCGCTCGTCGTCGGCGTCGCTGACCGAGCCGTCCGTCCTCAGATGGCCGATGCGTTGCCGGTCCGACTCGGCCTGGCGAGCTTGCGTGACAGCGGCCTGCCATTGCTGACGCGTGGCCTCTTCGGCGAGGCGGTAGTCCGTGTCGTCCAGGACGGCAAGCACATCGCCCTCGCGCACGAACTGGCCGACGTCGACCTTGCGCTGCGCGACCTTGCCGCCCACGCGGAAGGCCTGGTCGATCTCGTAGCGGGACTGCACGGTGGCTGCGTAGCGGCTGGCTTCGCGGGCGGCGTCATAGCGGACTTCGGCGGTGCGCACCGGACGCACAGTCTCGACGACCGGTTTGTCCTGGCTGCATGCTGCAAGCATCGCGACAACGGCCAGCGTGACGGCCGTGACATGTGTGGTTTTCAAGGCGGTTCCTCGTGGATGGCGACGGGTTTCAGAAATGCGACGCTTGGGCAACGCCGGTCGCGGGCGGCGCTGGGGTCTTGGCCGCAGGTTCGAACACCTGCCAGCCGCCGCCCAGTGCCTTGTAGAGCTGCACGCTGTCCAGCAGCAGCCGCGTGGTGCTGTCGTTGGCGGCCATGCGCACCGTGAGCCGCGACCGCTGCGCATCGAGCAGCGGCAGCAGGTCGCTCTGCCCACGGTCGTAGAGCGACTTCGCGTGGCCGAGCGCCGCCTCGGCGGAGTTCGCGGCGGCCTGCAGCGAGTTCGCCCGCTCCCGTTCGGCAGAGAGCGCGACCAGCGCGTTCTCAACGTCTTCGAGCGCGCGCACGATGCCGTCCTCGGCGCGCAACAACGCTTCCTGTTGGCCGCTCTCCGCCACTTGCTCGAGGGCGCGCGTGCGCCCTGCGTTGAAGAGCGGCATCGCCAGCAACCCGACCACGTTGGTGTAGCGGGCGGACCCGAGGCCGATGTTGTTCAGCTCGACGTTCTGGCGGCCGAACGACGCGTCGAGAATGAGGCGCGGGAACCACTCGGCTGCGGCCTGCTGGCGGCGGGCGTTGGCCGCATCGAGTTGCGCCATCAGGGCCAGCACGTCCGGTCGGCGTTGCAGGAGGCCGGCGGGTTGGCCCGGTTGGGCCCGAGGTACCGCGTAGTCACCGCGCCCCGGCTCGATGCGTGCAGCGTTGAAGGCCTGGTCGCCGGTCAGCACTGCGATCCGGTGCCGTGCGAGTGCTGCGACGGTCTCGAGCGGCGGAATCTGCGCGCGTGCCGATTCGGCGTCGGTCTGCGCGCGCTCCACGTCGAATGGCGCCGCCAACCCTGCACGGTGGCGCGCCTTCACCAGGCGCAGCGTCTCGTCGTGTGCCGCGGAGATTTCCCGCAGCGCGTCGAGCTGGCGCAGGGCCCCGGCCAGCGTGAAGTAGTTGCTGGCCACATCCGACATCACCATCAGCCGAACCCCACGAACGCCGTGCTCCGCGGCCAGGGCGTCGGCGGCAGCCGCCGCCGCACCAGCGCGCAAGCGGCCACTCAGGTCGATCTCCCACTGGACGCCGAGGCCGGCACTGGACGTCCGAGTGTCGGGCATCGCTTGCTTCACGGCATCGCCGTAACCGCTGCTGCGGTCGCCCGCCGCGCCGACGGCGCTGACGCTCGGCGCCAGGAACGAGCGGCTGACAGTGACTCCGGCCCGCGCTGCCTGAAGCCGCTCGGCAGCGATTCGGACATCGCGGTTCTCCTTCGCGGCCCTGTGCACCAGGTCGGTCAGGACCGGGTCGCCGAACGTCTCCCACCACGCCGCCTCGGGTTCCACCTCCAAAGCCGCGCTGGCAGCGTACTTGGCGGGGACGTCGACGGCCGGCGTCGAGACCGGAGTGGCGCACCCGGCCAGCACCAGCGCGATCGTTGCGGCCAGAGATGCGGCGACAACGAGACCGACGCGCCGATCGGCAGCTCGAAATGATGTGTTGGGAAGTGACGGCATGGGAGTGGGTGGGTCTGGATTGAGTGACGTCAGCCTATCGGCCGCTTTGCGGAAAGTCGTCAGCGGTCGGTCACCGTTCGGTCGCCATTCGCGCTTGAGGCGTCGACGGCGCGCTCGCTAGCGGCGGCGTCGAGGTCGCGCGTTAGGGACTCGAGCAACTCGCGGGCGGAGGCAAATTCGAGCTGGTCCCCGGTGACCAGGTTCTCGATACGGCCCGCCAGGGCGTCGGGCGTTGCGTCGCCGCGCAGCTTCAGCACGTAGGCGCGCCTGTTGGGATATTTGGACTCAGCTTTCAGAACCATCGCAGACCCGCAGTTGAAGTGATTCGGGCAGAGCGTACGGGTGCCTTGCGAGCGAGTCGTCAGCGAAAGGTCGACGTTAGGTCGGGACAACGCGTGCCGTGGCTTGTGTTGCCTTTCACGGCATCCGATGCATAATTCCAATCTTAGGCATTTCAATATGGCGGACGATCAACTCACGGGCGTGGAGCGGCAGGAACTGCCGGCCGAGCGCGGCATTGCGCAATATCACCGCCTGGCCTCGTTACTGAGGCACCGGATCGCAAAGGGCGAGTACGCGCTGGGCGCGCAGCTGCCCCCGATCACGCAGCTTGCGGAGGAACTGGGCGTCGCCGTCGTCACCGTCCGGCAGGCGTACGAGCTGCTGTCGAAGGAAGGGCTGATCCGCAGCCAGCGAGGTGTCGGCACCCACGTCGCCGCGCTGCCGGCCGCCGCGGGCGAGCTCGAGCTGGCCATCAACGACCTGTTCGGCGCGCCGCAGGCGCTCGCGTTCCAGATTCTCGAGATCCGACGCCGCACCGCCGTGCCAAAGGAACTGCTCGAGCCGGAGGACAGGCCCGCCGCCGACAACGTCTGCATCCGCAAGCTGCACACCTATTCGGGCGAGCCGTTCTGCTATGCCGAGATCTATGTACCCACGGCGATCTTCGAGTCGCTGCCCAGGGACATTGCCCGGAAAAGGAAGGTGCTCGCCGCGGTGTTCGATGAACTGGGTTCGCGATGCAAGCGCGTGCGGCAACGCATGACCGTCATGCCCGCGGACTTTCCGCTGTGCGACATGCTGAAGATACCGTTCGCCTCGCCGATCGCAAAGATGTCCCGGCGTCTCGTCGACGGCAAAAGGAACGTGCTGTATGCAGGCGTCACCTGGTATCGGGGAGACCGCTACGTTTCCGAGTTCGACTTGCCGGCGTCCACGTTAAGAAGCGCGCCGGCGATCACGGAACCCAAGCCGCGGCCTGCGAGCGAGCGCAAGCCGGGTTGAAGTCGGCCGGAGCTGCCAAGTCGGCGTAGGGCAAGGTGCCATTCGACACCGCCGCCTGAAACCTCGCCAAAATCTGCCTTGCAGCAGATGCACCGTTCCCGGACCTGCTGCGGAGGAGGCGTGATGAGTCATCGCGTGCCGCAGGAGACTGACCGCGAGCGCCTGGAGAAGGCGCTGCAGGCGAGCGACGAGCGCTTCCACACCCTGGTGCAACTGTCCTTCGACGTGTACTGGGAGACCGACGCCGAGCATCGCTTCACGCGGCAAGACTTCGCCCCGACCCTGCTCAATGCGCCCGCCCCCGGCTCCGAAATCGGCAAGACGCGTTGGGAGGTGCCGTACCTCGAGCCGGACGAGGAGGCCTGGCGCCGGCACCGTGCGACGCTTGCCGCCCATCTGCCCTTCCGCGACTTCGAGCTGGCCCGCCCAACACCCGACAGAGGCACGCGCCATGTGTCCGTGTCCGGGTTCCCGATATTCGACGAAGACGGTCGGTTCCTGGGCTATCGCGGCGTCGGGCGCGACATCACGCAGCGCAAGCGCGCCGACGCCCAGCATCGGGCGCACCTGTGGTTCCTGCAGTCCATGGACCGCATCAGCCGCGCCATCCAGGGCACTCACGACCTCGAACGGATGGTTCGCGATGTGCTCGAGGCGACCATCGACCTCTTCTCCTGTGATCGCGCATGGCTGCTCCATCCCGGCGATCCGCAGCTCACGACGTGGCGAGCGGACATGGAACGCACGCGGCCGCCGATCCTGCCCGCCCTGGCATCAGGCATCGATTTCCCCGGCGGCGCCGACATGTCGGCCGTCTACATCGCTGCGCAAGCGTCGGGCGACCCGGCACCGGTGCTGCCTGCGCCGCTGGCCGATCGCTACGGGATCCGCTCGCACATGGCCATGGCGCTGCATCCCAAAGCGGGCCACCCCTATCTGTTCTGCCTTCACCAGTGCTCGCACGCGCGCAACTGGACCGACGACGAGCAACGCCTGTTCCGGGAGATCGGCGGGCGTCTGGCCGATGCCCTGAGCAGCCTCCTGGCCATCCGCAACCTCCGTGACAGCGAGCGCCGCCTCGAAGCGGCGCAGCAGGGGCTGCGCGCCCGGCAGGAAATGCTCGAGCTTGCGCAGAAGGCGGCCCGCGCGGTGGCATTCGATTGGTACATCGGCGCTCGCGAGAGCGAAAACCGCTGGGCGCCCGACCTCGAGGCGATGTATGGCCTGGCCCCGGGCACGTTCGATCGAACGTTCCAAGGCTGGAAGAAGCTCGTGCATCCCGACGATTGGCCGGCAGTGAAGCTCGCGATCAAGCATGCGAACGAATCGGGTGATGTCGCGGCCGAGTACCGGGTCATCCACAAGGATGGCAACGTGCACTGGTTGCAGGCGAAAGGCCGCATGTTCTCCGACGCCGAGGGCCGACCCGAGCGCATGGTCGGCTTCATGATCGATGTCACGGATCGACGGCATGCAGAGGAGGAGCTGCGGGCCACCGAGACCCGCTTTCGCACCTTCGTCGATCAGGCGACGGACGCGTTCTTCCTGCACGCCGACGACTCGACGGTGATCGACGTCAACCAGCAGGCTTGCGTGAGCCTCGGCTACAGCCGCGAAGCGCTCATCGGCATGCACCCGCGCCAGTTCGACGCGGGTCTGGACCGGCCGTCTCTCGCTCGGATCATGGAGCGCATCGGCCAGGGCGAGCCGGTGACTTTCGAGACACTGCACCGGCGCAACGACGGAACCGTATTCCCGGTCGAGGTCCGCGTGCGCCAGTTCCTGCATGGCGAGAGGCGTTTGTACGCGTCCTTGGTGCGCGACACGAGCGAGCGCAAGCGTGCCGAGGAGGATCTGCGCGCCAGCGAGGCGCGCTTCCGAACCTTCGTCGACCGCGCGACGGACGCCTTCTTCCTGCTCGACGACCAGTCGACCGTGATCGACGTGAACCGCCAGGCATGCGACGGCCTCGGTTACGCCCGCGACGAGCTGATCGGCATGCATCCCCGCGATTTCGATGTTGCTCTCGATGAGCTGTCCATCTCGCGGCTCGCGGAGCGGGCCGGCGCCGGCGAGACGATCACGTTCGAGACCCGGCATCGTCGCCGGGACGGGAGCGTGTTCCCCGTCGAGATCCGCAGTGGCATGTTCCGTCAGGGAGACCGCATGTTCTACCTGGCGCTGGCGCGCGACATCACCGAGCGCAAGCTCGCGGAAGAGAGACTGAGGCACCAGGACGATGCGCTGCAGACGGCCCGCACGCAGCTCGCACACGTGTCGCGGCTGACGACGCTCGGCGAGATGACCTCCTCGATCGCCCACGAAGTCAGCCAGCCCCTGGGGGGGATGATCACCAGCGCCGGCGCGTGTGCGCGCTGGCTCGCCGCCGATCCGCCCGACATCACGGAAGCGCGCGCGGCGCTCGACAACATCGCCGCCGACGGCAAGCGCGCGCGCGACGTCATCGCGCGCATCCGCGCGCTGACGAAGCGCCAGATGGTGCGCAGGGACAGCCTGGACATCAACCAGGAGCTCCTGGAAGTGCTGGCGCTCACGGAGCACGAGTCGCGCAGCCACGGCATTGCGCGGCGGACAGAGCTCGACCGGATGCTCCCGCGCGTGCCGGGCGACCGCATTCAGCTGCAGCAGGTCCTCCTCAATCTGATCGTGAATGCGATCGAGGCCATGAGCGCCGTCGGCGATCGCCCTCGCCTCCTGACGATCGTGTCGCGGCACGACAGCCCGGACGTCGTGCTGCTGGAGGTGCGCGATACCGGCTGCGGGGTCGACCCGCAGCGCATCGAGCAGGTGTTCGAGGCCTTCTACACGACCAAGGAGGACGGCATCGGCATCGGCTTGTCGATCAGCCGCTCCATCGTCGAGGCCCACGGCGGGCGGCTGTGGGCCAGCCCGAACGAGCCCCATGGCGCCATCTTCCGTCTCACGCTGCCGGTCGCCGACGCGCAGGGACACCCATGAGTACGCCGAGGGATCTCATCAAGCGCTACGGGCTGGCGCTCGCACTGGCCGGCGCCGCCCTGCTCCTACGCAAGTTCCTTCCGGTCCGCGAAGGCACCACGGTCTACCAGCTTCCGCTCGTGGCAGTCGTCCTCGCGGGCTGGTACGGCGGACGAGGGCCCGGCCTGTTCGCCTCGCTGATCAGCTGGCTCGGAGTGCTGTACTGGCTCATCCCTCCCGTGGGTTCTTTCGTCCTGTCGTCGGAATATCAGCTGGGGTTTGGCATCTTCATCGCGTTGTGCCTCTTCATCACCGAGTTCAGCGCGGCCCGGTGGCGCGTCGAGCGCGCGCTGGAGGAGAGCGAGCGGCGTTTCCGGCTCATGGCCGAGACCATCCCGGAAATCGTCTGGACCGAATCACTCATGCCGCGGCTCATGCTGTACATGAGCCCGAGGTACGAACAGATATGGGGACGCCCGCTCGGCGATGTGGAGAAAGACCCGGAAGCGTGGATGGAGGCCGTCCATCCGGAGCACAGGAACGACGTGCGGTCCGCGTGGAGGCGCTGGCTGGCGGGCGAAGGCAACGAGCGGCTCGACATGACATTCCCGATCGTCCGGCCCGACGGCGACACGCGATGGATCCACAGCCGCGGCACCCTGCTCCGCGACGCGCACGGAAAGCCCTATCGCGCCAGCGGCATCGCCGCCGACACCACCGAGGAAAGGCGCGCGCAAGAGGCGCTGGCCAAGGCGCAGATGGATCTTGCGCATGTGTCGCGGCTCACGACGCTGGGCGAGCTGACGACCTCCATCGCCCACGAGGTCAGCCAGCCGCTTGCGGGAATGATGGCCAGCGCGGGCGCCGGCGCGCGCTGGCTCGCCGCCGAGCCGCCCGATATCGCGGCAGCGCGGGCCACCCTCGACAGCATCGCGGCCGACGGCAAGCGTGCGCGCGACGTCATGGCGCGCATACGCGCCCTCACCAAGCGCCAGGTACCCCGCAAAGACTGCGTGGACATCAACCACGAGATCCAGGAGGTCCTCGCGCTCACCGTGCAGGAGTCGCGCAGCCACGACGTCTCTGTTCGGACACAGCTCGACAGGTCGCTTCCGCGCGTCGAGGGCGACCCGGTGCAGTTGCAGCAGGTGCTGCTCAACCTGGTCGTTAACGCCATCGAGGCCATGAGCGCCGTCCGGGATCGACCACGCCTCCTGACGATCGCTTCGGCGCGGGGCGGCAGCGCGAATTCGGTGCTCGTCGAGGTGCGCGATTCCGGCACCGGTCTGGACCCCGCGGGCGCCGCGCAGGTGTTCAATGCCTTCTACACCACGAAGCCCGACGGCATCGGCATCGGCTTGTCGATCAGCCGCTCCATCGTGGAGGCGCACGGCGGGCGGCTTTGGGCGAGCCGGAACGAGCCTCATGGCGCCGTGTTCCAGCTCTCGCTGCCGGCGGCCAAGGAGGGACAACCATGACAGACGATCGGGCCGCCGTCTTCGTCATCGACGACGATTCCTCCATGCAGCGCTCGCTGGACAGCCTGCTCCGGTCGGTGGGCCTGGACGTGTATCTCTACGCGTCCGCCCAGGAATTCATGCGCGCCGCGCGGCCGGACGCACCGGGCTGCCTCGTGCTCGACGTGCGGCTGCCGGGCATGAGCGGACTCACCTTTCAGCAGGAACTGGCCAAGGCAGGCATCGCTCTGCCGGTCATCTTCATCACGGGGCACGGGGACGTTCCGATGACGGTGCGCGCGATGAAGGCCGGTGCGGCCGACTTTCTCACCAAGCCGTTCGACGATCAGGTGCTGCTCGACGCCGTCGACGGGGCCATAGAACGCGACCGCGCAAGGCGAGGCGACGCAAAGCGCCTGGCCGAGCTGGAGGTGCGCTACCGCACGCTCACGGAGCGCGAGCGCGAAGTCATGAAGCACGTGGTCGCGGGCCGCGTCAACAAGCAGATCGCAGCCGAGCTGGGCTTAAGCCTGGTCACCGTCAAGGTCCATCGCGGGCAGGTCATGCGCAAGATGATGGCGAAGTCGGTTGCCGAGCTGGTGCGCATGGCCGACGGGCTGGGCCTGCCTCATCCGACCTAGTGTCCTGTCCCGCGGACAGGCCCCTATACCAAGGTGTAAGTTCTCGACGCTTGGGTGTAATGGGCCTGCGCCTGCGTGCGCGCTAGGCTGGCCTCTCAACCACAGGAGGCGAAATGGCCGAAGGGCCGCTCGTCGCCATCGTGGACGACGACAAGTCGATCCGCAACGCGACCAGTGATCTGTTGAAGGCGGCGGGCTTCACCCCCGCTGCGTTCGAGGATGCCGAAAGCTTCCTCGGGTGGCCGACTCGTGCCAGCGTTGCCTGTCTGGTGGCGGACATGCGCATGCCCGGCATGTCGGGACTCGAGCTGTACGAAGCGCTGGTCGCTGCCGGTCACGCCATTCCCACCGTCATCATCACCGCGCACCCGGAAGAGCTGACGCAGTCGCGGGCCCGCGCAGCGGGCATCCGCTGCTATCTCAGCAAGCCTTTCGCACCGGACGAACTGCTCGAGTGCGTGGGCGAGGCGCTGACCAGGTTCCGCGGCGCGCCTATACCAAGGTCTTAAACGGCCAACCTGTGCGCCAGCGTTTGCATCGCTGCGTACACGAGCCGTGTACCTCGGCGCAATGGTCCGGCTGCGGGCAGGCGCCTACGCTTGCATCGTGAGCCTCACATCCCCTACACGGAGCAAGCGATGGCCCTTCCCGCGATGAACCTGCAGCCGTCCGACGCGAGGCTTTCCTTCGGCGGATTCGAGCTCGACGAAGTCGACGCGCGCCTCACGTGCGAGGGCCAGGCCGTGCCCATCCCACCGCGACCCTTCGCCGTGCTCTGCGCACTGGCGCGCAGACCCGGCCACCTCGTGACCAAGGGTGACCTGCTCGACGAGGTCTGGGGCCATCGCTTCGTCACGGACTCGGTGCTCAAGTCGGCCATCAGCGACGTGCGCGCGGCGCTGCAGGACGACCCCAAACAGCCGCGCTACATCGAGACGGTCTCGCGCCGCGGCTATCGCTTCATCGTTTCGCTTGAGAGCACAAGCGCTGCGCGGTGGCACGCCGAGAACGACGCGGGCAAGCCCGACCATCCGACACCGGCGGCGCTCACGGCACTGTGCCGCCGCGATGCCGCGCTCGCCGACATCATCCGCATGGTCGCTGCCACGCTCGAGCGCGAGCGGCTTGCACCCGAACACTGACCGAATGGCGACCCTTCGCTGACGACTCGCCGGCCGTCGGGTCTTACCCTTCACCACGACCAAAGGAATTCGACATGAAGCAAGCGAATCGGCTCGATCTTGAAGGGAAACCCATGAGCAGGACCAGCCAGCGCATCGTGATCCTTGGGGCCGGCTTCGCGGGCCTCTACGCCGCGCTCGAGCTCGAGCGGACCGTGGCGCGCGATCCGGGCGTGGAAGTGTTGCTCGTCGATCCGCAGAACTTCCTGCTCTTCACGCCGATGCTGCACGAGGTCGCGTCGGGAAGCCTGGATCCCAGCTCGATCGTCGTGCCGATACGCGAGACCTTGCGCCGCGTCCAGTTCCTTCAGGCACACACCAAGGCGGTGGACTTCGCGGCTAGAACCGTCACCGTAGCCTCTGGCGCCGATCGCCGTGCGCGCACAATCGCTTTCGATCAGCTGCTGATCGCTGCAGGCTCGCAGACGCGCTTCCCGCCCGGCCTGCGCCCGCACGTCCATGGCATGAAGACGATCCATGATGCGCTGGTGCTGCGCAACTGGCTGATCGGGCTGCTGGAGCGAGCGGAGATCGAGGAGGATCCGGCGCGCCGGCGGGCATTGCTCACCGTCGCCGTGGCGGGCGGCGGGTTCTCCGGTGTCGAGACGATCGGCGCCATCAACGACTTTCTGCACGAGGTCGCGCGCCACTACCCTCGGGTCTCCGCCGAATCGCCGAGGCTCGTCCTCATCGAGTCCAACGACCGGCTGCTGCCGGAATTCGAGCCGGCGCTGGGCGAATACACGGCGTCCAGGTTGCGCGATGCGGGCATCGACGTGCGGCTGCGTACGAAGGTGGCTGCTTTTGACGGGCGCAGTCTCGCGCTCGATTCCGCGACCGATGCGGCGACGCTCGCCGCGCGCACGCTGATCTGGACCGCCGGCGTCGCGCCCTCGGCGCTGATCGAATCGCTGTCGCTTGCGAAGGAGAGGGGCCGGATCGCTGTCGCCGACACCATGGCCGTTCCCGGCCACGAGGGCGTGTGGGCGTGCGGCGACTGCGCCGCCGTGCCCGGGCCTCTCGGCACGCCCTACCCCACCACCGCCCAGCATGCGATGCGGCAGGGCGTGCAGGCGGCCCGCAACATCGCGGCGGATCTGCGCGGCCGGGCCGCGCAGATCCGCCCGTTCCGCTACGAGATGCTCGGCCAGTTCGCCGCGATCGGGCGCCACCGTGCGGTGGCCACGCTGTTCGGCAGGAGGTTCTCCGGCTTCATCGCCTGGCTGATGTGGCGCGGCGCCTACCTGTCGATGCTGCCGCGCCTGGACCGGAAGGTCCGCGTCTTCCTGCAGTGGATGCTCGAGATCTGCTTCGCGCGCGACTCGGTGCAGCTGCTCACCGTGGAGAGCATGCGCGCCGGCCGCATCGAAGAGCTGATGAACAGCGCCCGCGCCGCGGAAACCGCGGACCGCGCGCCGCAGCCGTGACCGACGCCTGGAGTCTCCGACATTGTCGTCAAGGAGCAGACCCCCATGCCAGCCCTCATGCCCAGCATGCCATGTGCGCACGCCCGTCGGGTGGAAGACCGCGAATTCCTGACGATGAGCCGCGTGTTCGGTGAGCATGGCGGCATGGTGAGCGCGGATGAGCTCGTCCGTTCCATGCGCATGAACGTGACGCAGCCTCTCTCCATCGTGGCACGCTGGATCGCGGAGCGCGCCACCGTGCAATTCGCGTGGCGTGCGCAGACCTGGTTTCCGTGCTTCCAGCTTGCGGGGAAGCCGATCTCGATTCGTCCTCCGGTGTCCGAGATCGTCATGGAGCTGCGCGATGCCTACGACGACTGGGAGATGGCGCTCTGGTTCGCCAGCCGCAACCAACGGCTCGGCCACGCGCCACCTGTCGAGGTCATTCGTTGCGACCCTGCTGCCGTGGTGCACGCTGCGCGGATCGATCGCTTCATCGCCAAGGAATGACGGACAGCGGGGCGTGGCGCTGGCCCGGCCGGCTGCGCCCGGCAGTCAGGGCGCAGCCGGAGCCAGCTGCAGCGCATCCCGCAGGTAAGCCTCCGCCGCCAGGGCCAGGAAGGCATCCATGAAGACGCTCGCATGCCGCCGCGACAGTCGGCCCCGCCCTACCTCGAGCTGGAAGAGCGCGCGCATTTGCGCGCGGCGGCCGAGCCGCGCGAAGCGCCGTCCCGTCTCGCGCAACGCCAGTTCGTCCAGCGCGTCGAGTCCCCGCTCGAGTACGCCGGGGTCCTGCGTCATCCCGCTCGCCGGGCCGCCCGAACGACCGCTCAGCTCGGCGACGGACCGGGGCGGCCAGGCAGCCGACTCCCTGCCCTCGCGTTCGCCCAGCACGCAGGTGCACAAGGCCGCGACGATCGATGGCTCCTCGCGCAGCCGGTCGAGCACGCCCCAGGTGAAGGCACCGTGCGAGCCGCCGCCTTGAAGCGCGATGGCCAGGCGGACGGTCATGCCGGCTGCTCCCAACGCCGGCACGATGAAGAAGGTGAGCGCCGTCGCGGCGGTGAGGCCACGCACGGACCCCAGATCCCGTTTTGGCTCATTTCTGAAGCTCCTTTGCCGTGTTCAACGGTTGGTTGGTGGAGTGTTTCGACCGATCGCACAACCATCGCACGCAACGCGTACGCGCCCGGCTGGCCCCATCAGCAGCGGTCGGGCCGCAACTCGCGCATCACCCCGGCCAGGTGCATGCGGTGATCACCGCCGCGCAGGATGCACATCAGATGCAGCGCAACTCGTCCGATCCGGTAATTGGCCATCGTCTCCATATTCGTCTCCTGAGGAATGTTCAACGTGATGGGATGGCTTTCGGCCACTGAAGAAGCGTAGGTGCCGGCTCGCACGCAGTCGTCGGCATTCGGTCGCCGTTTGGTCGCGATTCGCTGGTCACCGCGAACGGCTGCAAGGCGCGGCGGGCCACGGCGAATACCTGACGGTTCTCACGGTGGCCCGCTGCGACGACGGAGGGCCCCTATACCAAAGGCGTAGGCGTCCGAACCTGAGTGCAATGGACCTTTGCCGCCGCGGGGTCTACGCTCACATGCACGGTATGACCAAGAGCACGGGAACGCACATGACAGCGGATTCCACTTCCACCAGCCATGCACTGCAGGTCCGCTTCGATGCATTCGAACTCGACGAGCTCAACGCGCGCTTGCTGCGCGATGGAAGGGATGTGCCCATCGCCCCGACGCCGTTCGCGCTGCTGTGCGCGCTCGTGCGGCAACCCAGAGCCTTGCTCACCAAGGACGCACTGCTCGAAGCGGTGTGGGGCCACCAGTTCCTCACCGAGTCGGTTCTGAAGACCGCCATCAGCGATCTGCGCGCGGTGCTGCAGGACAGCCCGAAGCAACCGCGATACATCGAGACGGTGGCGCGGCGCGGGTATCGCTTCATCGAAACCGTGATCGCAGCCAGCACACCCACCGTCGCAACCACGGGCGCCCGCACCCCGGCGGCCGCGGGCCGGCCTGCCACGCTATCGATCGGCCGCACGGATGCGCTCCAAGGCCTGGGCATGGCATGGCAGCTCGCAGGCGCAGGCAAGCGCCAGATCGTGTGGGTCGCCGGCGAAGCGGGCGTGGGGAAGACGTCGCTGATCGAACGCTTCATGGCTGAAGCGGGCGACATCCAATGCGCGCACGGGCAATGCGTCGAGCAGTACGGCGAGGGCGAGCCCTACCTGCCTGTTCTGGAAGCGCTCACGGCACTGTGCCGGCGTGATGCGGGGCTGGTGGAGGTGATACGCGCCGTCGCTCCGACATGGCTGCTGCAGCTGCCGTGGCTGAGCAGTGCAGCCGAGCGGGAGGCTCTGCGCCGCGAGCTCACCGGCACGGGCCAGGTCCGCATGTTGCGGGAAATGGGCGAGCTGCTGGATCGATGCACGGCCGATCGTCCGCTGCTGCTCGTCACCGAGGATTTGCACTGGAGCGATCAGTCGACGGTGCAGCTCATCGAGCATGTCGCGCGCCGTCGCACCGGCTCTCGACTGCTGTGGCTCGCGAGCTTCCGCCTTTCGGAGATCATCGGCGCGAACCATCCGCTCGCTGCCGTGCGGCAAGAGCTTCGTCTTCACCGGCTTTGCGACGAGATCGTGCTCGACGCCTTTTCGGAGAGGGAAGTCGGCGAGTACCTCGCCGCGCAAGTTCCGGAGCTGGCGGGAGACGAGAACCTCGTCCGCGCGCTGCATGATCGCACCGACGGATTGCCCCTTTACGTCGCCGACGTGGTGAGCGATCTGGCGCAGGCGGAGCAAGGCCGCCTCGAGCAGTCGACTGCCCGAACGCGCCTGGCCTCGATGCGGATTCCGGACACGCTGAGCGGAATCGTCGAACGGTACCTGGAGCAGCTCGAACCCGGCCAGCGGGCGCTGCTCGAGACCGCGAGCGTGTGCGGCGTCGAACTCAGGCTTCCGATCGTCGCCCATGTGCTGGGCTGCGACGTCGCGTCGGTGGCTGAATCATGCGCAGAGCTGGCGCGCCGGCAGCGGTGGCTGCGGGAGGTGATGCCGGCACAAGAGGGGGCAGCGCTCGACGCCGGCTATGCGTTTCGCCACGCACTGTACCGAGAGGTGCTCTACGAGCGCATCGGCCGGCGCGCTCGGGTCGAACTCCATCGCAAGGTGGCAGCGTCGCTCGAGCGCGAGCGCGCCGAGGGACGGACTGTCAGCGCGGCGGAGCTGGCCTCCCACTTCGAGCTTGGCCGTGAGCCGATGGCGGCGCTGCGCTACTACGCAGAAGCTGCCGAGTCGGCGCTTCTGCACTTCAGCCCAGCTGAGACAATGAGCCTGACCGAACGCGCGTTGTCGCTGCTCCCGCAGGCCGTGCACAGTGAGGCGCGGACGGCTCTGGAGATCACGCTCACCGCGCTGCACGGCACCGCAGCCAACCAGACTTTCGGCTTCACGTCGAGCGACGGAAAGCGGGCCTTCGAGCGCGCTTTGGTTCTGCTGGACGATGTGCCGCAGCACCCGCTGCGCGGCCTGGTCCTCTCGGTGCTGGGGCTGATGCTCTTCCTCAGAGGAGAAGTGGCCGCGGCGAGGACCATCGCGCGACGCAGCGAATCCCTGTCGCAGGCGACCGGAGACCGCACGGCGCTGATCTGCGCCTGCCTCGTGCACGGATTGGTCGAGCACGCGCACGGCCGGCCGCGTATCGCGCGCGAGTGGCTGGAGAAAGGCATCGCAGCCAGCGAGACGTCGGACGCTGCTACGGCGCCGGCGGTGTTCGCCGCAGACCCGGCCGTCATCACCCTCTGCCTGCTGGCTCTCGAGTTGCTGCACCTCGGATTCGTCGACCAGGGGCGTTCCCGCATGCGTTCCGCGTCTGCACGGGCCCTTGCGTTGCGCGAGCCAGCGCCGCAGATGGCTGCGCTATGGCTCGAGGCGCTGTTCGAGC
>Ga0247820_10000587_pt1 | contig 19496 bp, 19 predicted proteins | sample 13C_Glucose_Day1_2_FD_192480 | JGI IMG/M metagenome (GOLD analysis project Ga0247820, IMG submission 192480) | Soil microbial communities from agricultural site in Penn Yan, New York, United States - 13C_Glucose_Day14 | ecosystem: Environmental > Terrestrial > Soil > Agricultural land | place...
CGCGCCCCGCACGGGCCCACCAGCCGGCGGCTGACACCCGGCGTCAGCGTCCGAGGACCTCGCGGTCGCCGGGGTCGCGGGCGGGGTCGTGCCCGGGGAGGGCGTCGCGCGCCCAGTCGGAACGCTTCCACTCGGGCACCGGGGTGAGGCAGTCGGTGCGGGGGACGAACCGCGACCGTCGCACCAGCTCATAGCGGTGGATGTACCTCGGGCAGTTCGGGTACACGGCCCGGGCGGTCACCCGCACGACGAACTGTGCCTCCGGGTGGTCGTCGCGCAACGGGTCGTCGAGGTCGATCGTGGCGGTGCCCTCGAGCCGCATCCGGTGGCCCTTCTCGAAGTCGATGAACAGCATCCCGACGGCGGGGTTGACCAGCACGTTGCCGGTCGAGAGGTACATGCCGTTCCCGTCGTAGTTGGGAAAGGCCAGGGTGCGCGCGTCCAGAACCCGCACGAAGCCGGGTTCGCCACCCTTGTACGAGCAGGTCGGTCGACCCTCGGCGTCGGCCGTGGCGAGGAAGAACATGTCACGGTCCTGGATGAACGCGCGGTCGCCGTCGCTGATCGTGTCGCTGACCAGGAGCGAGTCGATGCGGTCGGCCAGGGCGCGGCTGTCGTAGCGGTCCTGCAGCGAGCGGCTGCCGTCGTGGAACCCGGAAGGCATGAGTCCTCCTCGGCGGGCCGAGCTCGATGGGGCCCGTCTGGCCGCCGGCCGCGCCTGGTCCGAGTGTGACCCCGCCGCGGGGCCACGTCGAGGGGTGCACAGGGGTGTTGGGCGCCGGGGGTGCTCCGCGTCTAAGGATCTGGCTCGCCGGGCCCTGCGGGGTTAGCGTGGCTGCGTGAGCCTGCTGCGCACCGACCGGTCCTGGCGCGAAGAGGTGCGCCACCGCGTGCCGGTGCGCTACCTCCCCCAGGCGACTCCCGACCACCTGCGCAGCACCTGGCGGGAGGCCAAGCCGGCCCGCATCGAGGCCTCGCTGCGCGCGGCGTTGCGCCGCCCCACCCACGGCTGGCTGGTCGCCGCCGCGTCCGCCGACGTCCCGTCCGGCCGCACCCTGCTCCGCACGGTGGCCGGTCGCGAGGTCGTGCTCTGGCGCGACGCCGACGGGTCGGCCCTGGCCGGTCCCGGCGCCTGCCCGCACCTCGGTGCCCGCCTCGACGCGTGCGACGTCGTCGACGGCACCGTCCTGTGCCGATGGCACGGGATGCCGCTCGACGGTGAGGGACAGCCGAGCTGGCGCACTTACGCCGCCTTCGACGACGGCATCCTGTTCTGGGTGCGTGTCGGCGAGGTCGAGGACGGTGTGGAGCCGACCGACCGCCCGGTGCTCGCCACCCGTCCGCCGCTCGAGGAGTCCCTGGCGTCGGTCATCTCGCTGCCGACCGACTGCGAGCCGCGCGACATCGTCCAGAACCGGCTCGACCCGTGGCACGGCGCCTGGCTGCACCCGTACGCGTTCAGCGACCTCAGGGTCGACGACGACGCCTCCACCGACGACCTGCTCGTGCTCGACGTCGCCTACCGGCTGGGCCGCCACTACGCCGTGCCGGTGCGAGCCGAGTTCAGCTGCCCCGACTCGCACACCATCGTCATGACGATCGTCGACGGCGAGGGCGCCGGCAGCATCGTCGAGACCCACGCCACCCCGCTCACCGCGCCGGGGGTGCACCCCGCCCGTACGGTGATGACCGAGGCCATCGTCGCGACCTCCGACCGGTTCGGGTTCCGCGTCGCCCGCGGGCTCGCGCCCCTGGTCACGGTCGGGATGCGGGCGTCCGCCACCCAGCTGTGGGCCGACGACCTGGTCTACGCGGCCCGGCTCTACGAGCTGCGCCGCGCCGCCGCCGACCGGTAGGCGGCACGCAGAGGTTCGCCGCGCACGCACCAATAGGCGCGTGCCGCCCTAACTTCTGCGTGCGCTCCCGGACCGGTAGGCCCGGATGCCGCGACGCGCCAGCCGCGGAAGCGGCCCGAGCCGCGACCCCATCGGCACCGACCACACGCCGTGCCCGCGCTCGCCCCAGCCGCTGAGCAGCCGGTCGGCCGCCATCCAGCCCGTCGTGGCGGCGCGCTCCATCAGGGCCACCGGCAGGTCGCAGCGCACCGCGTCGCCGGCAAGCAGCACCCGCGGGTCGGGGGTGCGCACGCCGGGGCGCGACCGCCACGGCTCGAGCCCGACCAGCACGCAGTCGGCCGCGACGAGCCACTCGTCGTGCACGACCTGGAGGGCCGCCGTCTCGGGGTAGATCCGGTGCAGCGCGGCGAGCAGCTGCTGGCGCAGGTCGACCTCGGCGGTGCCCTCCGGCAGCGCGTAGGCGTGCAGCTCGACGACCGAGCCGTCGTGCGCCTGGCTCCACCGGGTGGCGTGGCCCTCGAACCGCTCGAGCACCGAGATGTTGTCGAGCGGCCCGTAGCCGCTCGTGCCGAGGAACGGGGGCCGCTCGGGCGACACCGTCCCGGACAGCCACAGCCGCCAGACCGCGAACGACGGTGCCGACCGGATGCCGGCCACGGACTCCCGCCACGCCGCACCCGCGTCGTCGTCTCCCCCGAGCCCCGGGGACGCGGCCACGACCCGGCGCAGACCGCCCGGGTCCAGTGCCAGCACGACGGCATCGGCCGCGAGCCAGTCCTGGTCGTCGTGGCCGGGCAGGCCGTGCAGCACCGAGATGCCGTCACCGAGCTCGGCGACCGAGCGCACCTCGCGCCCGGTGACCACCGAGACGCCGAGGCCGTACAGGTACCTACCGAGCGGCGCCCAGAGCGTCGAGTCGTAGTCGTCGCGCGGCACGTCGAAGAGCAGCCCCTCGGCCGAGCCGACGAAGTACATGTGGAACATCGCGACGAGCTCGGCCCCCGAGAACTCGCGCGGGTCGGCGAAGAAGCTGCGGGCGAACACCTCCAGCGCCAGGTGCCGCGCAGCCTGCGGGAATCGCAGCCGGTCGAGCACGTCGGCGGCACTCTGCCCGTCGAGCGCGGCGAACGTGGCGGGGAAGTCGACGTCGAGCAGGCCCAGGGCGGCGTCGACGTCGACCGCGGCCAGGCCCTTGAGGTCGAAGCTGGGGCTGCGGGCCACGAACGCGGCGAGGTTCCACGGGGGCGTGCGCGGGATGTTCGAGAAGGAGTCGCGCCCACCACCGTCACGCACGAGCGGGTAGTCGTCGAGCGGGCGCAGCCGTTCCAGGGTCGGGTCGGTGCGGCGCAGCACGGCACGCAGGTTGTAGTACTGCCGGAAGAACGCGTGGAAGCCGCGGCTCATCTCGCCGCTCCCGCCGCCGGGCAGCGCGACCGGCCACGAGCGCACCCGGCCGCCGAGCCGGTCCTCGCGCTCGAGCACGGTCACCCGCACGCCGCGCTCGGCCAGGCCCAGCGCCGCGGTCAGCCCCGCGATGCCACCGCCCACGACGACGACGTGGCGCGCGGATGCCGGCACGCGCGCGGCATCCGTCGTGGTCAGGGGCGCGGGCGGCGGGTGGAACACGGCCCGCCGGTCGAGCCCGGGGGTCCAACGCGCGGCGCGGCCGATCACGACGGTGCCGAGCCGGCGACGGTGTGCACGAGGCCGTGCTGCCACCCGCGGTAGGACCGGTGCCTCACGTCGACGAGACCGCTCGACAGCAGCCTCTCGCAGATGCGGGCGACCGAGTCGAAGTCGCGCACGCTCGCGTAGAGGTAGCGGTGCAGCGGTACGTCGGACCGCTTCACGACGGCGAGCGGGATGATGATGCCGTGGCACACCGCCGCCCACAGGACCTTGGCGCGGGTGTTCCCGGCGACGGAGTAGTCGTGGATGACGATGGCGCCCCCGGGGCGCAGCACGCGGGCCACCTCCCCGACCAGACGGGCGCGATCGGGCACGTTGCGCAGCAGATAGGCCGCCAGCACGCCGTCGACCGAACCGCTGGGCAGCGACTCGAGGTAGTCGACGGCGTCGGAGACGACCAGCGCGACGCTCGGGGGCCACGCCTTCCCGCGAGCCTGCGCGACCATGCCCTCCGAGGCGTCGACACCGGTGACCGACAGGTCGTCGACCGACCCACCACTCGACGACCAGGCGTCGAGCAGCGCCCGGCTGGACGCGCCCGAGCCACAGCCGAGGTCGAGCACCCGCAGGGCCCCCTCACCCGTGCCGCGGACGGGCAGCCGGTCGACGAGCGCCTCCGCCGCGGTGCGCAGCTGGTCGTGGTAGCCCGGGGAGAGGGCGACCATGGCGTCGTAGGTCGGGGCGGCGCGGTCGAACGCGTCGGCGAGCACCCACTCCACGCGGTGTGGCGCGTCGGTCACGGTGCCTCCTGCGTCATCCGTCGGTCACGGTGATCGGGACGGTCACCACGGTCACCCTTCATGCCGAGGCGCACCCACGCCATCAGGGTCAGGGTGATCATGCTGAACCCGAACAGATAGTCCTCCACCGGGATGTCCCACGGCACCCGGACCCCGGTGATCTGGCCCTCGTCGTAGATGACGATCGGCGCCGACAGCTTGGTCAGCCAGCCGTCGACGAGGACGTGGAAGCAGTAGACGATCGCCATCGCGATCCAGTACTGGGCACGGCGGAAGATGCCGGTGCGCAGCCAGAAGACCTCGACAAGGACGGTCCCGACGACCGACAGCACGGCCAGCGCGGTGTACTCAGGCATCACTACCCCGCCGCTCGCGCCACCGGCCGAGGACCGTGCCGACCGCCTCGTAGGTCAACAACCCGCAGATCGGGATGACGACGAAGAAGACGACCTCCTCGAGCGGCACGTCGAACGGGAAGCGGATGCCGGTCGTGTAGCTCTCGCTGTACCACCAGTGCCGGCGCACGATGCCGACGACGTCCCAGACCAGGAAGATCGCGAGCACCGGGAGCAGCGACAGCAGCAACCGCCGGGGACGCCGGTAGACCCGGGCGCGCAGCCCGAACTCCAGCGGCAGGGTGATGATCAGGCAGCCCGCCATGAGCAGGAGGTACTGGAAGCGGTCGTCCACGGCCCGGCCTACGCCGCCTCGGCGTCGGGGCCCAGCTCGGCAGCGGGTGGCAGCCCGTCACGCGGGCCGGCGGGCCAGGCGTGCGGGTCGGGGCCCAGGGCGTCGAGCAGCGGCACCTGCTCGGTGCACCAGGGGGAGACCGTGCGCCCGCCCGCCAGCACCTCGTCGCGGAACTGCGACCACGGCACCCACTGCGCGTCGTCGACCTCCGTGGGGTCGGTCGCCATCCGGTCGTCGTCGACGAAGCCGACGAACACCGGGCACAGCTCGTGCTCGACGAGGCCGTTCATCACCGCGCGGTAGCGGAAGTCGGGCAGCACGAGCCGCAGGTCGCGCACCTCGACCCCGAGCTCGCTGCGGGCCCGGCGACGCACGGCCTCGGCGAGCTCCTCACCCGGCCGCGGGTGCCCGCACACCGTGTTGGTCACGACCCCCGGAAAGCTCGGCTTGCTCGCGGCGCGGGTCGTGACGAGCAGCCGCCCGGAGGGGTCGACGACGTAGCAGGAGAACGCGAGGTGCAGCGGGGTGTCGTCGTGGTGCACGACCGACTTGGGGGCCTGACCGACCCGGGAGCCGGTGGCGTCCAGCAGTACGACGGGGTCGTCGGACACCCAGGCGCCGTCGTGCGGGTCGCGTGCCGCCCGGTCGGCACGAACCAGCCGCATCGGTTCGCGCGCAACCACCATCCGGGCGGCCAGTGCTGCCTTGACGGGCGTCGAAACCCTTGCCCGCGAGTCGAACACGTCGTAGTCGGCATCCTCGATGCGCTCGAGGATTCGCGCGTAGAGCACGCGGGCGGTGGCCACGCACCGCCGTGAGGCGCCGGGGAGCGCCGGGATGCCGTCATCGGCCTCGCGGTACAGCCGGCGGTTCCGCTCGATCTCGAAGGCCATCAGCGCCCGCCACTCCGGCGTGACGATCCGGGCGTGCGGGTCGGCGCCGAACCGGCGCAGGTCCTCCTGCGGGAGGTAGACGCGCCCGCGGTCGAGGTCCTCGCCGACGTCGCGCAGGAAGTTGGTGAGCTGGAAGGCGAGCCCGAGCGCCCGGGCCGGCGCGACGGCATCCGTGCCCGGTCGCAGCACGGGGAGCATCATCTCGCCGATCACGGCGGCGCTGCCCTCCATGTAGCCCAGCAGGTCGCCCCACGTCTCGTACGTGCGGCGGGTGAGGTCGCTGCGCATCGCGGCGAAGAACCGCGCGAAGCACTCGTCGTCGATGCCGCACTCCCGCACCGTGGTGGCGACGGCCGCCATCACCGGGTCGGTTGAGCCGCCGGTGGCCAGCGCGACCCAGAACGAGCGCTCGAACGCGTCCAGGGCGAGTGCGGTCTCCGGCCCGGGGTTCGGGCCGGCGAGGTCGACGATGTCGTCGGCGAGCCGCGCGAGCGTGTAGACGGCGTGGACGTGCCGGCGGCTCTCGGCGGGCAGCAGCCGGGCGCCCCAGTAGTAGGTGGTGCCGTGCTCGCGGGTGATCTGCGCGCAGCGGGCATAGCCCGCGGCGAGCACCTCGGGCGGCGTCACCGGGGTGGCTGCGCTCATCGGACCACCGTACGCGGTACCGGCCGGGCGGCCCCGGCGTACTCCTGCACGCGCTGGGCCGCGAGCTTGCCGCTGACCAGCACCATGGGGATGCCGACGCCCGGCTGGGTGCCCGAACCGGCGAAGACCAGGCCAGGCACCCGGCGGTCGACGTTCGACGGGCGGAACGGCCCGGACTGCAGGAACGTGTGGGCCAGGGCGAACGGGGTGCCGAGGTGCATGCCCTGGGCCCGCCAGTCGTCGGGCGTGACGAGCAGCTCCTCACGGATGTCGGTCGGGTAGCCGCCGACCTCGAGGAAGGCGTGCAGCCGTTCGCGCATCGGGCCGGCCTCGCGGCGCCAGTCCAGGCCGGCTCCGGTGTGCGGCACCGGCTCCAGCACGTACATCGTGGTCGAGCCGGCGGGCGCGGCGGTGGGGTCGCTGACCGACGGCACGGTGACCAAGCGCGACGGGTCGGGCATCAGCTCGCCGCGGTCGATGATCGCCTCGAAGGCGCCGTCCCAGTCGTCGCCGAAGTGGATGTTGTGGTGGCGCAGGTGCGGCGCGGGGGTACCCGATGCGCCCACGTGCCACACGACCGCGGACGGCGAGAAGGCGCCATTGCGTACCGCTCGCGGCGCGGGCACCCCGGGCAGCAGGCGCTCGTAGGCGACCGGCAGGTCGAGGGTGCACACCACGGCATCCGCGGCGAGCCGCTCGCCGTCGCTGGTCGCGACCCCGACCACGGCGCCGTCGGATCGCCGCAGCACCTCGCTCACCTCGACGCCCAGGTGAACCGGCACGCCGGCGTCGGCCAGCGCCTGCGCCATGCCCCGCGGCACGGCGTGCATGCCGCCCTCGGGATAGAACACGCCGCGCACGGTGTCCATGTAGGTGATGACGGCCAGCACGGCCCGGGCCCTGGCGGGCGCGATGCCGGCGTAGAGGGCCTGGAAGCTGAAGATCCGGGTGAGCCGGTCGTCGGTGAAGAAGCGGTCGACGGCCGCGCCGAGCCCGCCAAGCCCGCCCAGCCGCAGCAGCCGGGCCGCCGTGGCGGGGGAGCGCACCAGGTCGAGGGGAGAGGCGTAGTTGTGGTCGACGAAGGCGGAGAACTCGGTCTCGTAGAGCTGCTCGAGCCAGACGAGGAACCGGTCGAAACCGGCGGCGTCGGTGTCGCCGACCTTGGTGCGGATCTCCTCGCGCAGGTCGGCCATGTCGGCACGGACGTGCAGCTCGCTGCCGTCGGGGTAGACCGCCCGGTAGGCGGGGTCGAGGCGGCGCATCGGCACCAGGGTCTCGGGGTCGCCGCCGACCGCCCGGATCGGGGCGTGCAACAGCTCGGGCATGGTCATGACGACCGGCCCGGTGTCGATCCGGAAGTCGCCGAGGTGCAGCTCGCCGGCGCGGCCGCCGACGATCGCCTCGCGCTCGAGCACCGTGACGTCGTGGCCCGCCGCGGTCAGGTGGCACGCGGCGGCCAGGCCGGACAGACCGGCCCCGATCACGACGACCCTCACGCGGACCGCCAGGCGACGGCGTCGGCGAGGTCGCGCAGCGCGGCGTCGGCCTCGGGGTCGACGTCGAGGTCGTCGAGGGCGTGGTGCGCGCGCGCGACGAGGTCGTCGACGGCACGCTCGGCCCGCTCGCGCACGCCGGCGTCGGCCATCGCCTGCTGCAGGGCGTCGACCCCGGCGTCGTCGAGCGTGCCGGCGTCACAGGCGGCCAGCAGCGGGCGGGCGTGGTCGGGCAGCAGCTGCCCGGCCCAGGTGAGCAGCGCGGTGGGCTTGCCCGAGCGCAGGTCGTCGCCTGCGGGCTTGCCGGTGCGGCCGGGGTCGCCCCAGACGCCGAGCACGTCGTCGCGCACGGCGAAGGCGTCGCCGACGAGGTCGCCCCACGTGACGAGACGCCGCACGAACCCGGCGTCGGCACCTGCGACGAGCGCACCGAGCTGCAGCGGGCGGGTGATCGTGTAGCGGCCACTCTTGAACCGAGCGATGCGCCGAGAGGTCGGCAGGTCGCGCCGGCGGCCCGCGGTGTGCGTGACGTCGAGCAGCTGACCCTCGACCAGCTCGACCGCCATCAGCCGCCAGGCGGCGCGCACCTCGGGCGCGGTGCCGGCGACGAGCATGGTCGCCTCGCTCAGGGCCAGGTCGGACACCAGGGTGGCGACGCTGTCGCCGAACAGGGCGGCGTCGCCCAGCCCTTCGTGCTCCCGGTGCCGCTCGGCGGCGACGACGTGCAGGGTCGGCCGGCCGCGGCGCGAGGCCGAGCGGTCCATCACGTCGTCCTGGATCAGGGCGAACAGGTGCAGCAGCTCGAGCGCCGCCGCGACCCTGACCAGCTGCGGCCGGCTGCCGCCGCGACCACCGGCGACCGCCCAGCCCCAGTGGGCCAGCACGGGCCGGAGCCGCTTGCCGTGGTTGCGGGCCCGGTCGGCGAGCTCGCCGACCAGGTCGACTCCGAGTGGGCCGGGGTCGTGCCCGGGGAGGTCGCGCAGCGGGTCGGCCGAGCTGCCGTCTCCGGTGCCCTCGGCGGCCCGGCGCAGCGCGTCGCAGAGCTCTGCGAAGGTCGCCTCGAGCAGGACGTCGACCTCACGCAGCGTGCCGCTGACCGACGAGGCGCGGCGGCGGGCGTCGAGGTCCAGGGTGGTCACCTCGGCACTCATCGACTCAACCGCCTCGTCCCTCGCCCCTCGGGCTTCGATTCAACCAGAACTGACCTGCTGCCTCGAGCCTAGGACACCGGTCAGCATCCTTGCACGAACCTTAGACAATGCCTCGGGTCGCGAGCGTCAGGTGACCTCGGGGCACCCTTCGGACGGACTAGCGACAAACGCCGGGCTGACCTGCGAACATGAGCCCGTGGTGACCCCACTCGGGATGAGCGACGACCCGGCCCGCATCGCTGAGCGGGTCGGGGAGAGCCTGACGCGCCTCGCCAGGGTCACCGGGGAGCTGACGACGGCCGACTCGGTCCACTCCGTCGTGAAGATCGTGACCTACCACATGGCGGATGCCGTGGGCGCGACGATCGCCGCGATCGCCCTGCGCGAGGGCGACCACGCGCGGGTCATCGGGCTGCGCGGCCTGCCGGCCAGCGAGGCGCAGCGGTGGGAGCTCATCCCCATGACGATGGCGACTCCGGTCACCGACGCGATCCGCACCGGCCGACGGCTGGTGCTGGTCGGTGGGGCCTCCATCGAGCGGGCCTATCCCGACCTGGGCATCGACCGAGGGGAACGCACCCTGGTCGACCTCCCGCTGCGTGCCGGAGGGCGGACGATCGGGGCGATCAGCCTCTCGTTCCCGGGAGCGGTTGCACCCGACCCGACCGAGCTCGACTTCCTCGACATCATGGCCGGCACCTGCGCCCAGGCCTTCGAGCGCATCGAGGCGTCCGTGGTGGCCCGCCGGCAGACCGCGCGGCTGGAGTTCCTCGCCGAGGCCTCCATCGAGCTGGCGCGCAGCCTCGACCTCGACGTCACCATCAAGAGGGTGGCGCAACTGGCGGTGCCCACCTTCGCCGACTGGTGTGCCATCGACGTCGTGCGTGACGGGCGGGTGCACCGGTTGGCCGTCGCCCACGTCGACCCCCGCAAGGTCGAGCTGGCCGTCGCGCTGCACGAGCGCTACCCCCCGGACCCCACCAGCCCCAGCGGCGCTCGCGCGGTGGCGCTGACCGGGAAGCCCGAGCTGGTCCACGAGATCACCGACGAGATGCTCGTCGCCGGCTGCCGTGACGCCGAGCAGCTGCGCATCGCCCGCGAGCTGCAGCTGCGCAGTGCACTCCTCGTGCCGCTGTGGGTCCGGGGCAGGGTGATGGGCGTGATCACCTGGGTCTCCACGGACGACCACCGGCTCTACGAGGAGGACGACGTGCGCTTCGCCGAGCACCTGGCCCGCCGGGCGGCGACCGCGATGGACAACGCAGAGCTCTACAGCCAGACCCGGGCCGCGGCGGAGCTGCTGCAGCACGCCGTGCTTCCCCAGGCCCTGGTCGGCGACGACCGGTGGGAGGTCTCGTGCCACTACCGGGCTTCCGGCCGGGCCGAGATCGGCGGCGACTTCTACGACGCCTTCGTGCTCGCCGACGGGCGGTACGTCGCCTTCGTCGGTGACGTCATGGGCCGTGGTGTCGCCGCGGCGGCCGCCATGGCCGAGATGCGGGCGGCGACCCGGGCCTTCGCATCGGTGGACCCCGACCCGGCGGAGGTGCTGCACCACGTGGACCGCATGGTCGTGGCGTACGGCAGCGAGCAGCTCGTGACGATGGTCTACGTGCTGGCCGACGCGACATCGGGCCACCTGCTCGTCGGGAACGCCGGTCACCCGCCGCCCTCCGTGCTGCGTAGCGACGGGTCGGTCGAGCGGCTGCCGTACACCGACGGGCCGCCGCTCGGGGTGGTCACTCGCGAGCGCGAACGGCTCCGGGTGCCGTTCGGCGTGGGGGACACCCTGCTGGCCTTCACTGACGGTCTCATCGAGCGCCGCGACGAGGACATCGACACCGGGCTGGATCGACTGGCCGGGGCGGTGCCCGGCCTGGCGGTGGGCTCGCTCGGTAGCGGCGTGAACGGCATCGTCGAGGCCGTGCGCGATGCCACCTACGACGACGACATGGCTGTCCTGGCGCTGCGGCGGCTGGGCTAGGAGACGTCGACCGGCGTGCTCGGCGCCCGGTAGTGGTGGGCGAAGGCGCTCGCCTCGGCCGGCGGCGGGACGAGTGAGACGACCACCCGGCATCCGGGGTCGCCGACCGCGATCCGCTCCTCGAGCAGCACGGCCACCGCGTTCGGACTGTTGCGCGCCGCGATCCCGCCGAAGACGCTCGACGTCATCCGGCACAACGCCGGGGAGCGCAGCACCGCGTCGCCGAAGGGGCAGCGGGTGTTCTCCAGGACGATCCGTTCGCTGGTGGCCTCGAGCACGCTGAACCCGCCGTCGATGGCGTGCTTCAGGCGCACGAAGCAGTCGCCGAGCTGTTCGGGCGTCATGGCGCCCACCACCTTCTCGGCGAGGCGGTACTCCTGCTCCATCTGCCAGCCGACGTCGGTGCCCACCTGGGCCATGGCTGCCTCTGCGGCGTCCGGGCCGTGGTTGGTCTCGACCGCCTGCGAGAGCTGCACGACGATGGCGCGCAGGAACGACTCCTTGCCGAAGCCGCCCTCGGGTCGGGCCTCCTCCATCGCCGGCAGCACGCTGGTGCGTCGTCGGGGCGGGTCGAAGGTGGCGGTGGTGCGGCGCGGCACCGGCAGGGTGACCGACACGACCATCCCGGCGTTGGCCCGCACCGACGCGCTCACCTCGGGCGCCAGCGCCTGGATGATCAGCAACCCCCGGCCCGATTCGGTCAGCATCGCGTCGAGCTCGGCGTCCGCGTCGTCGGTGGTGCCGGGGTCCGCGGCTGCCGTGGATGCCGGGTGGTTCGCTGCCGCTGCCAGCCCGGCGGAGTCGAATCCGGGGCCGATGTCGTAGACCTGGAGCACGGGCCGCTCGGTGGTCCAGCTCAGCGAGACCCACACCGGGCCACCGGTGTGCCGGATCGCGTTCCCGACGGCCTCGGAGACGATGAGCTCGGCATCCGCGATCTGGTCGTCGCTGTCGGGCTCGGCATGTCGCTGGAGGTACTGGCCCAGCTCGCGGCGCAGGTCACCGACGAGCTCCCGACGATCCAGGTACCAGTCCACCAGCACAGTGTGCTCCCCCGCAGACCAGCGCGGTACAGGGATTCTCGAAAGCTCTCGCCGCCACAGCGGCGCCACAGCGGCGTCACATCGGCGGTCACTCCAGCCGGGCGGCCGTTCCTCGTGGTCATGTGCTGTCCACGACAGCCCTGCGCGCATGTCCGCGCCCGCAAGCGAGTCGCCGCCCGCCGCCGGTGGGGCCATGCTGGGACGGTGACCGAACGAAACGTCCTCGGCGGCAAGCTCCAGGAGTGCGGCACCGACCCGATGACCGGCTTCTACCGCGACGGGTGCTGCAGCACCGGCCCGGAGGACCTGGGCAGCCACACCATCTGCGCCGTCGTGACCGCCGAGTTCCTCGAGCACCAGCGCGCCATCGGCAACGACCTCTCGACGCCGGTGCCGGCCTTCCGCTTCCCGGGCCTGGTGCCCGGCGACCGGTGGTGCGTCACGGCAGCCAACTGGGCGCGCGCCCACGCCGAGGGGGTCGCGGCCCCGGTCGTGCTCGCGGCGACGCACGAGGCCGTGCTGCGGATCGTGCCGCTGGCCACCCTGGAGCAGCACGCGGTCGACGTGCCCGGCGACCTCAGCTCGCTCGAACCCTGACCAACCTTCGACAGGTGGGCCACCGACCTGCCGCGTCGTGGGCCGAACCCCCTACGCGGCCTCCCGCCGACCTAACGTCGTGCGTTCAGGGACGCCCGGGCGGAACCGGGCCCGACGAGGGGAAGCACGGATGTCAGACCAGGACAATGGCGTCGAGCGGGTGCACGCGCTGATCAAGGACCAACGCACGGCGATGCTGACGACGGTGCACGACGACGGGGGGAGGCTGGCCTCTCGGCCGATGGCCTGCCAGCAGGCCGACCCCGACGGCACCTTGTGGTTCCTCGCCTTCAGCGACTCCGAGAAGACCGAGGAGATCCGGCGCCGCCCCGACGTCAACGTCGCCTTCACCGAGGAGGGGAAGTGGGTCTCGGTGGCCGGGCGTGCCACCGTCACCCAGGACCCCACGAGGGCACGTGAGCTGTGGAACGACTTCGCGGAGGCGTGGTTCCAGTGCGAGCCGGACGACCCGCGGGTCGCCGTGATCCGGGTCGACGGTGACAGCGCCGAGTACTGGGACTCGCCGGGCAAGGTCGGCACCCTGGTCGGGGTGCTCAAGGCCAAGGTGACCGGCGACCGGCCCGACGACGGCGAGAACGACACCGTCGACCTGTGACCGGGCTCGGCCCGACGGGCGCCGACCGTCGCCGCGCGGCTCAGCGGGCCACGGGTCCGTCCCAGCCCCAGTGCGGCATCCGCACGTCGTCGGCGACGGAGTCGGGCGAGTCGGGGTGCTGCCCCATCCGGTCCGTCGACCACGCGAAGTAGTCGTGCAGCACACCGCGCAGCGGCTGCTCGGTGAGGCCGACGTCGTCCATCGCACCGTCGAACAGCTGCACCACGAGCGCGTCGAGCTCACGGTGGGTGCCGTTGCCGGCGTGCATTCTCAGCACGCCGGCCTCGTCTCCCATGGTGTCCGTGTAAGCCGGGGGACCGCCGAGCGCCTCACCCCAGTAGGCCGCCAGCCGCTCGACGTGCTGGGGGTGCAGCCCCCCGTGGCCGAAGGGGTGGCTGGCCACCGGGTCTGCGAGGCAGCGCGCGTGCCAGGCACGCGCCAGGGCGAGCAGGCCGGCACGCCCGCCGGCGGCGTCGTGGACCGTGCGCATGCGCTCGATGCTCCACCCGCTTCGATGCCGGGGCAAGGGTGCGCGCCCACCACCGCGGCCCGGCGGCCTCCGCGCCGAGGGGTCTGCACCAGTGACGGTGTCTGCGCCCCGGCGTAACGTCGGCTGGCACGGGCACCACCTACCCGCCATCACCGCCCGAGGAGAGACGACCATGGCAGCACGGCTCAACCCCTACCTGAACTTCAACGGCACCACCCGCGAGGCGATGACCTTCTACCAGCAGGTGCTCGGCGGAGACCTCGCGATCAGCACCTTCGGCGAGTTCGGGCAGGAGGGCGAGGGCTCCGACGGAGTCATGCACGCCCAGCTCGAGACACCCGACGGGTTCACGATCATGGCGTCCGACACCGCCCCCGGCATGGGCGAGGTCGCCCCCGGGTCGAACTTCGCCGTCAGCCTGAGCGGCGACGACGACGCGCTGCGCGGCTACTGGAAGGGCCTGGCCGAGGGCGGCACCATCACGATGCCCCTCGAGAAGCAGATGTGGGGCGACGAGTTCGGCATGCTCACCGACCGCTTCGGCATCCCGTGGCTGGTGAACATCGGCACCGGATCAGCGCAGGGCTGAGACCGCCGCCTCGAGCTCTTCCAGCGCCTCGCCGGTGTGCACCGCGAGGCGCTGGAGGTGCGGCAGCGCCTCGCGGTCGCCCACGAAGCCGATGTCGAGGGCGCCGGCGTAGGAGTGTGCGGTGATGTTCAGCGCCATCGAGTGCCCGGGGATCGACACCGGGTAGGTCGCCTCGAGCCGGGCGCCTCGCCAGTACAGGGTCTCCTTGGGGCCGCGCACGTTCGAGATGCAGACGTTGAGCGTGGTCGGCAGCGGCAGCGGGAGCCCGCTCATCGCCCGAGCCACCTGCAGCCCGGCCGGCGCGAGCAGCAGCGCGCTGTACGCCATCACGGCATCCGCGCTCATCCCGCGCATCCGGTCCTTCGCCGCCCGCGCGGATGCCGTGATCGTCGCGAGCCGGGCCAGCGGGTCCTCGATGTCGGTCGCCAACGACACCAAGGTCGCCCCGACGGCGTTGCCGCCGCCCTCGCTCTCCTTGGGGCGCACGTTGACCGGGATGAACGCGATGAGCGGGCGCTCGGGTAGCTGCTCGCGGTTCGCCAGGAACCGGCGCAGCCCTCCGGCGCAGATCGCCAGCAGGACGTCGTTGAGCGTCGCGCCGCGCGCCTTGGCGATCGCGCGCAGCCGGCCCAGGTCGTACTGCTGGGTCGCGAACCGTCGCGACTGCCCGACCCGGCTGTTGAGCACCGAGTGCGGCGCCTGGTACGACGTGACCGCGCGGGTCGAGGTGCGCCCCCGGTGCAGCTGGGTCTCGACGAGCGCCGTGGCGACCGCGGGCGTCGTGCTGAACGACGACGCCAGACCGCGCACGATCGACGCGAAGTCACCGACGGGGTCCACCTCGCGCGGCGGGCGCTTGCGCTTGGTGAGGCTGAAGAAGAACGGGTGCTCGCGGTCGTCGGGGTCGAGCGACAGGCCGCGCTGGAGCAGCCGCATCCCCGTGTAGCCGTCGACGAGGGAGTGGTGGATCTTGATGTACGCCGCGAACCGGTTGCCCGACAAGCCCTCGATGATGTGCAGCTCCCACGGCGGCCGGCGGAAGTCGAGCTGGTTGGAGTGCAGCCGCGACACGAGCACACCGAGCTCGCGCTCGCCGCGCGGTCTCGGCAGCGCGGAGTGCCGCACGTGGTAGTCGATGTCGAACTCGTCGTCGACGACCCAGCGGTGAACCGGCTGGCGCATCAGCATCCGGGTCTGCAGCCGCATGTTCCACGGTGGCTCGATCGGGGAGCTGCGCAGCGCAGCCACGAGGTCGGTCAGGAAGTCGGGCCCGGCATCCTCGGGCAGCGACAGGTGCAGCATCGAGCCGACGTGCATCAGGGTCTCTTTGGTCTCCCCCATCAGGAAGATGGAGTCCAGCGGTGACGCCCAGCGCGATCCGGCCACGGCCCGTCAGACCGCCTGTCCGTGCGCCGGGTGGCCCGGCGCATCGGGTGCCTCGGCTGCCTCGGGTGTTGCGGGCGCCGACCCGGCATACGGCATCCAGCGCCCCTCCGGCTGTGCGAGCCGGTCGGCGATGACGCGCAGCGTCTCGTACTCGTGCCCGTAACCGAAGTGGGTGGCGTGCACCTCGATGTTCTCGGTCTGCGGGGCCGGCTCGGACATGCAGCACTCCCACGCGACGATGCCGTCGGTGCGCGAGTAGATGCACGTGGTGGGCACGCTCAGCGGCGAGGCGCGTTGGGCCAGGGCCTCTTCGGTGAACATCCTCGCGAGGTGGCGCCGGTTCATGATCCGGTACATCGTCCACGCGCGGGTGGAGGCCGGGTGTCCTCGGAAGGGGCTGCCGAGGGTGATGACCGAGCGGGTGTGACCGGGCAGGGCCCGGGCCAGCTCGCGGGCGTAGATGCCGCCGGCGCTCCAGCCGACCAGGCTCACCCTGCGCTCGTAGCGGTCGTGGATCTCGAGCAGCAGGTCCTCGAGCCGGTCGGCCAGGGCGGGGCTGGCGCCGAGGTTCCGGCCCTGGCGCCAGTCGTGCGCCCGATACCCGAGGCGGCGCAGGTGGCTGCGCAGGAAGACGGTCGACTCGGGCCCGGCGAGGAACCCCGGCAGCACGATGACGGGGTGGCCGTCGCCCTGCGGCCAGGCGTGCAGGTCGCGGGTGCGCAGCGCCGAGTTGGCGAGCTCCAGGCCCATCCGCCACTCCCGGCGCGCCTGCCAAGCCGTCGGCGCGGGCGCGCCGTCAGCGTTGGGCAGGTCGGTCGGGTCGAGCATCACGACTCCTGGTCCGGGCGCCGCGGGGCCTACCTACCGGTTCGCGACGCTGCGAGTGCGGCAAGGGGAAGTGTGACACGTACGCCTGACTCGTGGGCGGGAACACGGTGGCTGCTGTGGGGAGTTGAGGGTGGTGGAGCGACGTACCGTGGTGCTCCGACCTGTACGAAGGGGACCCGATGACCGCCACCGACCAGCTGCGAGCCGCACTGCACGACCTCGAGGCCAAGGCCCGCGAGCTCGAGCTCGAGAAGAAGCTCGAGAAGTTCGCCGACCGGGCCGACCACTACCTGCGCGAGGCCGCCGTCAAGGCCGGCGACTACGCGCACGACAACCGCGACCGCGTCGAGGGGGCCCTGGACCGGGCCGGCTCCAAGGTCGACGAGAAGACCGACGGCAAGTACCACCGCACCTTCGAGAAGGTGAAGACCGGCGTGCTGGTCGGCGTCGACTGGGTGGCGGAGCAGCGCGAGAGCTCGGCGACGCCCTCGTGGGCCGAGGGCACGCGCTGGGGCAGTGAGCCGGATGCCGCTGGCACGCCGTCCGCTTCGTCGGTTCCTGCGGCTGGACCGGACGTGGCCGCCGGCCCGGACGAGCCCGCAGGTTCGGCCGACTCGGACACCTGGGTCGACGTGACCGACACCCCGCCGACGACCGAGGCTCCCACCGACCCGAAGTGACCGACGGGCCACCGGCATACCGTGGGGTGATGGCGACGACTCGCACCGAACGCGACACGATGGGCGCCGTCGAGGTGCCCGCCGACCGGTACTGGGGAGCGCAGACCCAACGCAGCGTCGAGCACTTCGACATCGGCCGCGACACGTTCGTCTGGGGTCGGCCGGTGATCCGGGGCCTCGGGCTGCTGAAGAAGAGTGCGGCGCTGGCGAACTCCGATCTCGGGTTGCTCGACGTCGAGGTCTCGCGGGCGATCGTGCAGGCCGCTGACGAGGTGGCACGTGGCGAGCTCGACGGCCACTTCCCCCTCGTCGTCTTCCAGACCGGGTCGGGCACGCAGAGCAACATGAACGCCAACGAGGTCATCGCCAACCGGGCGATCGAGATCCTCGGCGGCGAGCTCGGGTCGAAGTCGCCGGTGCACCCCAACGACGACGTCAACAAGAGCCAGTCCAGCAACGACACCTTCCCCACCGCTGTGCACGTGGCCGTGGTGCTCGAGCTGACCGAGCGGCTGCACCCCGCCGTCGACGGGTTGGTGGCGGCACTGGAGGCCAAGGCGGCCGAGCTCGGCGACGTCGTCAAGGTCGGCAGAACCCACCTGCAGGACGCGACGCCGGTGACGCTCGGGCAGGAGATCGGTGCCTGGGCCGCGCAGATCCGCGATGCGCAGGAGGACGTCCGGTACGCCGGTGACCGGGCTCGCGCCCTCGCGATCGGTGGCACGGCGGTCGGCACCGGGCTGAACGCGCCCACCGAGTTCGGGCCACTCGTGGCGTCGCACCTCACGGTGGAGACGGGGGAGACGTTCCAGCAGGCGGAGAACCTGTTCGTGCAGCTGGCCTCGCACGACGCGCTGGTCGCCGTGTCGTCGTCGCTGCGGACGCTCGCGGGCGCGCTGATGAAGATGGCGAACGACGTGCGGTGGCTGGCCTCGGGGCCGCGCACCGGCATCGGTGAGCTGCGCATCCCGGAGAACGAGCCCGGTTCCTCGATCATGCCGGGCAAGGTGAACCCCACCCAGTCCGAGGCGATGACGATGGTCGTCACTCGCGTGTTCGGCAACGACGCGACGGTGGGTTTCGCCGGCACCCAGGGCAACTTCCAGCTCAACGTGTTCACGCCGGTGATGGCGCACGCGGTGCTGGAGTCGATCCGGCTGCTCTCGGACGCGAGCCGCTCGTTCACCGAGCACTGCGTCGTGGGGCTGGCCGCCGAGCGCGAGAGGATTGCCGCGAACCTCGACGCCGACCTCATGCTGGTCACCGCGCTGGCGCCGCACGTCGGGTACGACACCGCGGCGGCCATCGCCAAGCAGGCGCACCGCGACGGGTCGACACTGCGCGAGGCCGCGCTCGCATCGGGCGCCGTCAGCGCCGAGGACTACGACCGCTGGGTCGACCCGGAGGCCATGACCCACCCCGGCTGACGCCACGCGTTCGGAGGTCTTCGCGCCCACAGCCGTCCGGTCTGGCGCTGCAGCTCGTCAGCGGTCTCGAGGGCCGTGACCGCGCAATCCCGCTCGGCACGGCTCAGCGAAGCGCCCGGCACTTCCTCGAGCAGCGCGCGCCCCGTCGTGGTCACCGAGCCGGATGCGCAGCTCGGCGCGGTGGACCAAGGCCTCGACCCCGCTCGTGGGCCGGCGCGTCCGGACGCCGGTCGGGTCGGCCATGCCGTCATCGTCCCGCGGGCGTTGACCGGGTCTCGCCTCCTGAGACCATCACTTGAAGTTATCCATACCATTTACATAGGTTATGAATCAGCACGCTTCGGCCCCCTCTCGACCGACCCCGAGGTCCACCCATGCCCGCCCCCACGACCGCACCCGCCATCCGCATACCCGATGATCCTCCTGCGCTGCGGGTGGAACGGCTCGGTCCGGGCTTCGGCGCGGTCGTGCACGACATCGACCTGGCCGACCTCGACGACGCGCGCGTGCGCGGCATCCAGCGGGCCCTGGTCGACCACAAGGTGCTGTTCTTCCGGGGGCAGAGCCTCACCGACGACGACCAGGTCGCCTTCGCGTCGCGGCTCGGCGAGCTGACGGCCGGGCACCCGGTGGCGGAGTCGGCGTCCGGTCGGGCCGAGATCTACCGCATCGACAGCAGTGACCCGGAGTTCTCCTTCT
>Ga0247820_10000589_pt1 | contig 19476 bp, 25 predicted proteins | sample 13C_Glucose_Day1_2_FD_192480 | JGI IMG/M metagenome (GOLD analysis project Ga0247820, IMG submission 192480) | Soil microbial communities from agricultural site in Penn Yan, New York, United States - 13C_Glucose_Day14 | ecosystem: Environmental > Terrestrial > Soil > Agricultural land | place...
TCCGAACAGCCGGATCTTCAGGCTGTCGCCGGCCGACAGCGCGACGCCGGGCCGGAAGTTCACCGTCCCGGCGGCGCCCACCATGACGTGCTGCCCCAGGATCACGTCCGGCCGCGGAAAGCGGCCATCGCCCCAATCACGCACCATGCCGGCGGCGCCCTGCGCGGTTTCCTCGCCCGGCTGGAACACCAGCATCGCCGTACCGGACCAGGCGCCACGGTTCCCGGCCAGCAGGCGCGCCGCCCCCAGCAGCCAGGTGACGTGCATGTCGTGGCCGCACGAGTGCGCCACGACGACCGTGCTGCCGTCTTCGTCTTTCGCGGTCCGCGTGCTCGCGTAGGGCAGGCCGGTCTTCTCCTGCATGGGCAGCGCATCCATGTCGGCGCGCAGCATCACGGTGGCTCCCCCGCCGTTGCGCAGCACGGCCACTACGCCGGTCTCACCGACGCCGCGCGTGACGTCATAGCCCAGCGCTTCCACGTAGTCCGCCGCGATCCTGGCGGTGCGGACTTCCTGCATCGACAGTTCCGGGTTGCGATGGATGTCGGTGTAGATCGCCTCCAGCTCGGACAGCAGCGGCCGTGCGTGCTCGAGGGCGTCGGTCAAGGTGGCCATGCGAACTCCTTCGGCGAACACTACTCCGTTGGCTTGGCCGTGTGCCGCGCCGGCAGTTCGTAGCGGCTCAGCAGCGCCCACGCGCGAGTCGCGGTCGCCGTGATCGCGGCCAGCACGAAAGCCGTGCCGGGCGTTGCGAACTGAGCCGCCAGCACGTACACCCAGCCGCCCGCGAACGCGCACACCGCGTAGGGCCGCCGGTCGCGCAGCGCAGTGGGAATCTCGTTGCAGACCACGTCGCGCAGGATGCCGCCGAAGGTGGCGCTGACCACGCCCATCAGCACGGCCACGATGGTCGGCATGTCCTGCGCGAGGCCCAGCTGCGTACCGCTGGCGGTGAACAGTCCCAGCCCCAGCGCGTCTGGCCACTGGATCGCTCGTTCAGTGAACTCGAACTGGCTCGATCGCACGAACAGGATCGCGGCAATGCCCGCTGCGATCAATACCCAGAGCCAGCCGGGGTGCTCCACCCAGAAGAACGGCCGCCGGTCGAGCAGCACGTCGCGAAGGGTGCCTCCTCCGAATGCGGCCAGGCCCATCACGACGCACAGGCCCACCACGTCGAGCTGCTTGCGGATGCCGGCCAGCAGTCCGGAGAGCGCGAACGCCACATTGGCCGTCGCCTCCACCAGCGTATGCAGCCACGACACGATCAGGTCTGGGTGTGCCATACGGAGCATTGTCGGCATTGCTGCCGACTCTGCCAGTAGCGATCGGGAGCCATCCGCCATGCACGGCGGCCCTGCAGTGCTGATGCTGCACGGCATCACCGGCACCTGGCGCTCCTTGCGGCCGATGCCGCCAGCCTGATTGCCGAGCTGGTCTGTCCCGGGTGCTCGTCGTGGACCACTCCATGGGCGCCGTCGACGCATTGCGGCTGGCGATCGACCAGCCGGGCCTGCTGCGCAGCGTCGTCGCGGCGGGCGGTGACCGACTACGAGGAGCTCGGGGCCGGACTGACAGAGCGCAAGTACGACATCGGCTGGGTGCACCACTGCATGCGCCGCGCCGCCTCAGGCCGGCATTTCCGACTCGTACAGGAACGGCTGGAAGCCGGCTCGTTCGCCTGCGTCCGTCAGCAGGCAGACGCTGAGGTGCAGTTTGCAGACGCATTCGGACTGGGCGATGTTCATCGCCAGCCGGATGGCGTCCACCGGGAGATCAGCCGGAACGTGCCGGGCACGGGCTTGGCCGTCGGTTTCCATGTCGCAACTCCGCGCCGGGACGGGAACACGAATAGTCCATGGATCACCTCCCTCTCCTGAAATCGCAAGCCCTGGATTCCAGTGTCCTGATCCCGCGCGGATGTCGCAATCCTGAGAACGGGTGATGGTCGCCTATCCAGTCGGTCGACCTGCGCCGCACAGGCGCGCCGTGGCCGCGACCCTGTCGCGCAGCCAGCCATGGGCGAGGTCGTGCTCGTTGCGCTCGTGCCAGACCGCGCGCGTGATGAAGGTGCCGGAGCGGTAGGGAAGCTGGCGTGTCAGCAGTTCGTCGCCGCGGCTGAGTGCCCGGGCCAGCGAGGCGGGGACGATCGAAAGCATGTTGGTGTCGCGAAGCATCGCGGGGATGGCCAGCGAGTGCGGAACCGTCACGCGCAGGCGCGGAGCGAGCCCCTCCTCCGCGAGGGCCTCTTCCAGGGCGTGGCGCGCGAACATCTCGGACTGGCGCGCCAGCCCGCGTTCGAGGATGAAGCCATCGACCGCGCCTTCCTCCTGCCCCCCGACCGAGAGGGTGACGAGCGGGTACTTCGAGAGATCGGCGAGCGTCAGCTTGCGCCGTGACGCCGGGTGGCCCTTGCGCATCAGGATCACCTCATGCTGCGACATCAGCGTGCGGGCGTTCAGGCGCGGCGGGACCTGCGAGAAGATGGCGATCGCCAGGTCGATGCGCCCCAGGTCGATCTGCTCCGCCAGGTCCAGCCTCGTGGAGGGCCGGATCACCAGGTCCACGCCCGGCGCGGTCTCCTGCAACTCGCGCGACAGCGGCGCCAGGATCACCATCGTGATGTGATCGTTCGCCGCGATCACGAAGCGCCGCGTGGACTTCTCCGGAGAGAAGGGCTCCACGCCCAGCGTGGCCTCGATCCGGCGCAGCGAATCGCGCAGGCCCGGGGCCATGGCCGTCGCGCGCCCGGTGGGCACCAGGCCTTTCCCCGTTCGCATGAACAGATCGTCGCCGACCAGTTCGCGCAGCCGCGCCAGCGCATGGCTCACCGCCGACTGGGTGAGGTTCAGGCGCTTGCCGGCCAGCACGAGGTTGCGGTCCTCGTAGACGGCGTCGAACACCTTCAACAGGTTCAGGTCCATGCGGCCGATGCTCAAGGCGCGCTCCCGGCACGAAGTGAATGCCGTGCATTTTGCTCTTGCAGATTCATCAGTTCCATTCAATTCACCCCCCGACCATCATCGAGTCCACCCGATCACAGACAGGAGTCAGACCATGGCGACCGCATCACCGGACCAGGACCGCGAAACACTCATCCAGCACTGCCTGCCCTTCCTGGAGGAAGTGAAGGACATGACGACCGACAGCGAGGTCGAGAGCTGGCTCAACCGCCACTACGGCGTGGACAGCCAGCTGTACCAGGACCTCGCACGCCTGGTGAAGAAGGGCGTGGAGGACGGCTGGGCCGCGAACATCGAGATCGCCGGCCCGAAGTACCGGCGCAGCCGCATCGCCGAGCCGTCGGAACAGACCCGCTTCTTCAGCATCACCACGGTGTACATGGACAGCACCGGCAACTCGCTCGGACTGCCGGACGACCGGTTCCGCGGGCAGTTCCACGGCCATCCGTACGGCGAATTCAACATGGTGGTCCCGGTCACCCCGGGTGCCGCGCTGAACGGCCCGAACGGCTGGTGCGCAGGCGGCTGGACGGCACCGGCGCCGGGAAGCCAGCACTATCCCGAGGCCCGCGGCGGCGCGGTCATCGCGCTGTTCTTCCTTCCGTCGGGCCGCATCTCCTACCACCCCGCGCCGCAGGAGTGAGCCATGGCCACCGCCGAGCATGAATGGCCCCAGGCCGACATCGCGCGCTGCGTGAGCGACGTGCTGCGTTCCCGCAGTTCGGTGCGTGCCTTCCGCCGCGATCCGGTGGCGGCGGAGCTGGTGCACGAGATCCTGGCGGACGCGTCGACCGCACCCAGCGGGGCGAACATCCAGCCCTGGCGCGTGTACGTCCTCACCGGCGAGCCGATGCAGGCGCTGGCGGATGACTTGCTGGCGGCGTCGCGCTCGGGCCGCGCGCCGCCCGCGGCCCACTTCCCGGATCCCCTGCCGGACCTGTTCCGGGGCAGGCTGCAGGACTTCGGTGCGCGCTACTACGCGTCGCTGGGGATCGACAGGAACGACGCGCCGGCTCGCGCCCGGCAGTCCGAACGCAACCTGGATTTCTTCGGGGCGCCCGTCGGCCTCATCTTCGGCATCGACCGCAGGCTCAGGCCGCACAGCTGGATCGACCTCGGCCTGTTCGCCCAGAACCTGATGATCGCGGCGAAGGCGCGTGGCATCGACACCTGCCCGCAGGTGTCCTTCGCGCCTTTCCACGAGGTGATCGCCTCGCACCTGCACATGCCCGACGACGAGGTGACCGCATTCGGGATGTCGATGGGCTTCGGCGATCCCACGGCCCAGGTGAACCAGGTGCGCATGCCCCGCGAGCGCGTCCAGGACTTCGCCCGGCTGCTCGGTTTCGCGCCCTTTCCTGCCACCTGCTGATCCGCAACGAGGTACACCATGAACGCTCTCTCCCGACGCGACTTCACCCGCATGGCCCTCGCCGCTTCGGCCGGTGCCTGGCTGCGACCCGCGCTCGCGCAGGCGGGCCGGCTGCTGGTCGGCTATCCGGCCGGCGGCACGCTGGACACCACGGCCCGGCAGCTCGCCGAAGCCTGGCGAAAGCAGGGCCGCCCCTACATCGTGGACAACCGCGCGGGCGCGGCAGGCCGGATCGCGAACAGCCAGCTCAAGCGGGAACGCGCCGACGGCAACACGCTCCTGTGCACGCACACCTCGGCGCTGACCATCTACCCGCATGTCTACGCCAAGCTGATGTACGACGCCGCGGCGGATTTCCTGGCGGTCTCTCCGCTGGTGTCGGCCACGTTCGCCTTCGCGGTGAGCAGCGCCGTCCCCGCCGACCGCGTGAACACGCTGGACGACTATGTCCGCTGGGTGCGCGGCAATCCGCGCGCCGCGACCTACGCATCGCCCGCGGCCGGCTCGATGGCGCACTTCCTGGGATTCCAGTTCGCCGAGGCATGCGGGTTGAAGCTGCAGCACGTCGGCTACCGCGGGTCCGCGCCCGCCATGCAGGACCTGCTGGGCGGGCAGATCCCCGCGTACTTCGGCTTCGTGGCCGACTTCCTGCCCTACCTCCAGCAGGGCAAGGTGAGGATCCTCGGCGCGACCGGCGAGACGCGCTCCCGCTTCCTGCCGCGCGTTCCCACCTTCGCCGAGCAGGGCTTCGCGGAGATCCGCGGCGTCGAGACCTACGGTGTGTTCGCGCCGCCCGGCACCCCGGACGCGACGCTCAAGGCCTTGCAGGAAGCGGTGACCGCCGCGAGCAAGGACCCGGCCCTGGTCTCGGCCTTCGAGCAGGTGGGCCTCGAGACCTTCACGCAGGCGCCGCAGGAATACGCGGCGCGCGTCCAGCGGGAGCGCGAGGCCTGGGGCCCCGTGGTGCGCTCCTCCGGTTTCCGTTCCGAAGACTGAGATTTTCACGATGAGCCAACGTCTCGACTACAACAAGATCGCCCCCTCCGGCCTCAAGGCCCTGGCGGGGGTCTACGGCTATGTCATGCAGGCCGGCCTTCCCGCCGGCCTCGTCGACCTGGTCTACCTGCGCGTCTCGCAGATGAACAATTGCGCGTACTGCCTGGACATGCACACGCGCGACCTGCTCGACAAGGGCGAGTCGGTCGAGCGGCTCGCGCTGCTGCAGGCCTGGCGCGAATCCGGAGGGCTGTTCAGCGACCGCGAGCGCGCGGCCCTCGCCTGGGCCGAAACCGTCACCCGGGTGGCGGAGACCGCGGTGCCCGATGAGGCGTACGAGACCGCGCGTGCCGTGTTCGACGAGCGAGAGCTCGTCGATCTCACGATCGCCATCGGCCTGATGAACACCTACAACCGGATGGCCATCAGCTTCCGGAACACGCCGCAGGCGGTTCGGGCGCAGTAGCTCCGCTTCGCACGACCGCTTCGCAGGGCAGCAGCCTGTGCGTCTCGTCGAGCGCCTCGGCGCGACGGATCCCCCGAGGGTGCCGAGGCCGCACTGGCCACCGGACTCGCGGCCCTGATCGCGTTCGGCAGGCCCTACGTCGGCAACCCGGACCTGGCGGAGCGGCTCGCCAACGGTTGGCCCCTGGTCGAAGCGGACCGATCGACCTGCTACACCCGCCGCGGCCACGTGGGCTACACCGACTTCCCCGCCTACGCGGCCTAGCGCGCCGGCCGGTCCTGCTGGTCGCCTTCGGCCGGCTCGTCGGGTCCGCTCTCCGGCTCCGTGTGGAGGAAATCGTTCGGAGCCCGGGGCTTGGCCGCCCGCCGTTGCCTGAGGAAGGGCAACAGGCTGTCGGCACCTTCACCGGTGCGGTCTCCGGGTTGCGGCAGGTCGGGATCGGGGAGTGGGACGCGGTGAGGCATGGCGACCGTGGATCGTAGCGGCCCGGCGCCCGTCGCGTGCGCCCGTAACCTCAAGGATGGGTTCGATCCGGTTCACGTTCGCAGCCGTCGCCGGCTGCAACGAGCGCTGATGCGCGCCCCGCCTTGATGAGGCCGGGCAGTTGGGGAAAGCACCATGTCTGTCGCATGGCCGCCGCGAAGAATGGCCCCAGCAAAGGAGATGCACATGCGAACCACGCTCATGATCCTCGCGGCGCTCGGCGTCGCCGGCGCGCAGGCCGCCGAGTTCAAGCTCGAAAGCCCGGACATCAAGGCCGATTCGACGATGGACAAGAAGTTCGAGGCCAACGTCTTCGGCTGCAACGGCGAGAACAAGTCGCCCGCGCTCAAGTGGAGCGGCGCCCCCAAGGAAACCAAGAGCTTCGCCGTGACGGTGTACGACCCCGATGCGCCGACGGGCTCGGGCTTCTGGCACTGGTTCGTCTACAACATCCCGGCCAACGTCACCGAGCTGCCCGCCGACGCCGGCGCGCAAGGCGGCGCCAACCTGCCCAAGGGCGCCGCGATGAACCGCATCGACTACGGCGTGGCCGCCTGGGGTGGCGCCTGCCCGCCGCCGGGCGACAAGCCGCATCGCTACGTGTTCACGGTGTTCGCGCTCAAGACCGACAAGCTCGAACTGCCGCCGGACGCCACGGCCGCTGTCGCCGGCTTCATGACCAACGCGAACAGGATCGCGTCGGCGAAGTTCACGGCCCGGTACGGCCGGCCGGCTGACAAGAAGAAGTGACGGGGTGCTCGGGTCCGGCTCTCAGTGAGCGACGGACTTCGAGAACACATGGATCACCAGGACGCCGGCGATGATCAGCGCGATCCCCAGCATCGCCGGCGCATCCAGGCTTTGCCCGAACGCCACCCAGCCGATCAACGAGATCAGGACGATGCCGACGCCTGACCAGATGGCGTAGGCGATTCCGGTCGAGAGCGTGGCAAGGGTGAGCGAGAGGAAATAGAAGGCGACCGCATACCCCGCGATGGTCACGAGGGTCGGCATCCATCGGGTGAATCCGCTGCTCGCCTTCAGGAAGCTGGTGGCGATCACCTCCGCGACGATGGCAATCGCCAGGAATGCATAGGCCTTGTTCATCGTCCCGGAGTCTAGAGCCGCGCGTCGTGCCGGCCGATCCCGCACGCTACAGTTCATCAGGCCTCATCCATTGTCAGTCTCGCCCAATGAACAACATCGACGAAGCATCGCGTCTCACCATGGAACTGGCGAAGGCGCTGATCCGTGAGATGGAAGCGATGGAGACACCTTGGAAAACCGCGTTCCTGCGGGCAAGCTCCGAGGACGGCGTGGACACGTACAAGGGTTCTTTCATCCTCGACGACGGCGTCCGACTTTTCGACGTTCTCAAGCACAAGCCCTTCTTTGCATGCGTGCGTGAAATCATCCCTCGACTTCGTGAGGCATCCGCGACCGGAGACTCGCAGTTCCGCGTGGCGTTGCTGATCGTGGATTCGAAGTTCAACTACGAGGTGAAGTACGAGTATGTCGACCCGGATCGCTGGGCCATCTCAAAGATGGACGGCGGCACGGGGTTGCCGGTGGGCTATGCGGACGCACAGGGTTTGAGCGCGCGAATCGTCGTTGTCGATCACGAGCCAGGTGGCTGGTTCCTGGTCATGGATGGTGGGCGCGTCCTGCTCGATGTGAACTGCAGCCACGGCGCGGTCTCCTACCCGTTCTTGATGGAGCTGAATGAACTGGAGCGAGCGGCGTACGCGGCGTCCGGCCACGCCTTCGTTACGCAGCTCGCCGGGGAGATCCAGGACTCGGCACCAGGAGTGATCGGGAGTGCTTCGCTCTATCGCGAGCGGAATCTGGGAGGCGCGGATCGATCAGCCGTCGACGAGGCGACGATCGCCTGGGCGAAGGCTCGCGAAGGTGCGCTTTGAGCGCGCTGCACGACTGTCATCGAAGGCCGTCAACATGAGCTCTGGAGTTGAGCACCGGCAGTTGCTCGGCTGAAGCGGCACTCGCCGGCCCCAGCAACGGCGTCTGCGACTAGGATGGATTCCCGCCGGCCGGCGATGATCGCCGCCAGTCAGCGAGGAAACGCATGAACGTCCGCCCCGACGCCAATCCGCTTTCGCTTGCACGCCGCCTCTGGGCCAAGACGAAGGAAGACAACGCATTCAACGGCGCTGCTGCGCTCGGCTTCTTCCTGACGCTGGCGATCTTTCCCGCGATGATCCTGGTCATGAGCGTGATCCCGTACCTGCCCATCAAGGACGTCGATCGCGCCATCATGGATTTCATGGCGCAGGTGCTGCCGAGCCAGGGATTCGAGCAGTTCCGGCAGGTCATCCAGCAGATCGTCACCGAGAAGCAGGGTGCCCTGCTCTCTCTCGGCGCGCTGACGACGCTCTGGGCCGCGTCGACCGGGATGTACGCCATCATGCAGCAGCTGAACGTGACGTACGACGTCAAGGAGACGCGCGGGTTCCTGCGTGCGCGGGCCGTGGCCATCGGCCTGTCCATCCTGTTCGGCGCGTTGATGCTCGTCGTCTTTTCGCTGGTCGTGCTGGGCGGGGTGGCGCAGGGCTGGGTCGGCAAGCGGTTCGGATTCAGCGAAGGGCTGCTGGCGTTCTTCGCCGTGCTGCGCTGGGTGCTCATCGTGCTCGCGCTGATGCTGGCGTTTTCGCTCACGTACCGGCTGGCGCCCGATGTGGAGAACAACTCCTTCCGCTTCGTCAGCAAGGGAGGAGCGGCCGGGACGCTGATGCTCGTCGCCGCATCCATCGGCTTCGCGGTGTATGTCCAGAACTTCGCGAACTACCAGGCCATCTATGGCGGCATCGGGGCCGTGATCGTCCTCATGCTGTGGCTGTACATCGCCGGCCTGTCGCTGCTCGTCGGCGCCGAGATCAACTTCCTGGTCGAGCGCGGCGGAAGATGACTGCAACGAGCTGACGCAGCAGAACGCGGCGCTGGTGGAAGAGGGCGCCGCTGCTACGGGGTCACCCGGTTGATCCGCAGCACCTGCCCTGCCCCCGTCAGGACGTACAGCTCCTTGCGGCCGTCTTCGCCGAACGAGATGACCGTCCCCAGGTTTGCGATGGACTGTCGCTGGTCGGTGGCGGCGCCGCCGCTGAACACGAAGCTGCGCAGCCACCCGCTGCAGAGGTCGGAATAGAAGTACCTTCCCTGCAGTTCGGGCAACGCGCTCCCGCGATAGACGAATCCGCCGATGATGGAACATCCGCCGCCCGCATCGTGCCCGTACTCCAGCACCGGCAAGGTGAAGCTGCTCTTGTCGCACGGGTCCGGCCCGAAGCATGTCGTTCCTTCGGTGACGTTCCAGCCGTAGTTCAGCCCCGCGGCGTCGGCGGCGCTCACGTCCACTTCCTCGATGCGGCTCTGTCCGACGTCACCGATGTAGAGCTGGTTGCCGGGCGGATCGAAGGCGAAACGCCACGGGTTGCGCAGGCCGTAGGCCCAGATCTCGCCGCGCCGGTTCGGCTGGCCCACGAAAGGATTGGTGGAAGGGATGGTGTAGGGGGCGGCCGCGCTGGCATTGCTCACGTCGATGCGCAGGAGCTTGCCCAGCAGCGAGTCGAGGTTCTGCCCGTTGCCGAGTTGATCGCCCTCGCCTCCGCCATCGCCTGTCCCGAGATAGAGGAAGCCGTCGGGGCCGAACCTGACCAGCCCGCCCTTGTGATTGCCGAAAGTGCGGTGGGGGACGGTCAGGATGCGAAGCGGCGTCGTGTCCGCCACATCGGGATTCGCGGCGGACACCTGGAAGCGCTCGATGGCGATGTCGCCGCTCGCCTCCGTGAAATAGACATAGAAGAACCCGTTGGAGGCGAACCGCGGGTCGAAGGCCATCGAGAGCAGGCCGCCCTCGCCTGCGGCGCTGACCCGCGCCGTGATGTCGAGGAAGGGGGTGGCCGAAGGAGCACCGCCCTGCGCGACCACGATCCGGCCCGCGCGCTCGACGATGAAGAGACGCGCATCCCCGTCGGGCGCCGTGGCGAAGACGGGTTCATTCAAGCCGGTGACTTCCACCGATGTGGCCAACGGGAGAGACGGGAGAAGCGCGGCAGGATCGCCGTCACCCCCGCCGCCACCGCCGCCGCCGCAGGCGGACAGCATCGCGATCAGGAGCAGGTGGGCTGGCTTCATGACAATCCGGCGGTCGACTGTCGGCGCCTGCCGACGGGCAGGGCGCCGGACAAAGCTCCATCGCCTTGTACGCGGTTTCCAACGCTGAGCTGGATCAGCTGCCTCCGGCCAGGTAGGTCAGCAGGTGCAGCACCAGGCCGATCACGCCGCCCACGATCGTGCCGTTCACGCGGATGGCCTGCAGGTCCTTGCCGATGTTCAGCTCGATCTGGTCGGCCATCTCTCGGCCGTCCCACGCGCGCACGGTGTCGCGCACATGGCGGGCCAGGAACTCGGCGAACTCCGGCGCGAGCCGGGTGGCGGCCTCCTCGAGCTGCGAGCGCAGCGCCTGGCGCAGCTGCGGGTCGCGCGTGAGCTGCTCGCCGAGCCACGTGCCGCCGGCGGCGACGCTCTGGTGGAACACCGACTGGGGATCGCGCAGGTCCTGCGCCAGCCAGGTCTTGAGCGAACCCCAGAGGCCGCCGACGTAGCTGGCGAAGGTGTCGTCGCTCAGCAGGTACTGCTTGATGTCCTCGCCGCGTGCCTGCAACGCGGGGTCCGACTGCAGCCGCAGCACGAAATCGCGCACCCACTGGTCGAACAGTTGCCGGTAGGCGTGCGCCGGATTGGCCCGGATGCTCTCCAGCCGGCCGGTGACGGCATCGGCGATGGCGGTCGCCACGTTCTGCGCGATCCACTGCCGGGGCAGCACCTTCTGCTTGCGCGGGTGTTCCTGGCTCAGCCAGTCGATCACCTGGGCGGCCATCCACTCGCGCGTCTCCGGGCGGTCCATCAGCCGCAGCGCGCGGTCCAGCGCCTGTTCCAGCACCTGGTCGTGGCGGCCGTCGCGGGTGAGCGCATCGAGGACGCCGCGCAGCGAGCCGGTCAGGTCCACGCCCTTGAACACCTCGCGCGCGGCCTCGCGCATCAGCTGTTCGATGCGGGCGTCCTCGACCAGGTGGAGCGCTCCCTCCGTGGCGCGCGCCAGATAGGTGCCCAGGCGCCGCGCATTGGCCGGCTCGGTCAGCCAGTCGGCGACGTACCGCGAGGGATCGTGCTGGCGGATCAGTCCGACCAGCGTGTGGGGCGCCAGGAACTTCTCCTTCATGAAGGCGGAGAGGTTGTCGGCGATGCGGTCCTTGCTGCGCGGGATGACGTCCGTGTGCGCCGTGATGAAGGGAATGCCGGTGGGGATGCGGCGGAACAGCGCGTTCACCGCGAACCAGTCCGCCAGCCCGCCCACCATCGCCGCCTCGGTGATCGCGCGGATGGCGAGCACCCACGGGTTCGGCGGGACCAGCATGGTGACGCCGAAGATGCCCGCGGCGAGCGCCAGCAGCAAGCCGGCCGTGCGCTTGGCGTACGCGAGTTCCTGGCGTTTGTGCTGCACGATGCCCTCTCCGGTGCGGCCGGATGCTGGCGCGCGCCGCATCGCAGTCTGCCAGAGACGGGCGTCAGCCCCTGCCGTAGCCCTCGCCCGCTCGAACCCCCAGGCAGTTCGAAATCACTGGGCAGCAGGCGACGTGGCCGTCTGCGCCATGTGCGCGTCGGGCGACGGCTGATGGCCGTTGCGCGCCAGGTAGGCCGAGCCGCTGTCCTCGCCGGTGAAGGCCGCGACCCGGTCGCGCGAATCCAGGAAATCGGCCACCACGGCTTCACGCGTGGTCGTGCTCTTGAACGTGCGCAGCGGGTTGTAGCTCATGGACCAGGGATTGACGCCGGAGCGCTTGTATTCCTGCAGCTCGGCCACCACTTCGGCGCGGCTCTTGGTGGACGTGACCTGTTGGGCGAACTGGCCGGACGGATCCGGCGATTCGGCGAACGCACCACCGGCGAAGGTGGCGGCCGCCGCGGTGGCGATGCTGATGGCGATGAGGCGTCGATTCATGATTCAGTCCTTCGGTTGGTTCGGAACGGGAGCGCACTACGCGCCGCCGTTGGAAGCAATGTAGGAAGCGCCGGTTAGGCGTTCGTGAGGGTTCTGTTAGCTGGCGATGAGGCCGGCCGGGAATACAAGCGGGCGGCCTGCCGGGTCTCGTGACTGCCCGTCACCCGGCCCCTGCGCGCATCACCAGCGCCAGCAGCAATGCCCCGAGAGCACCGATCCATGCGCCGATCACGCGGCGGCCGACGCTGACCACGAGAGCGAACCGGGCCGGCGTGGCGCGCAAGCCCAGCAGGCCAAGCAGCAGTCCGCAGACCAGGCCGCCCAGCACGACGCCGCCGCCCATCGCTTCCTGCCACGCAGCTGTCTGCATCCCGCCGGCCCAACCCGCGGCCAGGCCGCCGAGGGCTATCGCAAGGCCTGCGAACGGCCCGTTCAACTGGAGGCCGCATGCGGTCGTGAGCCCGAGCACGAGCAGCGCGGCCGGGACCGCGGCCTGCGCCGGCAGTGAAGGCGCCATCGATCCGCCGACACTCGCGATGAGGGCGAACGCGAGCGCGCGGACGACAGCCGTCCTCGCGGTGACCGACGCCAGCAGGACGCAGGTGACGAGCGCCGCCGCCAACGCCAGCGGCGACTGGAGGACGAAGATCGCCCCGTCGAGGACGAACTGAAAGTCGCTCGAGAGTCTCCCAGGCATCGAGGCGTCGGCCATCGCGATCAGGCCCAGCCGGGACGTCCCAGGAGCATCCAGGCGCCGGCGACCGCGATCGCGCCGCCGACGACGCGCAGCACGGCGGCGCCGCGCGGGACGGCCCGCACCGTGCCCAGCGCGATGCCGGCGACATGCAACATGCCGCTGGCCAGCACGAAGCCGCAGGCGTAGGCGGCCGGCGCAGCCGCGGCCGGCAACTCGGCGCCGTGCGCGTAGCCGTGCAGGAATCCGAAGCCGGCCACCACCAGGAGCGCGGCCGGCGGCCCGGCTCGCCAGAACGCCGCGATCGCGCAGCCGAGCACCACCACCGACAGCGCGATGCCCGGTTCGACCGCGGGCAGGCCCAGGCCGGCCAGGGCCGCCATCGCTCCCATCACCATGAGCAAGGGGAACGTCACGGGCAGCAGCCACACCAGCGGCGCGCCGAGCACCGCGCCCCAGATGCCGACCGCCACCATCGCCAGCAGGTGATCTCCCCCCGCCAGCGGATGGAGGAAGCCACTGGCGAATCCGCCGGCGAGCGCCGTTTCGGTGTGGGCGAGCACCGGTGGCGCGACCAGCAGGAGAAGCGCCGGTGCCAGGCGCCGCACGGACGCGCTCATCGCACCGCCACCGTCAGGCTCGCGTAGCGGCTGTGCCAGGGTTCCGATTCCGCGGCCGGCACGTCGATCACGGTGGTCCGCAGCAGCCATTCACCGCCGAAGGGAAGCACCAGGCGCACGCGTCCTTCGGCGTCGCTGGTGCGCCAGATGCCCAGCGGGCTTCGGCGGCTGACGAATTCGACCGGCAGGCCCGCCGCCGGCCTGCCGCCGGACAGCACGAGGAACTCGCTTTCCTCGCCTGCGCGCAAGGGCCGGCCGCCGGCAGGTACGAGCTCCAGCGCAAAGGCGCGCGGACGGCGCAATGCGGCGAGGTCCACCGCTTCCCTGCCCTGCGGCGCGGGCAGTTCGATGCGGACGAACTTGCGGTACACCTCGCGCCATCCGCCTCCCGCGCGCTGCCGGCCGGACCAGGCCGCGCGAACCGCGTCGGGGGCGCGGATGTCGTCCAGGTAGGCCTGCGCGAGTGCGGGCGTCAACGCGATCTCCTGCGGCTTGAGCTCCACCCAGCAGGCCACCGCGCGCGCAGCGCCGATGCGGCTGCGCAACTCCAGCCATGCAGGTTGCTCGCCCCGCGGCTGCAACGGCTTGTCGTCGCCGCCCTCCGCGCTGCAGCCGGACTGGGCGAGACGCGGCGCGGGGGTCGTTCCTTCGGAGCGCGGATAACGCGCGCCGTTGCCCAGCTCGAGGGCGACCAGGCCCGACCCGGGCTGAGCCTGCGCCGGCTGGAGCCAGCTGTCGTGCGCCCATGCCGCGACGCCGCAGGCCAGCAACGCCGCCGCGAGCAGCGGGCGCGGCGCACCGCCGGACAGCCACGGCACGTCAGGCCGCGGGTTCGGTGGTGTCGCTCGTCGGCGCCGGCCCGTCGGGCAAGGCCAGGGGTTCGCCGGTGTCATCCGCGGTCGCGACAAGCTGGCGGAGGTAGGCGACGAAGGCATCCACGCTCTGGAACGTGGAGGCGTCCAGGCCGCCGTTGCCGTTGCTTCCCGTGCTCGCGGGCGTCTCCCCGCCGCCGCCTCCACCGCCGCAGGCGGACAGCGCGAGGCCGAGGACCGCGAGCGCTGCTGCTGTTCTGAGGTTCATGGCTGCTCCTGCTCAGGGGAAAGTGGTGCCGGCCGCCGCGGCCGGGTTCAGGTTGCCGGGCAAGGGCGTGGTCAGGTACGGAAAGGCCACGTCGTAGTTCGCAGCCGTCTTGCGCACCCCGTCCGTCAATGCCAGGCCACCGGCCGGCGCATCGCCCGGCCCGCAGCCGACCTGCAGGGTGTCGGTCGGTCCGGTCAGCACGCACAGCGCACCCATCGCCACGCGCAGCGACAGGTCGACCACGTCGTCGGCCGGGCGCCGCCCGTTCGGGAAGCCGGCGTTGTCACCCCCCGCCACGCCGAGCGGGTTCTGCGCGCCGGCCGCCGTGGCCGCGATCGAGGTGTTCAGCCGCAGCATCTCGCTGGCCGTGACGTTCTGCGGCCGGTTCAGGCCGGCGATGCCGCGCAGGAACACGTTGACCAGGTCCGTGCGCGGGAAGTTGGTCGGCGCGACCGCGCTGGGGAACAGCGTCTGGATCAGCGCCGGCAGCGCGGGGTTGGTCACGTAGTCGAGCAAGGCGGCGTCGTCCTTGGGCTTGCCGGCGTTGAAGCGGTCCTTGTCCTCCAGGCCGATCACCACCTCGTTGACCAGCGGCATGCCGAGGCGCGACACCTGGGTCCAGGCGCCGCCGTTCTTCGCCGCCTGTCCCAGCCCGGACGGCGGGCTGCCGTTCAGCAGCCGGCCCTGGCGCAGGCTCGCCGTGGTCCAGGCGCCGATGACGGGGTCGCCGTTGGCGGTCAGGCAGGCGATCGGCAGCTCCATCGCGATGGTGCTGACGTTCTTGCCTTCCAGGTCGTTGTTGTTGCCGCCCACCTCGGGCCCGAGGGGATCGAGGTTGAAGAGGTCGAAGACCTTGCCGACCGCGATGTAGAAGCCCTCCTTGCGCTGGCCCACGAACACGCGGCCCGGAGCCCCGCAGCCGGGGATGTTGACGCTGTACACATGCTGGGCGACATAGGCCGCGTAGGCGCCGGTGCCGCCGAACGCCTTGTCGCCGATGTTGTCCACCGGCTTGTCGAACTGCGTGGCGCCCCCGCTCGCGTTGGTCACCGCCGAACGGCCACCGGTGCGGCGCTGACCTCGCACCACCTCGATGCCGTACGTCTCGCGCACGTTCAGGGTCGCGGGATTCACCCCGTTGACCACGCCGCTGTTGATCAGCGGGATCTTCACCTGCTTGCCGCCGACGTCCAGGGCGGTGGCCTTGGACGTGTTCTGGAAGCGGAATTGGAAGCTGAGGTCCTCGACCGCGTCGCCCGTGTTGTCGATGTGGATCTCGTAGAGCGCGTCCGGATCGAACATGTAGAAATTCGGCCCGCCCTGCGGGTCCTGGAACGGCTGGTAGTTCGCGATGACGGTGACGTAGTCCTGCCGTCCGGCTTCGTAGCTGCGGAACAGGTACAGGTCGGTGGCGTCCACCTTGGGCGTGGCGGTGATGGCGGGAGCTTCGCGATGGCTCGCGGCAAGCGCCCCGCCGCCGGCGGCAAGCGCGAGCAGGCAGGCCGGCAGCAGGCGGAAAGTGGAAGGGTTCATGGCGTGCTGCTCAGTCCGGTGTTCCCCAGGAGCGGTGCCAGGCGGCCGGCGCTCCCATCGCCCGGGTCGAGGGCGCGGGCGATCGCAGCGCCGGGTCGTTGGGGTCGCGGTTCGGCTGCCCGTTCACGGTCGTGCTGGCCTCGCCGGCCGCGATGGGGATGCCACTGGTCCTCATGGCGGAGCGTTCGGCCGGCATCGTGGGCTGCCGGGCGGTGCCCGCGGAGTCGGTCAGCCCGATGAACCCCGTGCTGCCCTCGTTGATCCTCGGCAGGTCGGCGGCGCGCGGCGGCGCGGCCTGGGCGGCGGAGACGAACGCCGTGGCGGCGGCGCAAAGCATGAGTCGGTGGAAGGGGCGCATGGCGATTCCTTTCGGTGGGTTGGAACCCGGGATACGCGCGCCGTGCGGCACCGGATTTGGACGAGGCACGCCTTACGCAGCCCGGCCGCGCATGGATTCAATCCACGACGGGCGGCCGGGGATTGCGAATCAGGGCGGCGGGCTCGTGCGTATCGGAAGACGTCGTACCCACGACATCGACCCTCCAGGAGAACCTCATGCACACCATCCCGTCTTCCCGTCGTTCGTTCATCGGCACCACCGGCATGCTGTCCGCCGCGGCCGTCGCGTTGCTGGCCGGCCGCGAGTCGCTCGCGCAAGGCGTGGCCACCGATCCGGCCCAGGACGTCACCATCCTGAACACGGCGCTCGCGCTGGAGCACGAGGCCATCAATGCCTACCAGCTCGGGGCCACCAGCGGCTTGCTGCAGAAGCCCGTGATGGACGTGGCGGTCCAGTTCCAGGGCCATCACAAGGCCCACCGCGACGCGCTCGTCGCGACCATCCAGAAGCTGGGGGGCCGCCCCGTGGCGGAGATGAAGCTGCAGGATTACGCCCGCGCGCTGAACGCGGAGCAGCTTCGCAACCAGGCGGACGTGCTCACGCTCGCCGCACGGCTGGAACTCGGCGCGACCAATGCCTACCTCGGCGTGATCCCCGCCTTCGGCCAGCGCGAACTGGCGCAGGTCGCGGCGCGGCTCGCGGCCGACGAGACCATGCACTACACGGTGCTGACGAATGCCCTCGGGCGGCCGCTGCCGCAAGGTGCGCTCAGCTTCGGCGCGTGATCCCCATCGGGATGCCGCCTCGTGTCTAATGCGGCGGACCCGGACGATGACCATGGAAAGCCAGGACCCCGATGCGCGGCTGATCGCGCTGCTCCAAGCCGTCGGCCGCGAGGGCGATGCGCAGCACCGGCAGGCGCGCGAATCGGCTTTCCGCGAGCTGTACGAGCGCACGTCCTCGCGCATGTTCGGCCTGGCCTTGCGCGTGACGGGCGACCGCCAGTCCGCGGAAGACGTGCTGCAGGAGGCGTTCCTCTCCATCTGGCGCACCGCCGGCAGCTACAGCCACTCGCTGAGCCCGCCGCTGGCGTGGATGGGCGTGGTGGTGCGCAGCCGGGCGCTGGACTTCCTGCGGCGGCGCGCCGCCCAGCGGGCCGACCGGACCGTGGAGTTCGACGAGTCGCTGAACGAGACGCTCGAAGGCGACGCCGCGACGCCGCTGGACCTCACCGAGGCCAGCGAGCAGGCGTGGGCCCTGAACGAGTGCCTGCGCAAGCTCGAGGCCCGGCAGCGCGAGGTGCTGAGCCTGGCGTACCTGCGCGACCTCAGCCACGGCGAGCTCGCGCGGCAGCTGAAGCTGCCGCTGGGCACCGTCAAGACGTGGATCCGGCGCGGCATCGAGCAGCTGCGCGGCTGCATGGCGCGCTACGCCTGAGGAGCCGGCCCTGGACCTCTTGCGACATCCCGAACTCGCCGACCGGCTGGCGGCGGCCCACGCCCTGGGCACGCTGCGCGGTGGCGCGCGCAGGCGCTTCGAAGCCCTGTCCAGGCACGATCCGCGACTGCGTGCGCTGGCCCTGATCTGGCAGGAGCGGATCGCCGCCATGACCGAATTGCAGCCGCAGCAGGGACCCCGCCCCGAAGTCTGGAAGCGGATCGAACGCGAGTTGCGGCGCGAGCCTGATCCGGATCGCGCCACGTGGCTGTCGCGCTGGCTGTGGCCCGGCATGGCCGGCGCCGGTGCGCTGGCCTCGGTCGCGGCGGTGCTGGTGATCGTGCAGCTCGTGTCCAGCCTGCACGCGCGGGACGGCGCGCTCGCGCAGCTGCAGGCCGACCGCCAGGCCGCCGTGCAGCGCAACGCGCAGCTGGTCTCCGAGCTGGGCGCCACGCCGAACATCCGCTACGTGGCGGTGCTCGAGGACGACCGCTCCGCGCCGGCCTTGCTGGTCAGCTTCGATATCCGCAGCAGCACGCTCACGTTGCGGCGCCTGGGCGATTACCGCGAAGGCGCCGAGCGCTCGCTGCAGTTGTGGGCCCTGCCGGCCGGCGGCGGGCCGCGTTCGCTGGGGGTGCTGGACGAAGGCGGCGTGGTGCGTCTCGCCACCCAGGAACAGCAAGTGCGCGAGGTGCCCGCGCTGGCCATCAGCCTCGAACCGAAGGGCGGCGTGCCGTCCGAACGCGGGCCGACCGGGCCGGTGCTGTTCAAGGGTCCGCTGCTGCCGATGTGACCTGCACCGGTCTGCGGCCGAGCCACATCGGCCGATTGCTTTGCCGTATCCTGACCCTCAACTTATCGCTTCGGGAAGGAACGGTCATGCAGGAAAAGTCAGCTGATCCGCATCCGCTCAGCGACCTCGCCTACGACTGGATCACGCTGATCCAGAACAAGGCCCAGGCGCTGATCGCCTACGACCAGTACATCAAGGATGCGGAAGCGGCGAAGTCGCCGGAATGCGCGGCGTTCTTCCGGAAGGTGCATGACGCCGACAAGGCTCAGCTTGCCGAAGCCAAGCAGCACCTCATCGCGGTCCTCCAGGGCAAGATGGGATCGCCCCCGAAGGACGCGGGCAAAGCCTGAATGTTGAAAGCTGCTGTAAGCAGCTCAACACGCGACACCGGCTCTGTCATACCGTGACGTACCTGATGCTCGTGAGGCCGTCATGCTGTATGCGACCCGGAGGTTCGTCCCGCTGTTCGTGACATTGCTCTTCGCCGGTTGCGGCGGAGGCGGAGGCGGAGGCGGAGGGAGCGACGGCGGCGGCGCGACCAACGGTGCCCCGCTGGCCGTCGCGCAGCGCAACACCGCGCAAGGGTTCTGGACCGGGCCGACATCGAACAACCAGCACGCGGCCATCCTGGTCCTGGAAGACGGAGAGGTCTGGGGGCTGTATTCGGCGGCAGGCGTCCCCAT
>Ga0247820_10000590_pt1 | contig 19474 bp, 15 predicted proteins | sample 13C_Glucose_Day1_2_FD_192480 | JGI IMG/M metagenome (GOLD analysis project Ga0247820, IMG submission 192480) | Soil microbial communities from agricultural site in Penn Yan, New York, United States - 13C_Glucose_Day14 | ecosystem: Environmental > Terrestrial > Soil > Agricultural land | place...
CTCCACTGCGCTGATCCGCGGCATGTTCCACCAGGGCCTGCGCCCGTCTCCGGGCATGGGGGCGCTGCCGCCCGAGTGGCTCGACCTGCCGCTGCTGCACGGCGCGTTGCGCCGGACGATGGCGGGCGACGCCAGCGCGCTGCAGTACGGCGACCCGGCCGGCGACCTCGGGCTGCGCGAGGCGCTCGCCCGCCGGCTCGCCGACATCGGCGTGCCGGCGCGGCCGGCGCAGATCGTCACGACCGCCGGCGCCACGCATGCCCTGGACCTCGTGTCGCGCGTGCTGCTGGAGCCGGGGGATTCGGTGCTGGTGGACGAACCCGGCTGGGCCGTGGAATTCGCGCGGCTGTCGCGCCTGGGGATGCGGCTGCTGCCCGTGCCGCGCGGGCCGGACGGGCCGGACCTCGGCGTGATGGCGCGGCTGGCCGCCGCGCACCGGCCGCGGCTGTACGTGAGCGTCACGGTGCTCCACAACCCGACCGGCTGCTCGCTGCCGCCGGCGGCCGCCCACCAGGTGCTGCTGCTCGCGGAGCGCCACGACTTCCGCATCGTCGAGGACGACACCTACACCCACCTGGCGCCGCCGCACGCGCCGCGCCTGGCGGCGCTCGACGGGCTGCGGCGCACCGTCTACATCTCGGGGTTCTCCAAGATCCTCACGCCGAACTGGCGCATCGGCTTCATGGCGGCGCCGGAGCCGCTCGTCGAGCGCTGCGTCGACCTGAAGCTGCTCACGTCGCTCACCACGCCCACACTTCCGGAGCGAGCGCTTGCCTGGTGCCTGGACCATGGCCCGATTCGCCGCCACGTGGAACGCGTCACCGCCCGGCTCGACGCGGCGCGGTCGACGGTGCAGCGCTTGGCGGTGGACGCCGGCTGCCGCTTCGTCACGCCGCCGCAGGGGCTGTTCGGCTGGATCGACACCGGTGCGGACACCGAGCGCCTGGCCCAGGCGATGCTGGACGAGGGCTGGCTGCTCGCCCCTGGCGCGCTGTTTCACGCCACGCCCCGCCCGACCTCGCTGATGCGGATCAATTTCGCGACTTCTCAGGATCCGTCGTTCTGGAAAGCCCTGATTGCGGTACGACGTCATATGTAAGTTTCGGTTCTCCGCGTAACATCAGGCATCCCCGATAGTTTCCGCGGTACTCCTTTGAACTTCGAGTCCACTTTGCCCTTCGGCGAACCGGAGTTGATGCGCGTCAGCGCATTCCGGCGCTACCTTGACGAACTGGATCGAGAAAGCGATGCCGGCACGTCTCGCTTGTCGTCGCTCAATCCTTCGCTCTGGCACGACCTGATGCGCTTCGAGCAGGACGGCGACGGTCGTTCGCTAGAACTGGTGGAAGTGCTGGCCGCGAGCGTGCGCCACGCGCGCAGCCTCGCGATCCACCTGCAGTGCGACGACAAGGTCGTCACGCTCACCGTGTTCCCCATCGAGCGGCTGTGCCACTGCCAGCTGCCGATGCGCGAGTTTCTCGACCGCCGACTCTCCGAGCTGGAAGTGCTGCACGTGGAGCCGTCCGTGCTGCGTCCGCCGGGCGACGAGGAACGCAGCCTGGTGGGTGAAGCGCATCTCTACCATCCGCTGGCGCCCGTGGCGTGGCAGCTGGCGCTGCACGGCGCGCGCGACGCGCTGCTGCCGGAGATCGCCGGCGCCGCGGCCTACCGCGTGGCGCCGGGCGTGAACCTCGGCGACCTGCCGCTGTCCGGTTCGCTCGAGGCCGCCGTGCGGCGGCTGCAGCGGCAGACCACCAATCTGCGCGACATGGCCGAATGGCCCGGTTTCGACCGCGTGCGCGCGATGCGGCTTTTGAACGCGCTGTACCTGCAGGCCGGACTCATCGTGAGCCGCTCGCATCCCGCAGCGAGGTAGTTCTCCGCCGCCGCCAAGCGCGACCCCGCCGGCGTGAAACGGCCGACCAAGGGCCTTGCGCGGATCCGGCTTCGCCGGTCCGCAGCAAGAGCCCCCTCGGGGGGCAGCGACGGGAGGAGCGTGGGGGTCACGTTTTCTCGCCCAGGGTTTCCCAGCGTTCCAGGGCGGCCGTCAGCTCGTCGTCGATCTGGGCGTATCTGGCTTGCAGCTCGGCGACGCGTTGGGGCTCGGCGGTGTAGAGCTCGGGGGTGGCGAGGCGCTCGCCGATCGCCTTCTGTTCGGCTTCGAGCGCCTCGATGTGCGCGGGCAGTTCGTCGAGCTCGCGCTGCTCCCTGTAGCTGAGCTTGCGCGAGGCGGCCGGGCGCGTCGGTGCCGGCTTGGGGTCGGGCACGGCGGGGGCGGCGGGCGGCTGGGAGCGGGCGCGCTGGATGCGCCAGTCTGCGATGCCGCCTTCGTATTCGCGCCAGCGGCCGGGCGCGTCGTCGCCCTCCCAGGCGATGAGGCTCGTGACCACGTTGTCGAGGAAGCGCCGGTCGTGGCTCACGAGGAAGACGGTGCCGGCGTAGCCCTGCAGCAGCTCTTCGAGCAGCTCGAGGGTCTCGATGTCGAGGTCGTTCGTCGGCTCGTCAAGCACGAGCACGTTGGCCGGCAGCGCGAACAGGCGGGCCAGCAATAGCCGGTTGCGCTCGCCGCCCGAGAGCGTGCGCACCGGCGAGTTCGCCCGCGCGGGCGAGAAGAGGAAATCGCCCAGGTAGCTCATGACGTGCTTGCGCTGGCCGCCGATCTCGACCCATTCGCTGCCCGGGCTGATGGTGTCCGCCAGCGTGGCGTCCAGGTTCAGCCCGGTGCGCATCTGGTCGAAGTACGCCACCTGCAGCTTCGTGCCGCGGCGCACCGAGCCCGTGTCGGGCTCGAGCTCGCCGAGGATGAGCTTGAGCAGCGTGGTCTTGCCCGCGCCGTTGGGCCCGACGAGGCCGACCTTGTCGCCGCGCAGCAGCGTGGCACTGAAGCCGTCGACGACCGTCTTGTCGCCGAAGCGCTTGGCGACGTGGCGCAGCTCGGCCACGATCTTTCCGCTCGGCACGCCCGAATCGAGCTCCAGCCGCACGCGGCCGAGCTGCGTGCGGCGCTCGGCCCGCTGGGCGCGCAGCCGATCGAGGCGCCCGATGCGCGAGACGCTGCGGGTGCGCCTCGCCTCGACACCCTTGCGGATCCAGGCCTCTTCCTGCGCCAGGAGCTTGTCGGCACGCGCCGACGCCACCGCCTCGGCCTCCAGCTCGCGCTGGCGCGCGGCATCGAACGCGGCGAAGTTGCCGGGCCAGCTGCGCAGCAGCGCGCGATCGAGCTCGACGATGCGCGTGGCCACCGCATCGATGAAGGCGCGGTCGTGCGACACGGCCACGAGTGCGCCGCGCCACCCGGTGAGCAGGTCCTGCAGCCACTCGATCGCATCGAGGTCGAGGTGGTTGGTGGGCTCGTCGAGCAGCAGCACGTCGGGCCGCGCCGCCAGGGCCTGCGCCAGGGCCACGCGCTTGACGGTGCCGCCGGACAGCTCGCCGAGCGTGGCCGCGCCGTCCAGCTTCAGGTGGTCGAGCGTCTCGTGCACGCGCTGCTCCCATGTCCAGCCGCCGAGCGCCTCCAGGCGGGTCTGCATCGCATCGAGGTCGTCGCCGGGCGCATGGCGCTCGTAGCGCGCGCGCAGCTCCTTCACCTCCGACAGCGCTTCGCTCACCGCGTCGAACACGCTGGCCGACGGGTCGAAGGCGGGCTCCTGCGGCACGTAGAAGCGCCGCAGCCCCTGCTGCATCTGCAGCAGTCCGTCGTCGAGCGCTTCGAGCCCTGCGAGGATCTTCAGCAGCGACGACTTGCCGGCGCCGTTGCGGCCGATCAGCGCCACGCGCTCGCCGGCGTCGAGCGCCAGGGCCGCGCCATCGAGCAGCGGCACGTGCCCGTACGCAAGGTGGGCGTTGGAGAGGGTGAGCAGGGCCATGAGGGCGCGATTGTCGGTGGAATGGGGCCCCCACGCTCCTCCCGTCGCTGCCCCCCGAGGGGGCTCCTGCTGCGGACCGGCGGAGCCGGATCCGCGCAGGACCTTGGCGTCATGCCGGCGATCGCTCGCGTTGGGAAGCCGAAGCGTGAATCAGCGGTCGAGGCGGAGGGACATCACGAGCTCGCCGTCGTCGATCTCGCCGGTGGGCTCGAAGCCGAACGAGCCGTAGAACCGCGCGAGGTGGTCGGCCGGCGGCACGTAGCTCAGCATCAGCCGGTCGACGCCCGGGCGTGCGCGCACGTGCTCGATGACACGCTGCATCGCCGCGCGGCCGAGCCCGCCGCGCTGGTGCTCGCGGTCGATCATGAGGCGCCACACGTAGAAGTGCGGCTGCTCCGGAGGGTGCTCCGGGGGCGCGAGCGAGGGGTCGTACAGCATCACGAAGCCCACGAGCCGGCCATCGGCCTCGATCGCGCGCGGCCAGGCCTCCAGATGCACCGCCGCCTGGGCCATGGACATGACGTTGGGCGCCACCTGCACGCCGCCATCGCCCGCATCGAGCTTGCACAGCGCGCGCAGGTTGGCGCGCGTGACCGCGACGAGGCGGACGTTCATCGCAGCGCCGTCTCGAGGGCGTCGAGGAACCTGGCCGCAACCGGGAACCCGGTCTGCTGCATGATTTCCTGGAAGCAGGTGGGACTGGTCACGTTGATCTCGGTGAGGAAGTCGCCGATCACGTCCACCCCGGCGAACAGCAGGCCGCGCGGCGCCAGCACGCGCCCGAGGTGCTCGCCGATCTCGCGGTCGCGCGCCGTCAGGGGCTGGGCGACGCCCTTGCCGCCGACCGCCAGGTTGCCGCGGATCTCGCTGCCCTGCGGGATGCGGGCCAGGCAGTACGGCACGACCTCGCCGCCGATCACGAGGATGCGCTTGTCGCCCTTCACGATCTCGGGCACGTAGCGCTGGGCCATCACCGATACCGCGCCGTCGTGGTTCAGCGTCTCGACGATCGAGCCGAGGTTCAGGCCGTCGGGACCGACGCGGAAGATGCCCATGCCGCCCATGCCGTCCAGCGGCTTGAGCACGATGTCGCGGTGCTCGTCATGGAAGGCGCGCAGCGCGTCCGGATCGCGGCTGACGATGGTCGGGGCGATGAGCTGCGGGAACTCGAGGATCGACAGCTTCTCGGGGTGGTCGCGCAGCGCACGCGACGAGTTGAAGACGCGGGCGCCCTCGCGCTCGGCCTGCTCCAGCAGGTGGGTGGCGTAGAAGTACTCGCTGTCGAACGGCGGATCCTTGCGCATCAGCACCGCGCCCACGTCGGCCAGTGCCGCGGGAGCGCCGGGCTGCTCCTCGAACCAGGCATGGTCGTCGGCCGTGGGAACGATCCGGCGCGCCCGGCGCGCCATGACGCGCGAGCCGCTCTGCCAGACCAGGTCGCGCGGCTCGCAGGCGAGGATGCCGTGGCCGCGCGACGCGGCCTCGCGCATCATCGCGACGGTGGTGTCCTTGTAGGCCTTGAAGCGCTCGAGCGGGTCGGCGACGAAGAGCAGATCCATGAGCCCGAGTTTTGCACAGGGCTCGGCATGGCGCTGCGGCGACTGCCGCGCGAAGCGCCGGCCACCCAAGCGGACACCGCGGATCCGGCTCCGCCGGTCCGCTGGTGTCGCCCCCTTGAGGGGGAAGCGGCGTAGCCGCTTCGGGGGTGGGTCAGATGGCTACCTTCGCGCCCAACTCCACCACTCGGTTTTCCGGCAGGTGGAGGAAGTCGGCGGCGGCCGCGGCGTTGCGGTGCATGTTGGCGAAGAGCTTCTCGCGCCACATCGCCATGCCGCTGCCGAAGGTCGGGATCACGATGTCGCGCGAGAGGAAGTAGCTCGTGTTGAATGCGTCGAGGTCGATGCCGCGCCCTTCGAGCAGCCGCAGTGCCTCGGGCACGTCCGGCTCGTTCTTGAAGCCGAAGTGGATCGTGGCCTCCCAGCAGTCGCGCCCGAGCGGGCGGATCTCGACGCGACGCTCGCTTTCGATCCACGGCACCTCGTGGTGCTGAACGTGCAGGAACAGGTTCTGCGCGTGCAGCACCTTGTTGTGCTTGAGGTTGTGCATGAGCGCGCTCGGCGCGAGGCCGGGCTCCGCCGACAGGAACACCGCCGTGCCCTCGACGCGGCGCGGGGGGCTGGTGAAGACGGCGTCGAGGAAGGACGGGAGGTCGATGCTGTCCTTGCGCAGTTGCTCGGAGAGCAGGTCGCGCCCCTGCTTCCAGGTGCTCATCACGAGGAACACCAGGCTCGCCACCAGCAACGTGAACCAGCCGCCCGACAGCACCTTGGCCGCGTTCGATGCGAAGAACACCAGCTCGATGGCGAGGAAGCATCCGGTGGCGGCGAGCGCGATCGGCAGGGGATAGCGCCAGCCGTGGCGAACGACGAAAAAAGTCATCACGGTGCCGAGCACCATCTCGGCGGTGACCGCGATGCCGTACGCCGTGGCGAGCGCGCTGGAGGAGCCGAAGGCCGTCACCGCGATCACGATGGCGGCGTATTGCACCCAGTTGACCGCCGGGATGTACACCTGCCCCGTCTCGCGCTCGGACGTGTGGAGGATGCGCAGGCGCGGCAGGTAGCCGAGCTGCACGGCCTGCTTGGTCACCGAGAAGGTGCCGGAGATCGTGGCCTGCGACGCGATGACGGTGGCCGCTGTGGCCAGCAGCACCATCGGGTACAGCAGCGTCTCGGACACCATCATGAAGAACGGGTTGTCGATCGAGGCCGGCTGAAGGAGTATCAGCGCGCCCTGGCCGAAATAGTTGATGGTGAGCGCCGGCCACACGAGCGCGAACCAGTTCAGGCGGATCGCCGACTTGCCGAAGTGCCCCATGTCGGCGTAGAGCGCCTCGGCGCCCGTGACGGCGAGGAAGACCGCACCGAGGATGGCGAGCGCGATCCAGCCCTCCTCCACCAGGAACGAGATCGCGAACAGCGGGTTCAGGGCCGCCAGCACCTGCGGGTTGCGGGCGATCCACCAGCCGCCGGACAGGGCGATCACGGCGAACCACAGCAGCATCACCGGCCCGAACAGCCGCCCCATGAGGCCCGTGCCGTGGCGCTGAACGAGGTAGAGCGCCGTGAGCACGGCGAGGGTGATCGGAACGATGTAGGGCTGGAACGCAGGGGTCGCGACCTCCAGCCCCTCGATGGCCGACAGCACCGAGATCGCGGGCGTGATGATGCCGTCGCCGTAGAACAGCGACGCGCCGAGGATGCCCATGACGATGACCACGCGGCGCAGGCGCGGCCGCTCCTGCAGCGATTGGCTGGCCAGCGCCATCAGCGCCATCGTGCCGCCCTCGCCGTTGTTGTTCGCCCGCAGCAGGAGCGCCACGTACTTGAGCGACACGACGGTGCCCAAGGTCCAGAAGATGAGCGACAGCACGCCCAGCACGTGGTCGCGCGTGGGCACGACATGGCCGGCGTGGAAGACTTCGCGCACGGCATACAGCGGGCTCGTGCCGATGTCGCCAAAAACCACCCCGAGGGCGGCCAGCGTGAGCGCCGCGGCCGCCGCCGGGGTGCGGGCGGTGGTCACTCGTAGATCTCGGCGTCGGGGTCGGTGGCCTCGAGCTCGTAGCTGGCGGCGAGCATCGCCAGCCGGGCGATCACGCCGTACATGTAGAAGCGGTTGGGCGCGCTTGCGCCGGGCTTGGCGCCCAGGCGCGGCAGCTGGTTGCTCTCGGCGAACGCGAGCGGCACGAAGGCCGAGCCCGGGGCGTTGAGGTTTTCGTCGATGCCGCGCTCGGCGTGCACCCGGTAGAAGCCGCCGACGACGTAGCGGTCGATCATGTAGACCACCGGCTCGGCCACGGCATCGTTCAGGCGCTCGTAGGTGGGCACGCCTTCCTGGATGATGACTTCGCTGACCTCCTGCCCTTCCTTGATCACGCTCATCTTGTTGCGCGTGCGGCGGTTCAGCTCGTCGAGCTCCTTCGGGTCGCGCACGGTCATGATGCCCATGCCGTAGGTGCCGTTGTCGGCCTTGACGACAGCGAACGGCTTCTCGTTGATGCCGTACTCCTTGTACTTGCGGCGGATCTTGGCGAGCAGCGTCTCGACGTGCCCCTGGACGCACTCGATGCCCTCGCCTTCGGCGAAGTCGACCTTGCCGCACTGCGCGAACATCGGGTTGATGAGCCACGGGTCCATGCCCAGCAGCTTGGCGAACTTCTTGGCCACCTCCTCGTAGCTCTGGAAGTGGTTGCTCTTGCGCCGCACCGCCCAGCCCGCATGCAGCGGCGGCAGCAGGTACTGCTCGTGCAGGTTGTCGAGCACCCGGGGCAGCCCGGACGACAGGTCGTTGTTGAGCAGGATGGTGCAGGGGTCGAAGTCCTTCAGGCCGAGGCGTCCGCGGTTGCGCAGCAGCGGCTCCACCGTGAGGTCGCTGCCGTCGGGCAGCGCGACGCGCGTGGGCTCGGCGACGGCGTCGTCGAGCGTGCCCAGGCGCACGTTCAGGCCGGCCTGGTGGAAGATCTGCATCAGGCGCTGCACGTTGGCGAGATAGAACGTGTTGCGCGTGTGCTTCTCCGGGATGAGCAGCAGGTTCTTCGCTTCCGGGCAGATCTTCTCGATGGCGGCCATCGCGGCCTGCACCGCCAGCGGCAGCATCTCGGGCGTGAGGTTGTTCCAGCCGCCGGGGAAGAGGTTGGTGTCCACCGGCGCGAGCTTGTAGCCGGCGTTGCGCAGGTCGACGGAGCTGTAGAACGGCGGCGTGTGCTCCATCCACTCGAGCCGGAACCAGCGCTCGATGGCCGGCATCGACTCCAGGATGCGCTGCTCGAGCTCGTTGATCGTGCCGGTGAGCGCGGTGATGAGGTGCGGGACCATGGGCCAATCCGGGAGTGGACGAGAGATTCTAGGCAGTTGGGGCCGGCTCCATGAAAGGAAAGGGCCGCCCGGAGGCGGCCCTTTCGCAGCGTCGGCAGACGTCCGTTACTTGCTGTAGGCGGTTTCGCCGTGGGAGGCGATGTCCAGGCCCTCGCGCTCCTCTTCCTCGCTGACGCGCAGGCCGACCACCATGTCGACGATCTTGAAGGCGACGATCGAGACGACGCCGGACCAGACGATCGTGAGCACCACGGCCTTGAGCTGGATCCAGACCTGCGCGCCGATGGCGTTGCTGCCCACCGTCGCGGTGACCCAGTCGGTCACGAGGCCGGGGCCGCCGAGGTCCTGCGTGTTGAACACGCCGGTCAGCAGCGCGCCGACGATGCCGCCCACGCCGTGCACGCCGAACACGTCGAGCGAGTCGTCGGCCCCGAGCATGCGCTTCAGGCCGTTGACGCCCCACAGGCAGGCGAAGCCGGCGACGGCGCCGATGATCAGCGCGCCCATCAGGCCCACGTTGCCGGCGGCCGGGGTGATCGCCACCAGGCCGGCCACGGCGCCGGAGGCGGCGCCGAGCATGGAGGCCTTGCCGCGCATCAGCGCCTCGCCCACCGACCATGCCAGCACCGCGGCCGAGGTGGCGATGAAGGTGTTCATGAACGCGAGGACCGCGCTGTTGCCGGCTTCCAGCGCCGAGCCGGCGTTGAAGCCGAACCAGCCCACCCACAGCAGCGCGGCGCCCACCATCGTGAGCGTGAGCGAGTGCGGCGTGAACGACTCGCGGCCGTAGCCGATGCGCTTGCCGATCATGAAGGCGCCCACGAGACCCGCGACGGCGGCGTTGATGTGCACCACCGTGCCGCCGGCGAAGTCGAGCGCGCCCCACTGCCAGATCAGGCCGGCCTTGTCGTTCATCGCGCCGACGACGTCGGCGCTGGCGTAGGCGTCCGGGCCCATCCAGAACCACACCATGTGCGCGATCGGCGCATAGCTGAAGGTGAACCACAGCGCCATGAACAGCAGCACCGCGGAGAACTTCATGCGCTCGGCGAAGGCGCCCACGATCAGGCAGCACGTGATGGCGGCGAAGGTGGCCTGGAACGCGGCGAACAGCATCTCGGGGATGTAGACGCCCTTGCTGAACGTGGCGCCCATCGCGAACGCGCCGGTGGCGGAATCGAACAGGCCGTTCAGGAAGATGCGGTCGAGTCCGCCGAAGAAGGCGTTGCCCTCGGTGAAGGCGAGGCTGTAGCCGTACAGGGCCCACAGCACCACGATCATCGAGAACGTGACGAAGACCTGCATCAGCACCGACAGCATGTTCTTGCTGCGCACGAGGCCGCCGTAGAACAGCGCCAGGCCGGGGATCGTCATCAGGATGACGAGCAGCGTGGCGACGATCATCCAGGCCACGTCGCCCTTGTTGGCCACCGGCGCGGGAGCCGCGGCTGCGGCCGAAGCGGCGGCCGCTGGAGCCTGCGCGACGGCCGCGGCGGACGCGGCCTCGGCAGCGGGTGCGGAGGCCTGCGCGAGCGCGGGCCCCGAGAAGCCCAGGACCGCGAGGCCGAGGGCGAGAGTTGCGATCAGCTTTTTCATGGGTTGTCTCTTTGGTTGCGGGCCGCGCTCACAGAGCGTCCTTGCCCGTCTCGCCGGTGCGGATGCGGACCACCTGCTCGAGCGCGGAGACGAAGATCTTCCCGTCGCCGATCTTGCCGGTGCGAGCGGCGGCCTCGACGGCTTCGATCACGCGCTCGACGATGGCGTCGTCGACGGCGGCCTCGATCTTCACCTTCGGCAGGAAGTCGACCACGTACTCCGCGCCGCGGTACAGCTCGGTGTGGCCCTTCTGGCGCCCGAAGCCCTTGACCTCGGTCACCGTGATGCCCTGCACGCCGATGCCGCTCAGGGCTTCCCTCACTTCGTCAAGCTTGAACGGCTTGACGATGGCGGTCACCATCTTCATGATTTTTCCCTTCGTCTCACGTTTTGCCCAGTGGCGGTGCCGACGCGGCGCCGCCGTGTTGCTCACATCACCTTGGCCAGCGTCACGATGAGGCGGCCCTTGTTGATGTCGCCGTACACGCCCGTCTTGTCCGCGCCCACGTAGGCGCCGCCGAGCGTCAGCCCGGAGCCGAAGTCCCACGTCGCGCCGATCTTGTAGTCGGTGTAGTTCTCGGCGCCGAGAGACTCGGCATCGCCCGGGAAGGCGGTGTAGCCCACGTGCGCATTCAGCGTGAGCTTGTCCATCAGGGGGAAGTTGACCGCGAGGTCGAGGTAGCCGGTGCCGCGCGCCTCCTCGAAGCCGAAATACTTGTCCGACACGGTGTACGAGTACTTGCCGGTGAACATGGTCCACGTCATCGCGCCGTAGAGCTCGGTGGTGTTCAGATTGGACACGCCGCTGCCGGGGTAGTAGTACTGCAAGAGGCCGACGTCCCAGCCGAACGCGCCCGCCGTGGCGCGGTAGCCGCCGTAGAAGTCCATCTCGGTGCCGTGGGCGAAGCCGATGCTGGAGTTCCAGTTGCCGAGGTAGAAGCCGCCGAGCGTGTAGTCGAAGCCACCCTGGATGGCGGGAACGATTTCCGATGTGGCGTCGCTCTGATCCTGGCCGCGGTACTTGTACTTCGACGTGAGGGCAACGTTGGCGGTGAGGCCGTCATCGGCCTGGGCGGCGCCGAAGGCGGCCAGGCACAACGCAACGACGAGTGGTTTTTTCATGCTGCTTGCTCCGAGGGGTGGAAATGAAATGGACGGGCGGCAACTGCAGCTTCTGTGCCATCTGGAAACACCCGTGCCGCGCCCCATCGGCGGGCGCCATCTCCCGCTTCGCGCATCAAAAACGGCACCAACTCGGTGAGCCGGAGCCCGCGGCACCGTAGCGGTGCGCGCCACCGAGGCAGAATCCGCGCACACAAGACAAGACAGGGAGGACCGATGACGCTCGCCGTCGTGACCAGCCGCGCGCTCGACGGCATCGAGGCGCCGCCGGTGCAGGTGGAGGTGCACCTGGCCAACGGCCTGCCGAGCTTCACGCTCGTGGGGCTGGCCGACACCGAGGTGAAGGAGGCCCGCGAGCGCGTGCGCGCGGCGCTGGCCAGCAGCGGGCTGGGCTTCCCGCACAACAAGCGCATCACGGTGAACCTGGCGCCGGCCGACCTGCCGAAGGAGTCCGGCCGCTTCGACCTGCCGATCGCGCTCGGCATCCTGGCCGCCGACGGGCTGCTGGACGCCGGGCGGCTCGCGCAGTGCGAGTTCGCGGGCGAGCTGTCGCTGGCCGGTGAGCTGCGGCCGGTGCGCGGGGCGCTGGCGATCGCGCTGGCGGTGAAGCGCGCCGGCGTTCGGCGCTCGCTCGTGCTGCCGTCGGAGAGCGCGGCGGAGGCGTCGCTCGTCGAGGGCGTGGACGTGCGTCCCGCGCGCCACCTGGTCGACGTGGTGAATGCGCTGATGCCCGGCGACGTGGCCGTGCCGCTGGACCGGGCCGCGCACCAGCCCTGGGCCGGCAAAGCCACGGATCACCCGGACCTGCGCGATGTGCGGGGGCAGGCCGGCGTGAAGCGCGTCCTGGAGATCGCGGCGGCCGGCGGCCACAGCCTCCTGATGGTGGGGCCGCCCGGCACCGGCAAGTCGATGCTCGCCGCGCGGCTGGCCGGCCTGCTGCCGCCGATGGATGAAAACGAGGCGCTGGCGAGCGCCGCGCTGCAGGGCCTGGCGCCCGGCGGCTTCGACGTGCGCCGCTGGCGCTCTCGGCCTGTGCGCACGCCGCACCACTCGGCCAGCGCACCGGCGCTGGTGGGTGGCGGCTCGCCGCCGCGTCCCGGCGAGATCTCGCTCGCGCACGGGGGCGTGCTGTTCCTCGACGAGTTGCCGGAGTTTCCGCGTGCGGCGCTCGAGGCGCTGCGCGAGCCTCTGGAGACCGGGCGCGTGACGATCGCCCGCGCGGCGCGCTCAGCGGCGTTTCCGGCACGCTTCCAGCTCGTGGCGGCGATGAACCCGTGTCCGTGCGGCTGGCTCGGCGCGTTCGCGGCCACGGGCCGGAACTGCCGATGCACGCCCGAGGCGGTCTCGCGCTACCAGGGCCGGTTGTCGGGGCCGTTGCTCGATCGCATCGACCTGCAGGTGGAGGTGCCGGCGGTCAAGCCGGCGGCACTGCTGGCGGCGCCCGGCGGCGAGACGACGGCCGAGGTGGCGGCCAGGGTGGCGCCGGCGCGCGCGCGGGGGCTGGCGCGTCAGGGCGTGGCCAACGCGGCGCTGGAGGCGGGCGGGTTGATGCAAGCGTGCCGCCTGGAGGAGGCCGCCGAGCGGTTCCTGCATTCGGCCGCGGAGCGCCTCGGCTGGTCGGGCCGCAGCCTCCACCGCACGCTGAAGGTGGCGCGCACGATCGCGGATTTGGCCGGGCTGGAGGGGATTGGCGTGGCGCAGGTGTCGGAGGCGCTGCAGTACCGGCGGGTGGTGTCGATCGGGTAGCTTGTTCCCTCTCCCGCGAGCGGGAGAGGGAGAAGGCTGTCGTCAAGCGCCGGTCGACGTGCGCAGCATGCGCGGGGCGGGTTCGGTCGACGACGACGCGGGGCGCAGCGATTGGCCGTCGACGATCACTCGCGAGCCGGCGGCCGGCTCGGTCGCCTGCGTGATGGTGCGCAGCGAGCCGTCTTCCATGCGCACCTTGACCTCGTAGACGGTCTCGGACTTCGCATGCTTCTCGATCTCGTTGCCCGCCACGCCGCCGCCGATGGCGCCGAGCACCGTCATGGCCTTGCGGCCGTTGCCGCCGCCGACCTGGTTGCCGAGGACCGCGCCGACGACGCCGCCCGCGACGGCGCCGACGCCGCTGCCTTCGCCCTTGCGGGTCACCGGGCGCACGGCTTCGACGATGCCGCAGTCGGCGCAGACCGCGACGCGCTTCGTCTCCAGCGTGGTGCCGCTGGCAGAAGGAGCGCGCGGCTTCGCCGTGGCGGTCGTAGCAGTGCGATGTGCCGCAGCCGGCTTCGTAGCCTTGGCGGGCTCGGCGGACGGCGCGGCGGGTTCGTCCTTCAGTGCCTCGTACGTGGGCGCCGCGGCCGTCGCGGCCGGGGCCTCGGCGGCGTGCATCATCCAGCCGGCGCAAGCGCCGCCGACGGCGAGCGCGATGGCGCCGCCGACGAGCAGCGTCTGGCCGAAGCGGGGTTTCGTGGCGGGATGGGGCAGCGTGGTGGCGGGGTTCGGGTTCATGGTTCCTCCTCAACTCAGGTGGGTGAGACCGCGACGCAGGCGACGAGCGCAAGCGACACGGCCAGTGCGATGGCCAGGATGCCGAGCACCAGCGCGACGCGCGAGCCCTGCACCGTCTCTTCCTTTGTCATGACTCCCCGGAAGGTGGTTGCCGGAGCTCATTCTTGTCAGACCGGCCCCCGCAGCGGGCGGCAATAGTCCGCGCCCGCGGCGCGCATTACACGCCGTCGCAACTGGCGCGGCGCTACAGCAACGACGCCAGCCGGCGGCGCGCCTCGTCCACACCCATGTTGGTGCGTGCGGCCCAGGCGGCAAGTTGGTCCTCACCGATGCGACCCACGTTGAAGTAGGTGGACCGGGGATGGGACAGATAGAAGCCGCTGACGCTGGCGGCCGGCGTCATCGCGAGGCTCTCGGTCAGGCCCATGCCGATCTCCTCGGCGCCGAGCACGCGGAACATGTCGCGCTTCACGATGTGGTCGGGGCAGGCGGGGTATCCCGGCGCGGGACGGATGCCGGCGTAGCGCTCGGCGATGAGCTCGTCGTTGTCGAGCCGCTCGTCCGGCGCGTAGCCCCACAGCTCGGTGCGCACGCGCTGGTGCAGTCGCTCGGCGAAGGCCTCGGCGAGCCGGTCGGCCAGCGCCTTGAGCATGATGGCGGAGTAGTCGTCGAGGGCCGCCAGGAACTCCTGCTCCTTGCGGTCCACGCCGAGGCCGGCCGTGACGGCGAACAGGCCGATGTGGTCGGGGCGCGCGCCCTTCGGCGCGATGAAATCGGCCAGGCACCGGTTGGGCCGCGGCGAGCCGTCGACCACCGGGCGCTGCGTCTGCATCCGCAGGCCGTGCCAGGTCATGAGCACCTGCGAGCGCGACTCGTCGGCATAGATCTCGATGTCGTCGTCGCCCACGGTGTTCGCGGGCCACAGGCCCATGACGCCGTTGGCGGCGATCCACCGGCCCTCGATCGCCCGCTGCAGCATGCGGCGCGCGTCTTCCTGGACGCGCCTGGCCTCGACGCCGACGACCGGGTCGTCGAGGATCTTCGGATAGGGGCCGGCGAGGTCCCAGGTCTGGAAGAACGGGGCCCAGTCGATGCAGGCGGCGAGCTCGGCGAGATCGTGGTTGCGGAACAGTCGGCGGCCGATGAAGCGCGGCTTCGGCGGCCCGTAGGCGGCCCAGTCGATCGGCGTCTTGTTCGCGCGGGCCTCCTCCAGCGAGACGAGCGGCGCCTGCTTGCGCCCGGCATGCAGCTCGCGCACGCGGGCGTAGTCGGCCGCCAGCTCGGCCAGCACCTGCGGCCCGCGCTCCTCGGAGAGGAGATCGCTGCACACGCCCACGCTGCGCGACGCGTCGGGCACGTAGACCACCGGGCCCTCGTAGTGCGGCGCGATCTTCACCGCGGTGTGCACGCGGCTCGTGGTGGCGCCGCCGATCAGCAGGGGCATCTTCTTCAGGCGGAAGAAATCGTCGCGCTGCATCTCCGAAGCCACGTGCTGCATCTCTTCCAGGCTCGGCGTGATGAGGCCGCTCAGGCCCACGAGGTCGGCGCCTTCGGCCTTGGCGCGCGCGAGGATGTCCTGGCACGGGACCATCACCCCCATGTTCACGACCTCGAAGTTGTTGCACTGGAGCACGACCGTGACGATGTTCTTGCCGATGTCGTGCACGTCGCCCTTCACGGTGGCGATGACGATCTTGCCCTTCGCGCGCACGGTGCCGCCGGCATCGCTCATCGCCTGCTTCTCGGCCTCGATGTAGGGCAGCAGGTGCGCCACCGCCTGCTTCATCACGCGCGCGGACTTCACCACCTGGGGCAGGAACATCTTGCCGGCGCCGAACAGGTCGCCCACGATGTTCATGCCGCTCATCAGCGGGCCTTCGATCACGTGCAGCGGGCGCCCGCCGCCGGCAAGGATGGCCTGCCAGGCCTCCTCGGTGTCCTCGGTGATGAAGTCGGTGATGCCGTGCACGAGCGCGTGCGACAGCCGCTGCTCGACCGGCTGCGCGCGCCACGCCAGGCGCGCGGTGTCGTCCTTGGCGGCGCCCTTGGCACGCTCGGCGATCTCGATCAGCCGCTCGCCGGCGTCCTTCCGGCGGTTGAGCACGACATCTTCCACGCGCTCGCGCAGTTCGGGGTCGAGGTCGTCGTAGACGCCCACCATGCCGGCGTTGACGATGCCCATGTCCAGGCCGGCGCGGATCGCGTGGTAGAGGAACACGGTGTGGATCGCCTCGCGCACCGGCTCGTTGCCACGGAAGCTGAAGCTGACGTTCGACACGCCGCCCGACACCTTGGCGCCCGGCAGGTGCTGCTTGATCCAGCGCGTGGCCTCGATGAAGTCGACCGCGTAGTTGTCGTGCTCCTCGATGCCGGTGGCGATCGCGAAGATGTTCGGGTCGAAGATGATGTCTTCCGGCGGGAAGCCGACTTCGTCGACGAGGATGCGGTAGGCCCGCTGGCAGATGCCCGTCTTGCGCTCGAAGGTGTCGGCCTGGCCCTGTTCGTCGAACGCCATCACGACGGCCGCGGCGCCATAGCGGCGCACGAGCTTCGCCTGCTGGCGAAAGGCCTCGACACCCTCCTTTAGCGAGATGGAATTGACGATGCCCTTGCCCTGGATGCACTTCAGGCCGGCCTCGATCACCTCCCACTTGGAGCTGTCGATCATCACGGGCACGCGGGCGATCTCGGGCTCGCCCGCGACGAGCGTGAGGAACCGCACCATGGCGGCCTTGCTGTCGAGCATGGCTTCGTCCATGTTCACGTCGATCACCTGCGCGCCGTTCTCGACCTGCTGGCGCGCGACCGCGAGCGCCTTCTCGAACTCGCCGGCGAGGACCAGCCGGGCGAACGCCTTGGAGCCGGTGACGTTGGTGCGTTCGCCGATGTTGACGAACAGCGACTCAGGCCCGATCTCCACCGGCTCGAGCCCGGACAGGCGCAGCGGCGTCGCGAAGGGGGTGGCGGTGGCATCGGTCATGGCGCGGTCCGGAGTGCATCGGGAACGAGCGCCGTTGCAGACCATCGTGGCGAATCGGTGTCGATGGCGTCCCGAGCCTGGCGGCCGCCGGCCGTCGCAACGCTCCTCGGGAGACCCCGCATTCTAGGGGCCGCGCCGTGCGCGCCCCAGTGCCGGGCGCGATGATCGCCTCAACGCAACGAAGCCCTCCCACCACGACTCGACCATGTCAAGAATCCTTCTCCTCGCCGCAGCCGCGCTCGTGGCCGGCTGTGCGTCCACGGGCCCCGGCCCCGCCGGCGCGCCTTCATGGCCCGGCAGCCAGCCGTCAGCGCCGGCAGCCCCGCCGCCGCTCGCCCAGGAGCAGCGCTGGCTCGCGCAGTGGTTCCAGGGCACGCCGGTGGTGGTTGCGCCGGGTGAAGACGGCGCGGTCGAAGTGGGCGTGCCGCTGGAGTTCTCGTTCGATGCCGGGAAGTCGGCCGTCAAGCCGCCGTTGGCCGCCGTGCTCGACAAGGTGTCGGAGAGCCTGCATCGGCACGCCACCTCGCGCGTGCTCGTGGCCACGCCCGCGGCCGACGGAGAGCGCGGTGCCGCGCTGGCGCGCGAACGCGCCGGCCGCGTGCGCGATTACCTGATGACCAAGGGCGTGGTGTCGCGTCGCATCGAGCCGGTGACGGTGGCCGGCGCAAAGGAGGTCGCGTTGCGCCTGATGCCGGGGCCCCCGGGCACCGAGCGGCTGGACGACGCTCCGCCCTCCGCCGGCGGCAAGGTCACGCCGCCGCCTCGGCCGTACCGCTGAAGGCGAACAGCGGGTCGTGCCGGCCGCGCGGCCGGTAGGCCGACACGCCGCGCGCGATCGCCGCGATGTGCTCGGGCGTGGTGCCGCAACAGCCGCCGGCGATGTTGAGGAAGCCCGACTTCGCGAACTCTTCCATCAGGCCGGCGGTGACCTCGGGCGTCTCGTCGAAGCCCGTCTCGCTCATCGGGTTGGGCAGCCCGGCGTTGGGGTAGCAGCTCACGAAGGTGTCCGCCGCGATCTTCGACAGCTCCTCGATGTAGGGCCGCATGAGCGCCGCGCCGAGGGCGCAGTTCAGGCCCACCGCAATGGGCCGGGCGTGGCGCACCGAATGCCAGAACGCGCCCACGGTCTGCCCGGACAGGATGCGCCCGGAGGCATCGGTCACGGTGCCGGACACGATCACCGGCAGCCGCTCGCCGGTGTCCTCCATCAGCTCGTCGAGCGCGAAGATCGCGGCCTTGGCGTTCAGCGTGTCGAAGATGGTCTCGACGAGGAAGAGATCGGCGCCGCCTTCGAGCAGGCCGGCGGCCTGCTCGTGGTAGGCGGCGCGCAACTCGTCGAACGTGACGTTGCGCGCGCCGGGGTCGTTCACGTCGGGGCTGATGCTCGCGGTGCGCGGCGTGGGGCCGAGCGCGCCGGCGACGAAGCGCGGCTTGTCGGGCGTGGCGTGCGCGTCGGCGGCCGCGCGTGCGATGCGCGCGGCCTCGACGTTCATCTCGCGCGCCACGTGCGCCAGGCCGTAGTCTTCCTGCGCGATCGACGTGGCGCCGAAGGTGTTGGTCTCGACGATGTCCGCGCCGGCGGCGAGGTAGGCCTCGTGGATCTCGCGCAGCACGTCGGGGCGCGAGAACTGCAGCAGCTCGTTGTTGCCTTTCAGGTCCTTGGGGTGGTCCTTGAAGCGCGTGCCGCGGTAGTCGGCCTCGGTGAGCTTGTAGCGCTGGATCATCGTGCCCATCGCGCCGTCGATCACGAGGATGCGCTGCTGCAGCAGGCGCGGCAGCTCGGCGGCGCGGGTATAGGCGATCGGTTGCATGGGCACGATTCTAGGGACGCGTCGTCAGACCCGCGGGTCGAACACGAAGAGCCGCTCCTTGGCCGCGACGACGCGCCGGGCATCGGGATGAGCAGGGTTCAGGAGCACGTTGCGCTCCTCCTCGATCACCACGGACGGCACCTCCAGGAGCGCGCTGGCACCCGCGGCCAGCCATTCGGAGCCGAAGCGGCGCGACACCGAATGGTGGATCAGTGCGTGAAGCCGATGCTGCGGCGCTGGCGCACGCCGGGCTTCACGCGGTGCTCGCTCTCGAGCTGCGACAGGAACTCGTCCGGCGCGAACGGTGCGCCGAGCACGTCGACCTGGCGCTTGACGGCGGCGAAGTCGCCGGGGGCGAGCTGGTCGAGCTGCGCGAGACGCTGGCGCTGCTCGCCGGTGACCCGGGCGGCGTCGCCTTCGAGCGCCTCGGCCACGAACATGCGCTCGCGCTGCGCCGGCTCCAGCGGCATGAAGCGGAGCTTGAAGGTGAAGCGGCGCAGTGCCGCCTCGTCGAGGTCGTCGAACAGGTTGGTGGTGCACACGAAGACGCCGGCGAAGCGCTCCATGCCCTGCAGCATTTCGTTGACCTCGCTCACCTCGTAGTGGCGTTCGGCATAGCGGCGGCTGCGCAGGAAGCTGTCGGCCTCGTCGAGCAGCAGCACCGCACCCTCGGACTGCGCCTCGTCGAACATGCGCGCCATGTTCTGCTCGGTGTCGCCCACGTACTTGCTCATC
>Ga0247820_10000591_pt1 | contig 19464 bp, 17 predicted proteins | sample 13C_Glucose_Day1_2_FD_192480 | JGI IMG/M metagenome (GOLD analysis project Ga0247820, IMG submission 192480) | Soil microbial communities from agricultural site in Penn Yan, New York, United States - 13C_Glucose_Day14 | ecosystem: Environmental > Terrestrial > Soil > Agricultural land | place...
CGTTGCAGTTCCCAGCCTACCTGGCCGTCCTTGCCCAGTAGCAGAATCTTCATGCCGAGCGCCCTGCGTAATTTTTCTCGACCCAGTCGCGGTAGCTGCCGGACTGTACGTTCTGCACCCACTCCTGGTTGTCGAGGTACCAGGCCACGGTCTTGCGAATGCCGGTTTCGAAGGTTTCGGCAGGCTTCCAGCCCAGTTCGCGCTCGAGCTTGCGGGCGTCGATGGCGTAGCGGCGGTCATGGCCGGGGCGGTCGGTCACATAGGTGATCTGCTCGGCGTAGGGCTTGCCGTCGGCGCGGGGGCGCAGTTCATCCAGCAGGGCGCACACGCGGTTGACGATTTCCAGGTTGGGCTTTTCGTTCCAGCCGCCCACGTTGTACACCTCGCCGGTCTTGCCGGCTTCGAGCACGCGGCGGATGGCGCTGCAGTGGTCCTTGACGTACAGCCAGTCGCGAATCTGCTGGCCGTCGCCGTAAACTGGCAGCGGTTTGCCAGCCAGGGCGTTGACGATCATCAGCGGGATGAGCTTTTCCGGGAAGTGGTAGGGGCCGTAGTTGTTCGAACAGTTGGTGGTCAGCACCGGCAGGCCGTAGGTGTGGTGGTACGAGCGCACCAGGTGGTCGCTGGCGGCCTTGCTCGCCGAGTACGGGCTGTTGGGCTGGTACTGATGGGTTTCGGTGAAGGCCGGTTCGTCGGCGGCCAGCGAACCATACACTTCGTCGGTGGACACATGCAGGAAGCGGAAGGCCTGACGCGACTGCTCATCCAGGCCGCCCCAGTAGGCGCGAACGGCTTCCAGCAGGCGGAAGGTACCGACGATGTTGGTTTCGATGAAGTCTTCCGGGCCGTGAATCGAGCGGTCGACGTGCGACTCGGCGGCAAAGTTGACGATGGCGCGCGGCTGGTGGGTTTTCAGCAGCTGTTCCACCAGCGCGGAATCCCCAATGTCGCCATGCACGAAAATGTGCCGCGCATCGCCCTGCAGGCTGCTCAGGGTCTGCAGGTTGCCTGCGTAGGTGAGTTTGTCGAGGTTGACCACGGGCTCGTCATTGCCGGCCAGCCAGTCCAGCACGAAGTTCGCGCCGATGAAGCCCGCACCACCAGTTACCAGAATAGTCATCGTTCAGTTCTTCCCAATTCCCGCGTTCAAACTTCACAACGTTTGAAGTTCATGTAGGCGTTCCTTTATCGGCACCGCCGTCTATTTTGTAAGTGCAGCGTTCAGGGCTCCATGCGCCGACGCTGGTACAGCCAATCCACGATTTCCCCGCCAGGCACATAACCGCTTACGGTGTCGCGCAGCAACTGTCGCACAGTGGCAAAGTCATCTTCCGCAGTCGCCGCGCGCAGGGCGTCAAGACGCTGCTTCAGCACATCCCAGGGCAGGTAGTCCTCGTGGGCGCTCATGATCATGGGGTGGCGGGTGGCAATCACGTTGTCGCCGATCAGCAGCTCTTCGTACAACTTCTCGCCCGGGCGCAGGCCGGTGAAGTTGATGGCGATGTCGCCCAGCGGGTTGCGCTCGGAGCGGATACTGAAGCCGGACAGGTGAATCATCTTTTCCGCCAGCTCCACGATCTTCACCGGTTCGCCCATGTCCAGCACGAACACATCACCGCCCTGCCCCATGGAACCGGCCTGAATCACCAACTGCGCGGCCTCGGGTATGGTCATGAAGTAGCGGGTGATTTTCGGGTGGGTAACGGTCAGCGGCCCACCGGCCTTGATCTGCTTGTGGAACAGCGGAATGACCGAGCCCGAGGAGCCCAGCACGTTACCAAAGCGCACCATGGTGAAGCGGGTCTTGTTCACCTGCGAGACGTTGCCGGTGTCACCCATCAGTACTGGTGCCAGCTCGCGGCTAAGGGCCTGCAGCACCATTTCGGCCAGGCGCTTGGTACTGCCCATCACGTTGGTGGGGCGCACGGCCTTGTCGGTGGAAATCAGCACGAAGTTGGCAACGCCGGCCTGCAGCGCGGCCTGGGCTGTGTACAGGGTACCGAACACGTTGTTCGACAGGCCTTCGGCAATGTTGTGCTCGACAATCGGCACGTGCTTGTAGGCCGCGGCGTGGTACACGGTGTCCACCTGCCAGGCGCGCATCACATCGAGCATCTTGGCCTGGTCGCGGACCGAGCCGAGGATAGGGATCAGCTGTACGGCCAGGCCTTCGCGATTGATGCGATGTTCCAGTTCGCCGGCAATGGTGTACAGGTTGAATTCGCTGTGATCGAACAACAACAGGGTGCGCGGCGTCTGCCCTAGGATCTGGCGGCACAGCTCGGAGCCGATCGAGCCGCCGGCGCCGGTCACCATTACTGTCTGGTCGATGATGCAGTGCTGCAGCAGGTCGCCTTGTGCCGGCACCGCATCGCGGCCCAGCAGGTCGGCAATGTCCACTTCCTGGATGTCATCCACCTTGACCCGGCCGCTGGCCAGATCCATGAAGCCGGGCACACTGCGCACGTGCAGCGGGTAGCCTTCCAGCAGATTGAGGATTTCGCGGCGACGGCTGCGGCTGACCGAGGGCAGCGCCAGCAGGATTTCTTCGGCGCCGGTATCGTCGATCATGCGTTGCAGCTGTTCCGGCTGGTACACCTGCAGGCCGGCGATCACCCGGTCGGTAATGCTGGCATCGTCGTCGATGAACGCAACCGGGCGCATGGCCTTGCCCATGCGCAGCGCCGCCACCAGCTGGTTACCGGCCGAGCCGGCGCCATAGATGGCCACCCGTGGCAGGCCGTCGTTGCGGTTGGCAAAGGGCACGTGCTGCACGGCAGTGGCAAACCAGTCGCCGAGGAAGTACTGGCGCATGGCCAGGCGCAGGCCGCCGACCATGATCAGGCTCAGCCACCAGTAGTTGAAGGTAATCGAGCGCGGCACCACGTTCTGGTGGTTGCTGGCCCAGTAGATGATGAAACCGAGGATCAGCGCCGACAGGGTTACCGCCTTGATGATGGCGATAAGCGCGTCATTGCCGAAATAGCGCATCACCGCCCGGTAAAGACCAAAGCGGATGAACAGCGGGATCGAGATGATCGGCGCCGTGATGAACAGCCAGGTGTGATCACGGACAGGGTTGGCCAGGTCATCGATGCCCAGGCGCACGACAAACGCCAGCCACAGCGCGAACCAGACCAGAATTACATCGGTCGCTACCTGGATCAGCCGCTTGTGGCGTCGAGGTAGTCCTAGCAGTCTTGAGCGCAGCTTATCCATAGAACCTCTGAGAGCGTTGCAAAGTGACATGTCTAGCGTCTTCTTTCTATCACTCTAGCTAGTGTTCGAGTTCACCGGCGCGCCAGCGCACGGCCAGAAACGCCAATGGCAGGTAGGCGATGATCACGCCCAACACGCCGTCCAGGCCCAGCAACAGCACACACAAGGCCACTGGCAGCAGCCAGAACAGGTTGAGCCCGGCCACAGCCAGGGTCACCGGTAGGTGCTTGCCATAGTGGCGCGAGGCGAACTGGTAGGCGTGGCTGCGGTGCGCTTCGTACACCTTGTCGCCGCGCAGCAGGCGGCGGATCAGGGTGAAGGTAGCGTCGACCACGAACACGCCCAGCAGGATCAGCCAGCACCAGAACAGCTGCGGCGCGGCCCAGGCCGCCTGCAGCGACAGGCCTGCCAGCACGATACCAAGGAAGCCACTGCCGGCGTCACCCATGAAGATCCTGGCCGGCGGGAAGTTCCAGAACAGGAAGCCTAGCGTGGCCGCCGCCAGCAACAGTGGCAGCGCCATCAACTGTGGCGCACCGGCCAAGGCCGAGAGCAACACCATGCCCAGGCAGGCGGTCACCGCTTCGACGCTGGCGATACCGTCGATACCGTCCATGAAGTTATACAGGTTGAGCATCCACACGCTGTAGAACGCGGCCAGGATGTAGCCGAACCACTGCAGGTCCAGGGTAAAGCCGAACACCTGCAGCGGCGCCAGGCCGCCCAGCCAGTACAGCATCCAGGCGGCTGCAGCGAAGTGGCCGAGCAGGCGCCAGCGGGCAGCGATGTGGCCGTGGTCGTCCATGAAGCCGATTACCGCGATCAGTGCCCCTGCCCCGCCGATGGCAACCAGTACCGGCAGCGGCACTGCACCCGCCAGGCCCAGCAGTGGCAGGCAGCCCAGAAAGCTCAGCACAATGGCCACACCGCCACCCCGTGGGGTGGGCACGGTGTGCGAACTGCGCGCGTTGGGCACGTCGATGATCTGCTTGTTCAGGGCGTAGCGCCGCAGCGCTGCGGTCAAGAGCAGGGATGCCCCTGCGACCAGGGGGATAAGCCACCATGCCATCATTCGTCTTGCTCTTTCAGAAAGTTGAGTGCCGTGGCCCGAAGTGCCTGGTCGACATCCAGCGGAGGCTGCCAGCCCAGCAGTTCACGGGTTTTGCCAATGTCTACCTGCAGCGAGCCGCACAGACGCTGGGCCAGCCCGGCCTTGCCGGCCAACGTGGCCGCACCCTTCAGCCAGGCGGCGGGTACAGGCAGCAGCCTGGCTGGCTTGCCCAGCGCCTTGCCCAGCCGTTGCAGCAGTTCGGTGGTGGACAGGTCGTGGCCATCGCTGGCCAGAAAAGTCTGGTTGGCGGCGGCCGGGTGGTCGATGCAGGTCACAAGCAGGTCCACCAGGTTGTCCAGCGCCACCAGGCTGCGTTTGTTGTGGATGGCGCCGAACGGTAGCGGCACGCCTTTGCTCAGCCAGTTCATCATGCTGCGGAAGTTGGCTTTCACGCCTGGGCCATATACCAGCACCGGGCGCACGATCACCACTTCCAGCCCGGTTTCAGCGGCCAGTTGGCGCAGGCCGTCTTCGGCTTCGCGCTTGGAGATGCCGTACGGGTCCGAAGGCGCGGGGGTTTCGTCGGCGGTGAACGGCTGGCGGCCGTTGGTGGTTTCGCCGTTCACCTTCACCGAGCTTACAAAAATGAAGCGCCGCACGCCGGCCTGGGCGGCGGCCCGGGCCAGGCTCAGGGTACCTTCCACGTTTACCCGGCGGAACTCGGCCAGCGGATCGGCGGCGGTTTCCTGCATTACGTGCACGCGGGAGGCCAGGTGGATTACGGTGTCGACCTGCTCGAAATGCCCGGACGCAACATCCACCGCCGCCAGCGCGCTGAATGGCCGGTAGTCGACGCCCGCCAGCCGCTGGCCGGGCGCTTGTCGTACCAGCGCGCGCGGCGCCCAGCGTGTGTCTGCCGCAAGCCGCTGCAGCAACGCATTGCCGACAAAGCCGCTACCGCCGGTGGCCAGGATACCCGGCCGTTGCCCGTTGCCTTGCTCGGCCATCAGCCTCTCCCCGCCCGGCCCAGCAGGCGGGTGAACACGTTACGGTACTGGTCTGCCACCACCGACCAGCGGTATCGGCGGTTGGCAATTTCATGCAGGCGCGCCGACAGCTGCCCACGGGCGCCTTCATCGGCAAACAGGTCTTGGGCGTGGTTGCGCAGCGAGGTGCTGTCGGCAAAGTACAGCGCCTGGTCTTCGGTGGTGGCGCGGTTGAACGACACATCGAAGGCCACCACCGGCAGGCCAAGCCACATGGCTTCGACAAGCGACGGATTGGTACCACCGGCACTGTGACCATGCAGGTACACCGTGGCATTGCTGCGCAGCGGGCTCAGTTGCTCCACGTCGTAGATCGGGTCCAGCAGGTGAATATTGCTCACCCCTTCGTATTGCTTGCGCAGTTGCACGCCGTATTCACTGTGGTTCCAGTTGCCGATGATTGCCAGCGGCATGCCAGAGCCAGCGAAGGCTTCGAGAATGACATGGATGTTGTTCTCCGGCTCGATGCGGCACACCGTAAAGGCATAGGGTGCACCCAGGAAGGGGTAAGCCTGGCGGGCTTGCTCGCTTGGCTCGCCGGCCCTGGCCTGGTCGCCGCCATAGGCAATCAGTTCGCTGGGCTTGTTGTATTCGGCGGTCACATATTCCTGCAACACCTTGTTGTCGGTGATGACCGCATGGGCAAAACGCACGGCCACCGCTTCGGACAACTTCAGGAACCAGCGGGCGAAGTTGGACCACTTGGCGCGCTTCCATTCATAGCCGTCGATGTTCACCACGATCGGCTTGCGGGTCAGCAGGCGCATGAATGGCAGGGCAATGCAGCCGGAAACCCCCAGAATCAGCATCAGGTCATGCTTGCGGTAGGCGTGCAGCATGCTCAGCACATCGTACGGAATGCTTTGCACGCCATTGGCCTTGAGGTTCAGGTAGACCAGGCGGGCACGTTCGAAAAACTTCGGGCGCTGGGGGTAATGGGGTGCACTGCAATATACGGTGAGTTCGCAGTCAACCGGCAGGTTGCGCACCAATTGTTCGGTCAGTGTTTCCCAACCACCGTATTGTGCGGGCAAACCGACCGTACCAATCACTGCAATCTTATAGGTCATCAAACACCATCACGATATTTTTCTGGAAGTTGGCGGTGGAAAACTCACTCGCTTTTCTGCGTGCGCGCTCGGACAGTGCCTGGCACACCTGTGGGTCCTGCGACAGGCGCGCAACGGTGCGCACCAGTTGTTCATGGTTCTTCGAATCGATCTGGTAGCCCTCAACCCCGTCACTGACCAGTTCGACCGGGCCTCCTACCGGGGGCACTATGGTCGGGATGCCGAAAGCCATTGCCTCGAGAATGGTCAGGCCAAAGGTTTCGACGCAGCTCTCAACGCGAGAAAGGTTCAATACCAAACTGGCGTTGGAGTAGAACCGCACTACATCCGAAGTGGCGGGGTGAAGGGCAAGGTTTTCAGGTACGGTTACGCTCTTGAAGTAGTCATCTACCTCATCCTGGCTGGCGCTGAGGACCAATGTGAACTTTACCTGGGTGTGATCAGCCATGGCCGACGCCAGGGCAACGAACTCGTTAACGCCCTTGTAAGCCTTTAACGACGTCAACATCAAAACACCAAACTGCCCCTGATGCCGATGCTGGTAGACGGAGCTAGCAGCTTGGCGTTGAAAAGAATCGGCCAGACCGTTATAGACGGTGATTGCGGGCACACCTGCAATCACATCATGTTGCTGCAAGTACTTTGAAACATAGACGACTTTGCTGGCACAACGACCGATAACCCAACGAAGAAATGCTTTGAGTACAGCCGGGTTGATCGACGTCTCGTGGAGATGATAAACCACTGTTGCGCCTCGCAATTTTCCAGCAAGGGCTGCGCCAAACGGTAGCATTGTATTGACCAGCACAATCGAACCTGGCCGGGCGCGTCTGCACAGGAGGAAGAATAGAGCTACCTGGGACCAGAAATATGCCAGCAAAGTCAGCCAACGGTTGCCGAAACGCCTGTATGCGTACTTGTAAGTCGGTACATCCAGTTCGTCCAGAACGCCTTGACCGCTACTACCTACATACAAACTGCATTCATTGTCATGGCTCTGCAGCGCCATGATGGTCTGACCCAGCATGCGAGGGCTGCCACTGTAATCATTTAGCAGGTGGGCACAATGAAATGTCTTCACAACGGACCTGCTTTGCTCGAAACTCATTTGACAAACCCCGCGCTGGAAAACAACGCCTTCAGAAAGGATGGGCGGCGGTAAACAACAGCTTTGCGTACGGCTGCATAGAAAAGATAAGAATTTAGCAAGCCGCGCACCATCAACGAGTGCGACTCAAAGCTGATGCGAAGACCCAGCACCATCTCCTCAAATCGAAACAAGGCACGTGCAGGGGTGTCGGCGCTGTGCTCGGATAGGTCGTGTGCAATCGTCACATTCAGAACACATGCCTTAGGGAATACCTTTTCATAACGAATGAAGAAGTTGCTGTCTGTGGCATAAAACCGTAGACGCTCATCATAAAACGGCGACATGCGCTTGTAGCAGGCTTTGGTGAAGATCAAGCCGCTGTTTATACCCACCAGGTTCTTTGAAGAGACTACGCCAGGGGTGACGGAGGGTGTCAAACGGCCCTTGAAAAGCCAACGTGCTCCCGGGCTGACCAACTGGTGGTTACTGACCATCATCGGTAGGAATACACCAACCTGATCACCATCATGCGTGTCGAGCACTTGCTGGATCTGCTCCAGGCAGCGAGAAAGGCTTACATCCGAATAGTTGGTGTCGTCATCCGAGATCATGAACAGGTCGACCCCGGCTGCAAACACCTGTTCGGCAACCTGGTTATAGACCACCGACAGCCGCTGGTTGTCCGCCTCGTGCCAGCGCACACCCGGGCACGGCTGTGCCACGCCGGGGGAGTTGTTCCAGACGTGCAGTTGCAGGTCGATACCCTCGTCGCGCAGCAACGCCTGCTGCGTGAGCAACGACTGCAGGGCAATCGAGTCCTGGCTAGCTTTCCGATACAGGACGATCAGGACTGCCAGGCTCAACTTTTGTTCTTCTGTTTTCACCAAGGATCACCATCACCACGATCGCGAAAATGTAGAGGACAACACTGTTCGTATAGGACTGGAAAAAGAACGAGCTCAGGAAGAACGGGTAGCTGGCAATCACGAAGTTGCCCAGGCCATTTTTCCAGGAGCTGGCATGGGCCCTGTCCCGGACGATGATCGTCACCAGCTTGTGATACCAAAGGATCAACCCGGCCATGATCAGTAGGCCGACCCAACCGCAGGTGGCCAGCAGGTTGAGCCAGAACGAATCGAACCAGTGCGGCTGGCCCGGGCCTACCGCGCCAAAGCCATAGCCCATGGGGTGCGCGCCAAGCACCTCAAACATGTGCAGCCACTGGCGCTCGCGGTCCAGGGCCGACAAGTCCTCGGTGTAGCCCATCGACAGGTAGGCGAAAATCGCTGCGGTCAGACCCACGAACTGCAGGTAGCCCAGCAGCGAGATCAGCCAGGCCGTGCGCAGCACCCGGGCCACCACCAGCATCGAGCAGATGCACATCAGGCCGATCATGGCCGTACGTACCGAACCGATCACAATCAGCCCGCACAGCAGCAGGAAGGCAAAACTCAGCAGCAGGCGCCGGGTCAAAGACCAGTTGCGCCCGCTGAGCAACACGGCCAGGGTCATGGCGGCGGTATTGAGGATTACCGCAGAAAATTCCAGCGTGCCGGTAAAAAAGCCAGAAACCCGGGGCAGCCCGTCACGCATCGAGTTGTAGGGTTGCAGCTCATAGCCTTTGGCGGTAAGCAGCGGCCAGTACCAGAACTGCTCGACCGAAGCGATGGTCAGGTACTGATACAACGCATACACGCCGGTGAGTACGCTCATTGCCAGCACTGACCAGTACACATGGCGCAGCTTTTTCTCGGTCGGCACCGCCTGGGCCCAGACGGCCACCGCCATGCCAATGAACACCGGTACGGCCAGCGCGCGGAACATGCGCACCGACGATGCGCTCAAGTCGCCGAACAGCAGGTACAGGAAGGCGAAAAACAGCACCACCAGCAACCACCGCCCGACTTCAAGGTTGACCTTGCCACGCGCCGTGACGCTGGCCAGCACCCGCAGCAGGAGCCACGTGATCATCAGTAGGCTGATCATTTCTCGCCATCCGGCAAACACACTGCCCAGCCCCAGCGTCAACACTACGAAGTCGCTGAAGAACAGCAGGCAGAACAGCACGCCGATAAAGATCCTGATCACACTCACCCTCGCGCTCTGGTCAGCCTGGCCAGCCGGAACAGCGTGACCTTGATCAAGAGTTTGATTCTCGGTACCCAGGCATAGGCAAACAGCGCTCGCAACGCCAGCTTCGGGTCTATGCGGCACAGGGCGTCGAAGACATCCGCAGGGATCATGCTAGTGACCTTACCTGTCGGTTTCATGAAATCGAGGTTGCCCGTCCACGGCAACATGGCTGCCAGTTCGTTCTCGCTGTATTCGCCCTGCTCGATGCAAGCCAGGTAACGCGCTTTCACCGCATCCAGCGAGTTGACCCGCTGCACCGCTTCCACTACCGGGGCACTGGGCCGGGGCTGTTCGATGCTGGCCAGCAGCTGGTCGACGCTGGCCACCTTCAGGCTGTCTGCGGGGGAGTAGCCCTGGATCGGCGCCACCAAGCCCACGCAACGCCGGCCCTTGAGCAATTGCTCGGCGAACGCCGTGCCACCGGGTATAGGGAAGCTGTCCAGGTAGAAGTCGGCTTTTTCCGCAAAGGCCAGGTAGTCCTTGTACGGTAGGTGGCGGCGGATGAAGAAGCGCTTGGGGTAGCGCAGCTTCACTGTCCACCACCAGGTGTTGGTCAGGGGGTTGGCGCCGATGATCCAGCACTCGGCATTGGGGAAACGCTGAAGAATCGCCGTGATCGACGGGCGCATGTCCAGGCCGCCGTGGGGCTTGTACTTGGCTGCCGAGGCAGCGCTGAACACCTTGATCCGCTCGTGGGTTGGCACGGCATCCGGCACTCTGGCGCCGCTGGTCTCGATCGGGATCGCCAGGAAGCTCTTCTGGCAGGTGAGGTGCTTTTTCTTGTCCAGGTGGTGCCCGTAGGCGCTGATCTCGAAATACACATCGGCCACCGACGCACCAAAGCTGAACACGTGGTCGGCGTGGTTGACGAAGTACACCGTCAGCGCGGCACCACGCTGCTGCTTCAGCAAGCCACAGGCAACGGTGGTGATGATGTCGTCCGGGTGAATGTGCAGCACCACCTTGTCGTACTGGGCCAGGATGTCGACGATGGACTGCAGCCGGGCGCACGGGTCATCGCCGTTTGCCACCTCGATATGGGCAAAATAGCCTGCCAGGCGTTCGAGCACCTGGGGCTTGGCGCTGCGCGCAACCAGCAGGTCCACAGGCCCCTCGTGCATGTGCGCCAGGCGCTCCATCAGCCGGGTATGCCCGCCTTGCATATAGGGTTCGCTGACCACATGCAGGCAACCGCGCGATACGCTGCTGGCAGCCGGCAGCTTGACCTGGCTGGCGCATCGGGCCACCAGGTGGCGCTCCAGCGCGGCCGCCTCGTAGATGTCCAGGTCCACGGCCCAGAGCAGCGCGCCATAGACTTGCGCCTGGGTCAAAGCCGGGCCCGGCGCTGCCGTCAGTATCCGATCCTGCAGCTGCTCCACCACTTGCTTCATTGTTCAGCTCCGTGCCGAATCAGCGACAATCGACGGCAAACGCCGGAAAACCGTGAAATACATGACAATCGCGTACAACAGGTAATTGACTGCGTAGGCCAGTGTGACCTTCTCGTAACCCCAAAGCTGCGTGAGGTACACCGTCAAGCCGTACAGCGACAGGGTCGCGAGGATTTCTGTCACCAGGTACAGCCGCGTCAGGGCCTTGCCCAGCATCAGGTAGGCCATCAGCCAACTGGCGATCTTCAGGCTGTCGCCGACCATCTGCCAGGCGAACAGCTCGCGCATTGGCAGGAACGATTCGGAGAACAGTACCTGAATGATGAAGTCGCGCAGCAGGTAGATCACCAGCCCGGCGAGAATGGTCATCGGCAGGATCAGTTTGTAGCCCTGCAAAATCTCCCGGCGCAGCTCGCCGGCATCTGCCAGTTCGGACAGCCGCGGCAGGTAATACACCGCCAGGGTGGTGGTGATCAGCATCAGGTACGCCGAACTCAGACGCCACATGGCCTCCCAGTAGCCGGCTTGCTCCCAGCCGAAGGTGTTGCCCAGGTAGTCCCGCAGGAACACATGGCAAACCGGCAGGGAGCATGCCGTGACCACGGCCATCAGCGCGAACTTCGAGAGCCGGCCCAGGGCCTGACGGTCCAGGCCACCAAAAAAGTCGGCCAGGTGGAACCAGGGCGTGCGCATGCAGATCAGCAAGGTGGCCACAAAGCTCAACGACTGGTACACGGCCAGGGCTACCAGCGCACCGTACAGCCCTAGCTGGATGGTCAGCGCGCAGGTTACTACCAGCGAAATCAAGCTGCCCAGGATGTTGGCCAGCACATAGCGGGGCACATCCTTCTTGCCATTGAGAACCCCCAGCAACAATGAGTTGAAGGCAAAGAACACCAGGGTGGCGGCAAACCACAGCAGCACCGAAGCCAGCGATTCATCATTGAAGAACCAACTGGCCAAGGGTTTGCGCAGCACGATGATCAGCACCGCAAGCAGCAGCGAAACCAGTACCGACAATGTGCCGGCGGTTTTCCACACCTTGCGTTGCTCTTCGGGCTGCTCGGCAAACTCCGCCGTGTACTTGGTCACACCCGTGCTGACGGCACCGCTGGCCAGGGTGGTGAACATGGTCACTGCGTTCTGCAGCTGGCCGATGGCCGCATACCCGGCCGGCCCTACATACAGGGCCAGCACCTTGTTGAGGCCAAGCAAGGTGGCCATCTTTACCGCAACCGCTATGGCATTGAGCAGGCTAGTTCTGATCAGGGTCATACCTGGCACTCAAGGACGCGAAAAGCTGTTGCAGGCGTCAATGACGTGCTGGACTGAGGACGCAGTCAAGGTCGGGTCCATGGGCAGGCTCAACACCTGCTCATGCAGCCGCTCGGTCAGCGGCAACGACAGGTCGGCCAGTTGCGGATAGGCCTGCTGTCGGTGTGGTGGAATCGGATAGTGCACCAAGGTCTGTACACCTTGCTGGGCCAGATGCTGCTGCAACTGTTCGCGGCATTCGCTGCGCACCACGAACAGGTGCCAGGCATGCTGGCCGGCAACCCCCGGGTCAGGCAAGTGGATGGCCGGGTTGTCGATGCCGGCCAGGTACCGCTGCGCAACCTGCTGGCGCAAGCGTGTTTCTTCGTCCAGGTACGGCAACTTCACGCTCAGCAGCGCAGCCTGCAGTTCGTCCAGGCGGCTGTTCACCCCTTGGTACATGTTCATGTACTTCACATGCGAACCGTAGTTGCGCAACGATTTCAGCGTATCAGCCAGCGCATCGTCGTTGGTGGTGACCGCACCGGCATCACCCAGTGCCCCAAGGTTCTTGCCTGGGTAGAAGCTGAAGCCCGAGGCATCGCCCCATGCCCCCGCGCGGCGCCCGTCCAGCTTGGCAGCGTGGGATTGGGCAGAGTCTTCCAGCACTAGCAGGCCATGTTGCTTGGCGAATGCGTTGATCGCAGGCATGTCGGCCAAGCGGCCATACAGGTGCACCGGCATGATCACCCGGGTGCGCGGGGTCAGCGCTTGCTCCAGGTTGTGCGCGCCCAGGTTGAAGCTGGCCTCATCGGGCTCCACCAGCACCGGCACCAGCTTGTTCTCGGTAATCGCGAGGATGGTGGCAATATAAGTGTTGGCAGGTACCAGCACCTCATCACCCTCGGCGATGCGGCCCAGTTGTTTCCAGGCACGCAAGGTCAGTATCAGCGCGTCCAGGCCGTTGGCCACGCCAATGCAGTGCTTTACTCCGCAGTAACCGGCGAACTGGGCTTCGAACTGCTTGAGCTTTTCGCCCATGATGTACCAGCCCGAGTCGATAACCTCGGTGCAGGCATCAATCAATGCCTGACGGTATTGCGCATTCACACCCTGCAGATCGAGAAACTTAACCATTGCGGTCTATCACCCTGATAATTTTTGCTGGATTGCCTACAACGACCGCGTAAGGCGGGACGTCCTTGGTCACCACCGCCCCGGCCCCCACCATGGCGTACTCGCCGACGACAACGCCTGGCAGCAAGGTGGCATTGGCGCCGATGCTGGCGCCGCGCTCCAGGGTAATGCCATTGAACCGCTCCGGGTAAACCTTGGAACGTGGCATCGCGTCGTTGGTAAAGGTGGCGTTGGGGCCGATGAACACATCATCGGCAATACGGGTACCGTCCCATAGATAAACGCCAGACTTGACCGTGACGTTATCGCCCAGCACCACGTCGCCTTCAATCAGGGTATGTGCGCAGATGTTGCAATTACGCCCGATCTGCGCACCTTTCATGATCACGACAAACTGCCAGACCCGGGTGCCTTCGCCGATGGCGTCGCTTTTCACATCGGCCAGTTGATGAATGCTAGGCATCGCGTTTCAGCTCCGTGAACGTGGTGTAGTCACGAATGTAGTCGGCCTCGTCGTAATGCGCGTCGGCCAGTACCAGCAGCACGCAATCCGGGCTGAAATCATGCATTTCGTGCCAGACCATGGGCGGAATCAGGATGCCCTTGTTGAACGCGTCCAGCCAATGGTCGGTGCGGGTGGTACCGTCATCCATCAGCATCCGGCAGCGCCCGGACACGCAGATGGCCAGTTGGTTGAGTTCCTTGTGGGCGTGGAAGCCGCGGGAAACCCCGGGCAGCGTTTCGGTCAGGTAGTACACACGCTGGATGGCGAACGGCACGTTGTCCAGGGCTTGCAAGGCCACCAGCTGGCCGCGGTGATCGCCCAGCACCTTGAACAGCTCGATCTGGGCCAGGGTGCCCTCATCGGCGGCACTCAAGTGGTGCCGGAACGATGGGGCCTGGTTGTCCTTTTCGCTGACGATCAGGCCATCACGCATGGGCCAGTCGATCGCAAGGTCGGGGTCATCCCAGTGGATACTGCCTTCGGCTTCCTTGTTGTAAACATCCGTGGTCTTGTACAGGAAGTGGGTGTCGTCCTCGAGGGCGATAAAACCGTGCGCGAACCCTTCGGGGATCCACAACATGCGGTTGTTGCGCTCGCTCAGCTCCACCCCCACCCATTGCCCGAAGGTCGGGGAGCCAGGGCGGATATCGACTGCCACGTCATAGACCGCGCCACGCACTACCCGCACCAGCTTGCCCTGGGCGTGCGGCGCGCGCTGAAAGTGCAAGCCACGCAAGACGCCGCGGTGGGACATGGAATGGTTGTCCTGGACGAACGCGCGGGGCTTGCTCAGGCCAAGCTCGAGCAATGCGCCATGAAAGCGGGTTTCATTGAAGGTTTCCGTGAACCACCCGCGATCATCCTCGTACACGGCGGGTTCCACTATGACTACATCAGGAATGTTCGTTTGAACAAGCTTCATCGGTAAACCTTTGGCATGATGTTTTGTCGGGGCCAGCCAGGCCAGCCCCCTTATTACGGCAGTTTCACCGTTTGCACGGCAAATGTCTCGCGCTAAATGTAGCGTGCGCGCTGATGTTCATGTTCAGCGTCAGGCCCGGCGTCTTTGCAGATTTTGCAAGGCATATCTCAGGGTTGCAATCAGGCAACCCAGGCCAAGGCCAACAATCACACCCAATGCAATGATCAAGTTGCGCCTGGGTTTAATCGGCACGTCCGGTTGCTCTATCGTGCCGTCAAGCTGATAAACACTAAAATTGCGCTTCGCTGCTACGAGCCCTTGGTAAAACTGCTGCCTTGTTTGTAAATCACGGAGTTCAAGGATGAACGGATCTTCGCTTTTACGCTGCTGCAAATTACCAATTTCCGCAGCCAGCGCCTTGCTTCCGCGCATGTAAGTCAGCTCACCGTCCATTTTCGACGACAATGCCTTGGAGACTTCGCCGTTTATCAGCGGTGGATTTTCCAGGCCAATGGCAGTTGCAATGCGCAGCGCCTCTTGCAAGCGGGTGATCTTGTCCTCACGCTCGCGCTGGCCGTTTTCCCGCAGGTTGTCGAGCTCCAGTTGCAGCGCGCTGGCGCGGACCTCGGCCTCCCTGGTCGCATCGTGCAACAGCTCGGCCTTGGCAGCCGCGCTGGCCTTGTCGACATAGGCAGCAGCCCAATCGGATGCCACGGCAGGGTCACGACCCCGGAAGGCCACGTAGGCCCGAGCCGGCTCACCTGCCGGTTGCACCACATCAAAGGAGCCATTGAACGCAGCGTACAAGGCGCCTTGCGTCCCCTGACCCCGGGGGATGGAGGGCAGGTAAACTTCTTTGAAAAACTGCCGTCGCAGGGTCTCACCGTTCAAATGTTCGACGAAGATATCAAAGACCTTCCGTGAGGTAAAAGGCTCGAGCCCGGTCTGGTTGGTCCGCCCATAGTTCAAGTCGGCAATATCACTTGACGAAGGCGCCGTCAGAAAAACTTTCGCTTCATAAACCGGTTTGGCCAACAGCGCATAAGCCAGTGCAATGAAAGTGACAGCTATCGTAACCAGAAAGATGAGAAGCTTTTGTCGCCATACCCCCTCCAGAAACTCCAACAAGTCAACTTCTTCACTATTGCTACTGCGGTGCTCAACGTCATTGCGCATTTCTTGGGTTTTTCCTTGGGTCTGACTGTGTGCACGGTTTCTGGTATACCAAAACAACACGAGCGACTGCATGGAACTGGCGAGACGCGCTCCCTCTCCAGTGTAGCGGCAATATGCCAATACCTAGCCCATCCAGCGTCGGGGTTAGTCGCAGTAGATAAACCTCGCCTGAATAAGTTCCCGCCGGGCGGCAGCCTGCATGCATTGTCAGACCAAGGGTTCAGGGTATCGAGACCTCCAGGCAGGCGCCCGCCTGTTCAGCCTGCTGGCGCAACGCCCCTTGCAGCGCTTTTTTTGCGCCTATTTCGCCATGTACCAACACCACCTTCGCGGGTTGCAGCTGGCCGCCCAAGGCAAACCGCACCAGCCCCTGTTGGTCCGCATGCCCGGAATATCCCGGCAATGTCATGACCTTGGCTCGCAGCTCATGCATCTGCCCATCCAGATCAATCTGCACAAACCCTTCCGACCCTTCACTGGCCTGCATCACCGCCCCCGGCGTGCCCTTGGCCTGATACCCCACAAACATCACCTCATGTCGCGAATCACCCAGCATGGCCTTGAGGTAATTGACGATGCGCCCACCCGAGCACATACCGTTACCAGCAATCACGATCGCTGGCCGTCCGGTGCTCTTGAGGTAATTGACCACTTGCTGATGGCGGGCATGGGTATCCACACTGATCAGTTGGCTGAACCCCAGCGGGTCGCGCCCTTCGGCAAGGCGCGCCCTGGCCTCGGCATTCCAGTAGTCGTGCAGTTCGCGGTACACGCCGGTGATGCGTTGGGCCAGAGGTGAATCAAGGATGATAGGTAACTGCGACCAGTCCAGCGGATCGCCATCGGTGGCCGGGGCTGCTTTGTTCAGCAGGGCCTTGCGGTTCAGAATGCCTTCCAGTTCGTACAGCAGCTCCTGTGTACGGCCAAGGCTGAACGCCGGAATCAGCAGCGTGCCCTGGTCGGCCAGGGCGCGGTCGATGGCCGCTTCCAGGCGCTGCTCGCGGTCACCGGCAGGCGGGTGCAGGCGGTCGCCGTAGGTGCTTTCGAGCACCAGCACATCGGCCCGCTCCGGGGGTTGCACGGGGCGCAGCAAGGGGTTGTTGCAGGCACCGAGGTCGCCGGAAAACACGTAGCGAGTGTTGGTTTGCTCATGCTGGATGTCACACTCGACATACGCCGAGCCCAGCAGATGCCCGGCACGTTGCAGGCGAATGCGACAGCTGACACCGGGGCGCTCGACCAGTGCGTGCCACTGCTCGAAAGGCAGGGGCACGATCAGGTCGCGGATGAAGTCGAGGTATCTCGCCACATGGGCGGGCTCGCTGCTGATGCTCAGCTTGTAGGCGTCCTCCAGTATCAGCGGCAGCAACCGCGCGGAGGGCTCGCTGCACAGGATGGGGCCACGGTAGCCGGCAGCCAGCAGCGCCGGGATGCGGCCAACATGGTCTAGATGCACATGGGTGATGACCAAGGCCTGGATGCCCTGGACGTTGAAGCCGAGCGGCGCCGATGCTGCGCCTGGCGCGGCATCGCTGCCCTGCTCCAGGCCGCAGTCGATCAGCAGGCTGGTGGATAGATCGAGGTGCAGTTGATGGCAGGAGCCGGTAACGCCATGGGTGCCACCGTGATGGGAAAGAACAGGATATTCCATGCTGCACACACTCGCCTGGACCGAAAATGAAGTGCGTTATTACTCCATGACGACCGGTATAGGCATAGGTGAGACTTTCCCAAACAGTTGTAGGAAATGTCCTTAGTTACCGCTCAATGCTGCCTGGCGGGCAGAAGCCTTGATCTTGCGCTTGCTGCGCTGCACGCCGTAGGCACCCAGCAGTGGACCGACTGCCAGGCCAATGACCAGCGCGGCCAAGACCAGTACGGCGACCGGCATGGCCGGGGCTGCCCAACCGAACAGGACCAACGAGACGGTTTGCTGGTTCTCCAGCACGAAGAACAGCACCACAGCCGCCAACAGCAGCACGAACACCGCCGCCAGGGCGCGCTTGAGGTTACGCATCAGATTGCTCCTTGTGGATCAGGTGTGGGCCTCATCATGCTCTTCTTCATTGACCCGGTCGCGCAGCTCTTTGCCGGGTTTGAAGTGGGGCACGAACTTGCCTTCGAGGCTGACCGACTGGCCGGTCTTCGGGTTACGGCCTACGCGTGGGGCGCGATAGTGCAGCGAGAAGCTGCCAAAACCACGAATCTCGATGCGATCACCAGTGGCAAGGCATTGTGACATCTGTTCAAGCATGGTCTTGATGGCCAGCTCCACGTCCTTGGACGAGAGCAGCCCCTGATGGGTGACAATACGTTCGATCAGCTCCGACTTCGTCATATTTTTCCCTTCGTTATCAAGCAGCTAGATCATTGCTTAACCAGTTTGTAGCACGCTGGGAGGGATTTGAACAGGGTGGTTCTTGACTTAATAAAAAAATTCAAGATTGAAGTTTTACAGGAATGGTCTAGCTGGCGGGGGTTGGCAGGGCTGGCCCCATCGCCGGCAAGCCAGCTCCCATAGGGGCCGTGCAGGCTTTTGCAAATCCGGCCTGGGTCGCTGCCCCTGCAGAGACGCAGTCTGCTTTCAAGCCAGGCATCGACCTGTTGGGGAGCGGGCTTTTCGCGACACAAGACCGTTTACAAGAGGCCCGTTCAAGTACTGGCGCCCGGCACAGACCATGTGGGAGCGGGTTCACCCGCGAACACCGGCGCAGCCGGTGCCATGCATCGCGCTGGATTCTTCGCGGCTAAAGCCGCTCCCACAGGGTACGCGGACCGCTTGCGAATTCAGTGCTCACCTTCTGCGCAGGGCACGCCAGCAGTTGGAGGCCAGGCGCCTATGCCAATTGCTGCCGGGAACCCGCTCGGGAAAAGCGCTTGCGCATCGCCAAGGCAGGCTTCTCTACCAACTGCCACGACACATACCCCGCCAACCAGGATGCCGGTACGGCAGCCAACATCAGCCAGTAAGGCCCGGCCCACGGCATCGCCGCCGCCAACACTTGCTGGATCGGAAATGCATACAGGTAGATACCGTACGAGTAATCCTCCACAAACGAAGGAAGCTTCAACTGCGGGCGATAAGCTGCATACAACGTGCCGTACATCGTCAGAACGGCAAACGCAAAAACCTCAAGGCGCCCCCCCTTGGCCAACAGGAACAACACAACACAGGCAAGCAACAGCCACCCGCTGTACGGGATCACCGCCCGGCACGAATAAAACGCCGACCCAGCCAGGAAACACACAACCAGCTTGAACGGGTAGCCCGCAAAGGCCGGGTGCAAGGTATGCAGACCCAGCGCAATCACCAGCGCGGCAAGCGTCAGCCCCGTCATCGGCCATCGGCAAACCTTGGCCACCAGCACCAACATCCCTAGCACCACGTACATGCGCGCTTCCAATGGAATGGTCCATAAACTGCCATTGACCGATTCTCCATAGTGCCGCGGGGTAAAGCCCACCCCAGG
>Ga0247820_10000593_pt1 | contig 19428 bp, 21 predicted proteins | sample 13C_Glucose_Day1_2_FD_192480 | JGI IMG/M metagenome (GOLD analysis project Ga0247820, IMG submission 192480) | Soil microbial communities from agricultural site in Penn Yan, New York, United States - 13C_Glucose_Day14 | ecosystem: Environmental > Terrestrial > Soil > Agricultural land | place...
GGCCTGAGCTACGGCGCCCACAGCAACCTGTGCGTGAACCAGCTCCGGCGCAACGGCACCGAAGCGCAGAAGCGCCGCTACCTGCCGAAGCTGATCAGCGGCGAGCACGTGGGGGCGCTGGCGATGAGCGAGCCGGGCGCCGGATCGGACGTGATCTCGATGAAGCTCAAGGCCGAGGAGAAGGGCGGGGTCTACCGGCTCAACGGCACCAAGATGTGGATCACCAACGGGCCCGACGCCGACACGCTCGTGGTGTATGCCAAGACCGAGCCGGAGCTCGGCGCCCGTGGGGTGACCGCCTTCATCGTCGAGAAGGGCATGAAGGGCTTCACGGTGGCGCAGAAGCTCGACAAGCTCGGCATGCGCGGCAGCCACACCGGGGAACTGGTGTTCGAGAACGTGGAAGTGCCGGCGGCCAACGTGCTGGGCGAGCTCAACGGCGGCGCGCGCGTGCTGATGAGCGGGCTCGACTACGAGCGCGCGGTGCTGGCCGCCGGGCCGGTCGGCATCATGCAATCGGTGATGGACAGCGTGGTGCCGTATATCCACGACCGCAAGCAGTTCGGCCAGAGCATCGGCGAGTTCCAGCTCATCCAGGGCAAGGTGGCCGACATGTACACCGTGCTTCAGGCCGCGCGCTGCTTCTGCTACACGGTGGGCAAGAACCTCGACCGCCTCGCGAATCTGTCGAATGGGGGCCACGTTCGCCAGGTGCGCAAGGACTGCGCCAGCGTGATCCTCTGGTGCGCCGAGAAGGCGACGTGGATGGCCGGCGAGGGCATCCAGGTGTTCGGCGGAAACGGCTACATCAACGATTACCCGCTCGGGCGGCTGTGGCGCGACGCGAAGCTCTACGAGATCGGCGCGGGCACGAGCGAGATCCGCCGCATGCTGATCGGGCGCGAGCTGTTCGCGGAGACGATGTGAGCGCACCGGCAGCCGGCCTCCTCGAGACCTACCGCGGCACGGTGTACCCGTGGCACTGCGACCCCATGAACGTGATGTGGTACGGGGGCAAGTTCGACGAGGCGACGTGGAACCTGACCGCCTCTACACTGATCGGATGACCATAGACCTGAAGGAACTCTTCGACAACAACCGGCGCTGGGCCGAGGACACGGAGGCGCGCGAGCCGGGCTTCTTCTCGCGGCTGCTCGGGCAGCAGGCGCCGCAGTACCTGTGGATCGGCTGCGCCGACAGCCGGGTGCCGGCCAACGAGCTGGTGGGGTTGCTGCCCGGGGAGCTGTTCGTGCACCGCAACGTCGCCAACGTGGTGGTGCATTCGGACCTGAACTGCCTGTCCGTCATGCAGTTCGCAGTCGATGCACTGCGGGTGCGGCACATCATCGTCGTCGGCCACTCGGGCTGCGGCGGGGTGCGCGCTGCGCTGCAGGATCTGCGCGTGGGGCTGGCCGACAACTGGCTGCGCCACGTGCAGGACGTGCGCAACAAGCACCTCGCGTGGCTCGATGCCGTGCCCGAGGACCGGCGCCTGGATGCGCTGTGCGAGCTCAACGTGCTCGAGCAGGCGGTGAATGTGTGCCAGACCACCGTCGTGCGCGATGCGTGGGGCCGCGGGCAGAACGTGTCGGTGCACGGCTGGGTGTACGGCCTGCACAACGGTCTGCTCGAAGACCTGCGCATCAGCGCCGGCCGGCCGGAAGACGTGTCGGCAGCGTACGAACTTGCCCTGGCGGCCGTGAAGCAGCGCTACGAGCCGACTGCCGAGAGGTAGCCGACAAGCCCGCCACCGACATGTTCCCGACCGAGCTCACCGATCGCCGCGCCTTCGACATCGCGCGCGCGCTGCTGGAGGGTTTCGACCGGCACTACCGGCTGTTCCGCGAGGCCAGCGCGCAAGCCAAGCAACGCTTCGAGGCGGCCGACTGGCATGGCCAGCAGCATGCGCAGGCGCGGCGCATCGAGTTCTACGACCGCCGGGTGGACGAGGCGGCCGAGCGGCTGCAGACCGAGTTCGACATCCGCAACGCGTCGATGGACACGTGGACGCAGATGAAGCTGCACTACATCGGCCTGCTCACCAACCACCACCAGCCGGAGCTGGCCGAGACGTTCTTCAACTCGGTGACGACCAAGCTGCTGCACCGCAGCTACTTCCGCAACGACTTCATCTTCGTGCGGCCAGCGGTGAGCACGGAGTACATCGAGAACGACGAGCCCGCGTCGCAGCCGACCTACCGCGCCTACTATCCCACGCGCGAGACGCTGCACGACACGCTGGTGCGCATCGTGGACAACTTCCAGCTGCAGCGCGAGTTCGAGGACCTGCACCGCGACGTGGACCACGTGCTGGGCGCCTTGCGCCGTCACGTGAGCGACCGGCGCTGGCGCACGAACTTCCAGATCCAGGTGCTGAGCTCGCTGTTCTTCCGCAACAAGGGCGCCTACGTCGTGGGGCGCGTGGTGAACGGGTTCAACGAGCTGCCGTTCGCGCTGCCGATCCTGCACAACGCGCGCGGCGCGCTGGTGATCGACACGGTGCTCTTCGGCGAGGACGACATACAGATGCTGTTCAGCTTCGCGCGTGCGTACTTCATGGTGGACATGGAGATCCCGGCCGCGTATGTGCAGTTCCTGCGCTCGCTGATGCCGCACAAGCCGCGCTGGGAGATCTACAACGCGCTCGGTTTGGCCAAGCAGGGCAAGAACGCGTTCTACCGCGACTTCCTCTACCACCTGCGCCACAGCGGCGACAGCTTCCGCGTCGCGCCCGGCATCAAGGGCATGGTGATGATCGTGTTCGACCTGCCGTCGTTCCCGTTCGTGTTCAAGGTGATCAAGGACCACTTCCCGGCCCAGAAGGAGACCACGCGCGAGCAGATCAAGCGCAAGTACCAGCTCGTGAAGCGGCACGACCGCGTCGGCCGCATGGCCGATACGCTGGAGTACAGCAACGTGGCCTTCCCGCGCGCAAGATTCGACGACGCGCTGCTCGCCGAGCTCCACCAGGACTGCCCGAGCCTGATGGAGGAGGACGGCGACATGGTCGTGATCCGCCACCTCTACATCGAACGCCGCATGATCCCGCTGAACATCTACCTGCAGGAGGCGGCGCCCGAGCAGATCGAGCATGCGGTGGTGGAGTACGGCAACGCGATCAAGGACATGGTGGCGGCGAACATCTTCCCGGGCGACATGCTGTGGAAGAACTTCGGCGTCACGCGTCACGGCAAGGTGGTGTTCTACGACTACGACGAGGTGGAGTACCTCACCGACTGCCACTTCCGCCGCGTGCCCGAGGCGCACAACGAGGAAGAGGAGATGTCGGGCGAGGTCTGGTACGCCGTGGGCCCGCGCGACGTGTTCCCCGAGACCTTCGCGCCGTTCCTGCTGGGCAACCGCGAGGTGCGCGACGTGTTCATGCGCCACCACGCCGACCTGCTCGACGAAGCGTTCTGGAACAGCCACAAGGAGCGCATCCTGGCCGGCCACGTGCACGATGTGTTCCCGTACGACTCCGCCAAGCGCTTTGCCGTTCAGCGCCGGCTGAAGCCCCCCGTTTCCCGCACCGACGAGGCCGACACGGCCCTCGCCAAGGCGCGCGCCGACACCGGCGCCGCTGTGTCCCCTCCCCCGGTATCCCCGATCCCACTGACCTGAAGGAACCCACCATGGCCGACCCCATCGTCATCGTTTCCGCTGCCCGCACGCCGATCGGCGGCTTGCTGGGCGACCTGTCTTCGCAATCCGCCTGGGAGCTGGGCGCCGTCGCGGTCAAGGCCGCGGTGGAGCGTGCCGGCGTGTCCGGCGATGCCATTGACGAAGTGCTGCTCGGCAACTGCCTGATGGCCGGCCAGGGCCAGGCGCCCGCGCGCCAGGCCGTGCGCAAGGCGGGCCTGCCCGATGCCGTGGGCGCCGTCACGCTGAGCAAGATGTGCGGCTCGGGCATGCGCGCGATGATGTTCGCCCACGACATGCTGAAGGCCGAGAGTGCCGACGTGGTCGTGGCCGGCGGCATGGAGAGCATGACCAACGCGCCGCACCTGGCGTTCGTGCGCAAGGGCGTGAAGTACGGCGCCTCGGCGTTCTACGACCACATGGCGATCGATGGCCTGGAGGACGCGTACGAGCGCGGCAAGGCGATGGGCGTGTTCGCCGAGGAGTGCGTCTCCAAGTACCGGTTCGAGCGCGCCGCGATGGACCAGTTCGCCATCAGCTCCACCGAGCGCAGCAAGAAGGCCAATGAGGACGGCAGCTTCGACTGGGAGCTGGCCCCGGTGACGATCGCCGGCCCCAAGGGCGAGACGGTGGTGAAGTTCGACGAACAGCCGTTCAAGGCCAAGCTCGACAAGATCCCGGGCCTGAAGCCGGCGTTCAAGAAAGACGGCTCGATCACCGCGGCCACTTCGTCGAGCATCTCCGACGGCGCCGCGGCGCTCGTGCTGATGCGTGAAAGCACGGCTTCCAAGCTCGGCCTGAAGCCGATCGCCCGGATCGTCGGCCATGCGGTGCACGCGCAGGCGCCGGCCTGGTTCACGACGGCCCCGGTCGGCGCGATCCAGAAGGTGCTGCAGAAGACCGGCTGGGACGCGAAGAAGGTGGACCTGTGGGAGGTGAACGAAGCCTTCGCCGCGGTGACGATGGCCGCGATGGAGGAGTTCCGCCTGTCGCGCGAGATCGTGAACGTGCACGGCGGCGCCGTGGCGCTCGGCCACCCGATCGGCGCCTCGGGCGCGCGCATCGTCGTGACGCTGCTCGGCGCCTTGCGCAAGCAGGGCAAGAAGCGCGGCGTCGCGGCGCTGTGCATCGGCGGCGGCGAAGCGACGGCGATGGCGGTCGAGCTGGTCTGAGCGCCAAGCCGGTGCTCGACGCCCTGGGCATCCACGAACCGTGGCTCTTCGCGGCCACGGTGCTGGTGCTCAACGCGACGCCCGGCGTCGACATGATGTTGACGCTGGCGCGCACGCTGCAGTTCGGCGTGCGCGGCGGATTCGCGTCGGCGCTCGGGGCCTGCGCGGGCTGCGTGCTGCACACGCTGGCCGCGGCCTTCGGCCTCGCGGCGCTGATGGCGGCGTCGTCGGCGGCGTTCACGCTGGTGAAGTGGGCCGGGGCGGCGTACTTGGCGTGGCTCGCGTTCGGCATGGCCCGCGCCGCATGGCGCGGGGAAGCGGCGGCGACAGCAGCGGCGGCGGCGTCGCCGGCAGCGGCCACGGCGCCGTCGACGGGGGCGCTGTTCCGGCAGGGCGTGCTCACGAACGCGCTCAACCCGAAGGTGGCGCTGTTCTTCCTGGCGTTGCTGCCTCAGTTCATCGACGCCGACGCGCCGCACAAGACGGCCGCGTTCCTGGTGCTCGGGGCCTGGTCCATCGTGCAGGGCGCCCTCTTCCTCTTCGCTTTCGTGCTGCTGGTGGCGCCGCTGCGCCGCTGGCGGCCCCCCGCCGCCGCGCAGCGCGGGCTGAACGGTGCGGGCGCGGGGCTGTTCGTCTGGCTCGCGGCGCGGCTGGCGCTGGCGGAACGCTGATCACGCGCCCCGCGGCGTGGCATCATTGCCGCCCGCCGCGACGCGCACCGAGGCCCCTCTCCCATGCTGCTGCCTGAAGATCACCGCGCGGTCCAGGATGCCGTGCGCGCCTACGTGCAGGACCGCATCGCGCCGCACGCGGCGCTGTGGGACCGGAGCGCTCACTTCCCGAAGGAGGAGCTGCAGGGGCTGGCCGCGCTCGGCTGCTACGGCGTGGCAGTGCCCGAGGCACTCGGCGGCGCCGGTCTGGACTACCTCGCGCTCGCGGTCATTTTGGAGGAGATCGCCGCCGGCGACGGCGCCACGTCGACGATCGTGAGCGTCAACAACTGCCCGGTGTGCTCGATCCTGATGGCGTGGGCGAACGATGCCCAGAAGGCGCAGTGGCTGCGGCCGCTGGCCAGCGGCGACATGCTCGGCGCCTTTGCCCTCACCGAGCCGCACGTGGGCTCCGAGGCCGGCGGGCTGAAGACCACCGCCGTGCGCGACGGCGCGCACTACGTGCTCAACGGCGTGAAGCAGTTCATCACGAGCGGCAAGAACGCCGACGTGGCGATCGTGATGGCGGTGACCGACAAGGTGGCCGGCAAGAAGGGCATCAGCGCCTTCCTCGTGCCGACCTCGGCCGACGGCTACGAGGTGACGCGGCTGGAGGACAAGCTCGGCCAGCATGCGAGCGACACGGCGCAGATCCTGCTCGACGACTGCCGCATCCCGGCGGACCACCTCCTCGGTGAGGAGGGCGAGGGGCTCAAGATCGCGCTGTCCGGGCTCGAGGGCGGGCGCATCGGCATCGCCGCGCAGTCGGTCGGCATGGCTCGCGCCGCGTTCGAGGCGGCGCTGAAGTACAGCAAGGAGCGCGTGGCGTTCGGCAAGCCGATCTTCGAGCACCAGGCGGTGCAGTTCCGCCTCGCCGAGATGGCCACGCAGGTCGAGGTCGCGCGCCAGATGGTGTGGCATGCCGCGGTGATGAAGGATGCCGGGCTGCCGTGCCTGAAGGAGGCCGCAATGGCCAAGCTGAACGCGAGCGAGTCCGCCGAGCGGGTTTGCTCGAACGCCATCCAGGTGTTCGGCGGCTATGGGTACGTGAGCGATTTCCCGGTGGAGCGCATCTACCGCGACGTGCGCGTGACGCAGATCTACGAGGGAACCTCGGACGTGCAGAAGATCCTCATCGGCCGGGCCCTGGCGCAATGAGGCCCCCACGCTCGCTGCGCTCGCTGCCCCCCGAGGGGGCGCAGTCCCGCTTGGGGCGGCCCGGCGCCGGGCCTGAGCGATGAACATCATCATCCTCGGCGCCGGCCGGGTCGGCGAGAGCGTGGCCGAGAGCCTGGTCTCGGAAGCAAACGACATCACGGTGATCGACACCGATCCCGAGCGGCTGCACGTGCTGCAGGACCGGATGGACCTGCGCGGCGTGGCGGGCAACGGCATCCAGCCGAGCGTGCTGCGCGAGGCCGGCGCCGAAGACGCGGACATGCTGATCGCCTGCGCCGCGCTCGACGAGACCAACCTCGTCGTGTGCAAGATCGCGCACGAGATGTTCAACATTCCGACGACCATCGCGCGGTTGCGCTCGCCGGAGTTCCCGGAGGAGAGCCCGCTGATGGCGCGGCCGGGCTTCGCGGTGGACGCCGTGATCTGCCCGGAGGAATCGCTCACCCGCTACATCCGCAAGCTGATCGAGTACCCCGAGGCGCTGCAGGTGCTCGAGTTCGCCGAAGGGCGCGTGAGCCTGATCGCGGTGCGGGCGATCAGCGGCGGCCCGATGGTGCGGCACATCATCTCCGAGCTGCCCCGGCTCGTGCCCGGCGTGGACATGCGCTTCGTGGCCATCTACCGCACCGACGAGCGCGGCCACGACTACCAGGTGCTGTGCGACGGCACGACGCGCATCGAGCCCGGCGACGAGGTGTTCGTGCTGGCCGCGACGAAGGACATCCGCCGCGTGCTCGACACGCTGCGCCGGCGCGACCAGCCGGTCAAGCGCGTGATGATCGCCGGCGGCGGCAAGGTGGGCCTGCGCCTGGCGCGCTACCTGAAAGGCAGCCATCGCGTGAAGATCGTCGAGGCGAACGGCGCGCGCTGCCAGTACCTGGCCACGCAGCTGCCCACCGACACGCTCGTGCTGCACGGCGACTCCACCGACGAGGAGCTGCTGGAAGAGGAGAACGTGCAGGAGGTGGACCTGTTCCTCGCGCTCACGAGCGACGACGAGGACAACATCATGGCCTGCCTGCTGGCCAAGCGCATGGGTGCCAAGCGCGTGCTGGCGCTGATCAACCGCAAGGCCTACGCCGACCTGGTGCAGGGCACGACGATCGACATCGCGGTGTCGCCGGCCCAGACGGTGATCGGCGAGCTGCTCGCCTTCGTGCGGCGCGGCGACGTGGAGGCGGTGTACAGCCTGCGCCGCGGCGCGGCCGAGGCGCTGGAGGTGACGGCGCGCGGCGACCGCACGGCGTCGAAGGTGGTGGGGCGGCGCATCGAGGAGCTGCCGCTGCCCGGCGGCGCGCAGATCGGCGCCATCGTGCGCGGCGAGGGCGTTGCCGCGCAAGTGATCATTCCGCACCACGACACGGTGGTCGAGGCTGACGACCATCTCGTGGTGTTCCTGCCGCGCAAGCGCATGGTGCGCGAAGTGGAGAAGCTCTTCCAGGTCGCCGCCACCTACTTCTGACGCGGCGCGCCTGACCCCATGTACACCGTCCTGCCCGTTTCCACCGTGCTGGGCATGCTGGTGATGGTGTTCGCTGCCACCATGCTGGTGCCGCTCGGCGTGGCCTGGTGGACGGATGACGCCGGTCTGCCGGCCTTCCCGCCGGCGATGGGCGCGACGTTCCTCTGCGGCCTGGCGATGTGGCTTGCCGGGCGCCGACACCGGCGCGAGCTGCAGCGCCGCGACGGGGTGCTGCTGGTGTCGTTCGCCTGGACGGTGCTGCCGCTGTTCGCCACGTTGCCGCTTTTGCTGCACTTCCGCGCCGCCGGCACGCCGATGGGGTTCACCGACGCCTACTTCGAAGCGGTGTCCGGTCTCACGACGACCGGCGGCACCGTGATCGTCGGGCTGGACGCGCTCCCGCCGTCGCTGAACGTCTGGCGCTGCTTCCTGCAGTGGATGGGCGGCATGGGCATTCTGGTGCTGGCGGTCGCGATCCTGCCGCTGCTGGGCGTCGGCGGCAGCCAGCTGTTCCGGGCCGAGACGAGCGGGCCGATAAAGGACACCAAGCTCACGCCGCGCATCACCGAGACCGCCAAGGGGCTGTGGAGCGTGTACATGGCCGCCTCGCTGCTGTGCGTGCTGGCCTACTGGGCGTGCGGGATGCCGGTGCTGGACGCCTGGTTGCACATGTTCACCACCGTGAGCCTGGGCGGCCTGTCGTCGCACGACGCCAGCTTCGGCTTTTTCAGGTCGCCGCTGCTGGAGTGGGTGGCCGTGGTGTTCATGCTGTTCTCGAGCTGCAACTACGCGCTGTACTTCTCCGCCGTGCACAGGCGCAACCTGCACCGGCTCCTCACCGACGTGGAGTTCCGCTGCACCATCGGCGTGATGGTCGGCTCCAGCCTGTTCGTGGCGGCGCTGCTGGTCTGGAAGGGCACCGTGACCGAGCCGTGGGAGGCGCTGCGCGTGGCGTTCTTCAACGTGATCTCGGTCGCGTCGACGACCGGCTTCGCCACCGCGGACTACACGCTGTGGCCGGTGTTCGTGCCGGTGCTGATGCTGCTGCTGTCGGGCATCGCCACCAGTGCGGGGTCCACGGGCGCGGGGATCAAGATGGTGCGCGTGATCATCCTGATGAAGCAGGCACGGCGCGAAATGGCGCGCATCGTGCATCCTCGGGCGGTGAACCCGGTGATGATCGGCGGAAACGCGGTGACCACCGGCACGATCTTCACGGTGCTCGGGTTCATGCTGGTCTACGGCGCGACCACGGTCGTGCTGACGATGGTGCTGCTGCTGTCCGACATGGATTTCCTCACGGCCTTCAGCGCCGTGGTGGCCAGCGTGAACAACATGGGCCCGGGCCTGAACGCCATCGGTCCGGCCGGCAACTTCGCCAGCATCACCGACTACCAGAAGTGGGTGCTGGTGCTCGCGATGCTGCTCGGCCGACTGGAGCTGCTGTCTTTCCTGGTGCTGCTGACGCCGGCGTTCTGGCGCAAGTGACCGCGTCGCCGTAAGCTTGTGCGATGCAGGACCGCAGCGTTCACTTCTGGTTCGACTTCTCCTCGCCCTATTCGTACATCGCATCCGAATGGGTCGAGGCGCTGTCCGCGCGCCACGGCCGCACCACGCGCTGGCACGCGATGCTGCTCGGCGTCACGTTCCAGGCCGCGGAGCTGCGCAGCCCCGTGGAGCATCCCATCAAGCGCGACTACTCGCTGCACGACTTCGCGCGCTCGGCGCGCTTCGAAGGCGTGCCGTTCGTGCAGCCCACCCCCTTCCCCATCCCGACGCACCAGGCAGCGCGCGTGTTCTGGTGGCTCGACGCGCAGGACCCGCAGCGTGCGGTCGACTGGGCGCACGCCGCGCTGCGCGCCTACTTCGCGCGCGGCGTGCCGCTCAACGACGCCGCCGCGCTGAAGGCGCTGGCCGCGCAAAGCGGCTTCGATGCCGACGCTGCCGAGCGCGCCTGGAGCGATCCGGCCTGGAAGGACAAGCTGCGGCAGGTGAACCAGGAGGCCATCGACGCCGGGATGTTCGGCGCTCCCTATGTCGTGGTCGACGGCGAGCCGTTCTGGGGCAACGATCGCAAGCCGCAGATCGAGCGCTGGCTTTCGCAGGGGAGATTTTGATGACCCCCACGCTCCTCCCGTCGCTGCCCCCCGAGGGGGCCCTTGCAGCGGACCGGCAGAGCCGGATCCGCGCAAGACCTTGGTCGGGCATGAGTTGCGCGCCCGGGGGCGCGGGCGGGGGCTGAGATGGACCTGCTGGAGCACCTGCGCATCGCCGCCCACGCGAACCGGCTGGCGAACCGGCGGCTGCACGAGGCGATGGCGCCGCTCTCGCACGAAGATTTCCATGCGCCGCGAACCAGCTTCTTCCCGAGCCTGGCCGAGACGCTCAACCACATCCTCGCGATCGACATCTACTACATCGATGCGCTGGAAGGCACGGCCGGCATGGCAGAGCGCTACGACGCGTTCGTGCCGGCCGACACCCTCGGCGAACTGGCCACGCGCCAGCGCGCGAGCGACGAGCGGCTGATCGCGGTGGCGCAGCGGCTGCGCGACGCCGCCGCCCCGGTGGAGATGGACCGCGGCGGCGGGCGGGTGCAGCGCGACATCGCCGCGCACGTGCTGGCGCACCTGTTCATGCACCAGACGCATCATCGCGGGCAGGCGCACGCGATGCTGGCCGGCACCGCCGTGGCGCCGCCGCAACTCGACGAATTCCTCATGCCCAGCGACGCGCCGCTGCGCGAGGCCGACATGCGCGCGCTGGGCTGGAGCGAGGCGCCGGTGTACGGGCGCCCGGCGTGAACCTGACGGTGCGGCCGCTCACGCCCGAGCGCTGGGCCGACTGGGAGGCCGTGTTCGACGCGCCGGGCTGCTCGGTGGCCCGCGGCTGTGCCTGCATGTACTACCGGCTCAGCGGCTCGCCGCCGCCCGCGCCGAAGGGTGTCACGCGGGCCGAGGCGAACCGGCGCAGCTTCAAGGCGCTGGTCGATGGCGGTGCGTTCACGGGCCTCATCGGCTATCGCGGTGCCGAGCCGATGGGCTGGATCTCGGTGGCGCCGCGCGAGCAGTACGCGAAGCTGCAGCGCTCGCCGGTGATGAAGCCGGTCGATGCCGAGCCGGTCTGGTCCATCGTCTGCTTCGTGGTGCCGTCGGCGCACCGCGGCCAGGGCGTGGCGCGCGCGCTGCTCGACGCCGCGGTGGCTTACGGGCGCCGCCACGGCTGGCGGCTGCTCGAGGCCTACCCGGTGGACAAGCCCGGCCCGCGCAGCGACGACTCGATGTGGTTCGGCGCGCGGTCGATGTTCGACGCGGCCGGGTTCGAGGAAGTGGCGTGCCGAAAGCCGGGCCGGCCGGTGATGCGGCTGCGCCCGGCCTGAGGCGCGTCAGCTGTCCTGCGAGCCGGGTGCGCGCCGGCGCTCATCCGGCTCCTGCTGCTCGTCCTGGCTCTGCTCGGGCGACTGGCCCCCCGGCGCGCTGCCGCCCGGCCGCGTCTGCGCGGACTGGCCGCTGCTTTCGGCTTCGCCGCCTTCCTTTTCGCCGCGCTGGGCGAGCTGGCGGTCTTCGGGACTGTCCTTGCGGGGTGACTGCTTCTTGTCGGCCATGCGGGTCTCCTGGGTTGCGGTGAAAAACGGCAACCACGGTGCCTGGGCACGACCGGTGCCATGCCAGACCCCATGGACTGGATGGACCTGATGCAATGGCCGGCGATGGTGGTGACCGTCGCCGCCACCTGGCTCGTGGCCTCCACGCGCGAGCGGCGTCGCGTGTGGGGCTTCTGGCTGTTTCTCGCGAGCAACGCGATGTGGGTGGCGTGGGGCTTGCACGCCGCCGCCTACGCCCTCATCGCGCTGCAGTTCTGCCTGGCGGCGATGAACATCCGCGGTGCTCGCAAAAGCGAAGCGAAGGCCAGCCAGGAGTCTGCCGTGCAGACTCCTGGCTAGCCTTCGCTTTCAGCCGATCGTTTCGCTCCCCCCGGCCCCCCTCCGAGCGGGGGGCTCCAGCTTGAAGGACGATTCCGGCCTTCGGCCGGCCCGCCAGCACGGCACAGCGCGAGTTGCGGTGCCGTTGCTGGCTGAATGCCGGCCTCCTGCCTCATGCTGGAGTCCCCCGCTTGGAGGGGGGCCGGGGGGAGCGGTGCATTCAGCGACAGGCAGAGTCTGCAGCGCAGACTCTTAGCTCGGCACGCGCAGGACCTGGCCCGGGTAGATCTTGTCCGGGTCCTTCAGCATCGGCTTGTTGGCCTCGAAGATTTTCATGTACTGGTTGGCGTTGCCGTACATCTCCTTCGAGATCTTCGACAGCGTGTCGCCGCTCTTGACGGTGTAGAAGCGCGACGTCTCGCTCTGCTGGGCGACGGTCATCTCGTCCTTGACCTTCTCGACGCCGGCCACGTTGCCGCAGCACAGCACGATTTTCTCGCGCGTGGACTGGTCGGGCACCTGGCCACCGACGGTGACGGTGGCCGATGCGCCGTCGAACGCGATCTTCAGGTCGGGTGCGTTCAGGCCCTGCGAGCGTACGTACTCCTCGATCGCCTTCGCGGCGCGCTCGTCGGCGTTCGGGGCGGCTTGCGCGGGCGCGCCCGCGGGCGCGGCGGGAGCCGGCGCCGCTTTCGAGTCCTTGCCGCCGAACAGCTTCTCGCCCGCGTCTTTCAGGAACGTGATGAGGCTCATGCGTTTTCTCCGGTGGTGAATGTCCGGATGGGGCAATCCGCATGCCGCTGCGCAGTCAGGATCGGGTTGCGGAGCGCCGGTAGGCCGCCGTCGACTGGCCGGTCCAGCCGCGGAAGGCGCGGGAGAAGTTCTTCTCGTTGCGAAAGCCGACAGCGAGCGCCACCTGCTTGACCGCACGCGCTGCGCGAGCAGCCGGTCGCGCCGGTAGGGGCGCACGGTGAGTGGCAGGGCCCGCTGCAGCAGCGTGCGCAGCGCGCGCTCGTCGCGGCGCAGCGGCGGCGCGAGGTACTGCGCGTCGAAGACGATGCACGCCGGCCCGGACGACTCGAAGCGCAGCGGCCCGCCGGGGAGCATCAGCGCGTAGTGCGTCGCGGTGCTGCGGTGCCGGGAACGGGAACGACGACTCCAGCAGCGGGATGCGTGAATCGATGGCCCAGCAGGCGTAGCCGTGCAGCGCGCGCAGGTGCGTCACGACGCAGAACTCGCGGCAAGCGCCGAAGTCGCGAGCCTCGTGGAACGACAGGCGAGCCACGCCGTCGTGCGCTTCCAAGCACGAGGCGCGCTTCGCCGAGGGTGAGCAGCGCGTGGTGCCGGCACCAGCGCGCGAGCGCGACGCCGAGCGACGGCGCGCACAGGGACGCGTGGCACAGCAGGCCGTAGCTGCCCCACGGCAGGCGGCGCGAGAACCAGCCGAGCGCCTCGTCGTCGAGCGCGCGCATCGCGAGCCCGGAGAAAGTCTCCATCGGGGTGGCCGTGATGCGGCCATCGGGCTGGCGCACGTGGGATGGCGTGATTTGTGACTCGCGCAGCGCAGGCCGCGGGTCGGCGCCGATCGCGTCCTTTCCCGGGGGCGGCGCGGGCCCGATCCGCCGTATGCTGCCCCACCGCCCGAGGAGACGACCGGATGAGCGTGCTCGCCAGCAAGCTGAACCCGCGCAGCGAGGAATTCAAGGCCCATGCCGCGGCCATGCGCGCGCTGGTCGACGATCTCAACGCGCAATTGCGCAAGATCGCCGAAGGCGGCGGCGAGGTGGCCCGCACGCGCCACCTGGGCCGCGGCAAGCTGCTGCCGCGCGAGCGCGTGGAGATGCTGCTCGACCCCGACACGCCGTTCCTGGAACTCGCGCCATTGGCCGCGCTCGGCATGTACAACGACGAGGCGCCGGGCGCCGGCATGATCGCCGGCATCGGCCGCGTGGCGGGCGTCGAGTGCGTCATCGTGTGCAACGACGCCACGGTGAAGGGCGGCACGTACTTCCCCGTGACGGTGAAGAAGCACCTGCGCGCGCAGGAGATCGCGCGCGAGAACTGCCTGCCGTGCATCTACCTCGTGGACAGCGGTGGCGCGAACCTGCCGAATCAGGACGACGTGTTCCCCGACCGCGAGCACTTCGGGCGCATCTTCTACAACCAGGCCACGCTGTCGGCGCAGGGCATCGCGCAGATCGCCGTGGTGATGGGCTCCTGCACGGCCGGCGGCGCCTACGTGCCGGCGATGAGCGACGAGACCATCATCGTGAAGAACCAGGGCACCATCTTCCTCGGCGGCCCGCCGCTCGTGAAGGCGGCCATCGGGGAGGTCGTGACTGCGGAAGACCTGGGCGGCGGCGACGTGCACACGCGGTTGTCCGGCGTGGCCGACCACCTCGCCGAGGACGACACCCATGCGCTGGCGCTCGCGCGCCGCGCGGTGGCGAACCTGAACCGGCGCAAGCCGGAGCCGTTCGCGCGCATCGCGCCGCGGCCGCCGGCGTTCCCGGTGGAGGAAGTGCACGGCGTGATCCCGACCGACGCGCGCAAGCCCTATGACGTGCGCGAGGTGATCGCGCGCATCGTCGACGCCTCGGAGTTCCACGAGTTCAAGGCGCGCTACGGCGCCACGCTGGTGACCGGCTTCGCGCACATCGACGGCATGCCGGTGGGCATCCTCGCGAACAACGGGATCCTGTTCTCCGAGAGCGCCAACAAGGGCGCGCATTTCATCGAGCTGTGCTGCCAGCGCAAGGTGCCGCTGATCTTCCTGCAGAACATCACCGGCTTCATGGTCGGGCGCAAGTACGAGAGCGAGGGCATCGCCCGCGCCGGCGCGAAGATGGTCACTGCGGTGGCCTGCGCCCAGGTGCCGAAGTTCACGGTGATCATCGGCGGCTCTTTCGGCGCCGGCAACTACGGCATGTGCGGCCGCGCCTACAGCCCGCGCTTCCTGTGGATGTGGCCGAACGCGCGCATCTCGGTGATGGGCGGCGAGCAGGCCGCCAGCGTGCTGGCCACCGTGCGGCGCGACGGCATCGAGGCGCGCGGCGGCCAGTGGAGTGCCGCCGACGAGCAGGCCTTCAAGGCGCCGATCCTCGAGCAGTACGAGCGCCAGGGCCACCCCTACTACGCGAGCGCGCGGCTGTGGGACGACGGCGTGATCGACCCGGCCGACACGCGCCGCGTGCTGGCGCTGGCCTTGAGCGCGACCATGAACGCGCCGATCCCCGAGCCGCGCTTCGGCGTGTTCCGGATGTGATGCGGCGTATTTGAAGTACGATGTGTATGAGTACAGTACCTTCTACACATCATGCGAACCAACATCGACATCGACGATGCCTTGCTCGAGGCGGCCATGCGGGCCGGGCCGTTCAGCACCAAGAAGGATGCCGTCGAGGCCGGGCTGCGGCTGCTCGCGCGACAGGCCTCCTACCGCGACATCCTCGCCCTGCGCGGCAAGCTTCGCTGGGACGACGCGCCGACGGCCTTGATCGCGGCGGAGCCCGGGCCTGGGCCGGCGCCTGCAACGAGGCGAAGGAAGTGATCCTCGTCGACTCGTCGGTCTGGATCGACTTCTTCAACGGGCGGTCGGGTGCCGCGGTGCGATGCCTGGCCGACCTGCTCGCCGACGGCAGCGCGCCGCTGGGCATGCCCGATCTGGTGCTGTTCGAAGTGCTGCGCGGCTTTCGGCATGAGCAGGACTTCCAGGCCGCGCGGCGCGTGCTGTCGGCGCTGCCCGTCGTCACCATCGGCGGCGAGGACGACGCACTGCGCGCGGCCCACCACTATCGGGCGTTGCGCGCCAGCGGCGTCACGGTGCGCAGCCCGATCGACGTCTTGCTCGGGAGCTATTGCATCGAGCACGACCACGCGTTGCTGCATGCGGACCGCGACTTCGATGTCCTCGAAGCGCATCGGGGTCTCAAGGTATGGCCGCACTGAAACGCTGGCTGGCGGCGGCGCTCGCGTGCGCAGCGGCCGCGACGGCGCAGGCCGAGGAGCTGCTGGCGGCGCTGCGCGAAGAGGTCGTGATGGTGCCGGCCCCGGGCGCCGCGCTGGAGACCACGCTGTACCGTCCGGCCGGCGACGGCCCGTTCCGGCTCGTCGTCGTCAACCATGGCAAGGCGGCGGGCGAGCCGCGGCGCCAGCCGCGGGCGCGCTACCTCGCGCTCGCGCACGAGCTGGTGCAGCGCGGCTACGCGGTGGTGGTCCCGATGCGGCGCGGCTTCGCGCACTCGGAGGGCGACTACGCCGCCCATCCCTGCGACGCGCGTGCCCACGGCATGGCGCAGGCCGACGACGTGCGCGCGGCGCTGGAGTTCTACGGCCGCCGCGCGGACATCGACGCGTCGCGCGTCGTCGTGATCGGGCAATCCGCGGGCGGGCTCACGGCGCTGGCGCTCGGTGCCCAGCGCGTGCCGGCGGTGGCGGGCCTCGTGAACTTCGCCGGCGGCCTGCGCGAGGACGGCTGCGCCGACTGGCAGGGCGGCCTGGCCGACGCGTTCGGCGCCTACGGCGAGGCGAGCCGCGTGCCGAGCCTCTGGTTCTACGGCGACAACGACGCCCACTTCGCGCCGCGCGTCTGGCAGGAGCTGCACCGCGCCTACACGGCACGCGGCGGGCTCGCAACGCTGGTGGCGCACGGCCGCTTCGGCGACGACGCGCACGAGCTGGCCGAGCGCCGCGCCGGCGCCGCCGTGTGGCTGCCGGCGATGGCGCGCTTCTTCGCCGACCTCGGCCTGCCGTTCGAGCGCCTGCACGACATCGCGCTTGCCGATCACGAAGCGCCACCGCCCGCGGCCACGCACTACGCCGTGCTGGCCGACGCCGCGGCCGTGCCGGCGCTGCGCGGCGCCGGCGTCGGGGCCTATGCGCAGTTCCTGAAGGCCGATCGCCCGCGCGCCTTCGCCGTCGGGGAAGACGGGAGCTGGTCGTGGTACTCGGGCACCGCCGACGCGATGACGCGCGCGCTGTCGTACTGTGGTCAGCACGCCGGCGCGCCGTGCCGGCTCTACGCCGTGGACGACACCGTCGTCTGGATGCCGCACTGAGGACCGCCCGGGAAAGCCCATGAGCCACCTGAAAGTCTCGACCGACGGCGCCGTCGCGCGCGTGATGCTCGACCGCCCCGAGGTGCGCAACGCGTTCAACGACGCGCTCATCGCCGAGCTGGCCGAGACCTTCGCCCGGCTCGGCGCCGACCCGACGCTTCGCGTGATCGTGCTCGGCGGCGAGGGCAAGGCCTTCTGCGCCGGCGCCGACCTGGCGTGGATGCGCGAGATGGCCGGCTACTCGTGGGACCAGAACCGCGCCGACGCCGGCAAGCTCGCCGACATGCTCTGGGCGGTGTACTCGTGCCCGCTGCCCGTGGTCGGCCGCATCCAGGGCGACTGCTACGCCGGCGGCGTGGGCCTGGCCGCCGTGTGCGACATCGTCGTCGCCGCCGAGGGCGTGACGTTCTGCCTCAGCGAGGCGCGGCTCGGCCTGCTGCCGGCCACGATCGCGCCCTACGTGATCCGCGCCTTGGGCGAGCAGGCCGCGCGCCGCTACTTCGTCACCGCCGAGCGCTTCGACGCCGCCGTCGCGCACCGCCTGGGCTTCGTGCACGAGCTGGCCGCGCCCGATGCGCTGGACGGCAAGGTCGACGAGATCGTCGCCACGCTCGTGGCCAACGGCCCGATGGCGGTGAAGGCCTGCAAGCGCCTCGTGCAGGATGTCGCGCACCGGCCCATCACCGACGAGCTGCGAGCGGACACCGCCCGCCGCATCGCCGACATCCGCGCCAGCGCCGAGGGGCGCGAAGGCGTGCAGAGCTTCCTCAACAAGCGGGCGCCGTCCTGGAAGCCCTGAGAAGCCGACCGATGCCCGCGCTCGACACCACGCAGCTCCTCGCGATCGCCGCGGCCCTCGGCTGGGCGAGCGGGTTGCGGCTGTACGCGGTGGTCTTCCTCACCGGGCTGGCCGGCCACCTCGGCTGGGTGGAGCTTCCTAGCGGGCTGCGCCTGCTGCAGATGCCGGTGGTGCTGTGGGCCAGCGGCTCGATGGTGGTGGTGGAGTTCCTCGCCGACAAGATCCCGCTCGTCGACTCGATGTGGGATGCGCTGCACACGGTGATCCGCATCCCCGCCGGCGCGGCGCTCGCGGCCGGCGTGTTCGGCGGCGACCATGCCAGCTGGGCCCTGGTGGCCGCGCTTGCGGGCGGCACGCTGGCGGCCACGGCGCACACGGCGAAGGCGAGCGCGCGGGCGGCGGTGAACACGTCGCCGGAGCCGTTCTCGAACATCGGCCTGTCGCTGATCGAGGATGGCGTGGTGCCGCTGGCGCTGTGGCTGGCGTTCAACCACCCGGTGTGGTTCTTCGTGGGGCTGGCGCTCGCGCTCGTCTTGATGGTGACGCTGATCGTCCTGATGGTGAAGTTCGTGAAGCTGGTGTTCCGCAGGCTTCGCGACGGGATGCTGTCGCCGCAGGGTCAGCGATGAAATCTGCAGAAAACGGAGACAGCCGTCCATGTTCAAGAAGATCCTGATCGCCAACCGCGGCGAAATCGCCTGCCGCGTCGCCGCGACCGCGCGGCGCATGGGCATCCGCACCGTGGCCGTCTACTCCGAAGCGGATGCGGACGCCAAGCACGTGCGGGCCTGCGACGAATCCATGGCCATCGGCGGGCCGGCGCCGCGCGACAGCTACCTGCGGTGGGAGCGCATCCTCGAAGCGGCCCGGCAGACCGGCGCGCAGGCGATCCACCCCGGCTACGGCTTCCTGTCCGAGAACGAGGACTTCGCGCGCGCCTGCCAGGAGGCCGGGCTCGCGTTCATCGGCCCGCCGCCGCAGGCCATCGCCGCGATGGGCAGCAAGTCGGCCGCCAAGTCGCTGATGGAGACCGCCGGCGTGCCACTCGTGCCGGGCTACCACGGCGACGACAACGACCCGGCCCTGCTCGCCGCGCAGGCCGAGCGCATCGGCTTCCCGGTGCTCATCAAGGCCAGTGCCGGCGGCGGCGGCAAGGGCATGCGACGCGTCGAGCGGGCGGCCGATTTCGACGCCGCGCTCGCCTCGTGCCAGCGCGAGGCGCGGGCCAGCTTCGGCGACGACCACGTGCTCGTGGAGCGCTACGTCACGCGGCCGCGGCACATCGAGATCCAGGTGTTCGGCGATGCGCACGGCCAGTGCATCCACCTCTTCGAGCGCGACTGCTCGGTGCAGCGGCGGCACCAGAAGGTGCTGGAGGAATCCCCCGCGCCCGGCCTGCGGCCCGAGCGGCGCGCCGAGATGGGGGCCGCCGCCGTCGCCGCCGCGCGGGCGGTGGGTTACGTCGGCGCCGGCACGGTGGAGTTCATC
>Ga0247820_10000597_pt1 | contig 19364 bp, 20 predicted proteins | sample 13C_Glucose_Day1_2_FD_192480 | JGI IMG/M metagenome (GOLD analysis project Ga0247820, IMG submission 192480) | Soil microbial communities from agricultural site in Penn Yan, New York, United States - 13C_Glucose_Day14 | ecosystem: Environmental > Terrestrial > Soil > Agricultural land | place...
ACACACTCCGGCCGAACGCGTCCACCCCCCAGCTCGAGATAGCCGGCACCCTCAGCGTCTCACCACCCATCGCCATATCGATCGGCAGCTGCACCGGCGCCGTCGTCCACTGCGGGCCGGACGGCGTAGCCACTGTCAGCGTGGTGTCCGTGGCAGTGGCAGCGGCGAGGATCGTCGAGCCCGCAGTGTCGCCCCGGTGCGGAGCCACCCCGGTGAAGGACACGTTGTCGATGGCTACGAAGTCGCTGCCGACGGCCGTGCTGTTGTCCTTCGCGTAGCGGACGGTCACGGTGGATTTCCCGGTGACGTCGAGGATCTGCTGCGTCCACGGGGTCGTGCCCTGCGCGCGCAGCACCTGCACCCCGTCCACGAGGACGAGAAGCCGGTCGCCCTCGAAGCCCGCGCCCGCAGACTCCGACGACGTCCAGTACCAGAAACGCAGCTCCGTCTTCCCGGGCGGGACCGCCATCACCATGTCGCTGGTCTGGTTGTTCGAGATCGCACCTGAGCGCAGCGACCACGTGCCCGTGTGCGCCTGCGCGCTCGTGCGCAGCCAGGGCAGGGTGCCGGCGTCGGTCCAGCTGATCTCGTACGAGGTGTCCTCGAAGTCCTCGAACACCACCAGCTCGGCCACCGACCACGGCCCGGCCGGCGCGCACACCAGGTCGATCTCCCACGTACGGACACCGATCCGTTCCGTGTAGCCCTGCACGAGCAGATCGACCGGGCCCGGCGGCAGCCAGTCCGGCAGGTCGGTGAGGCGGATCAGATCGCCCTCGATCAGGTCCAGGATCACCGGGATCAGGGCGGGGGTGCGGTGCAGGCGGATCGTGATGACCGGGTAGCGGGCCTCGTCCCACGTGCCCAGGTGGAGCCGCCAGGAGGCGATCGGCTCGGTCTGGTCGTCGCTGTACAGATTGAGGTCCACGCTGTCGTCGTAGCGGCCGACCCCGTCAGGGGGGTCCTGTGTCGACAGGGCGCCGGTCGTCAGCTCTGCGCGAGCCGCCGATCCGCCGATGCGCTGAACGGTGATGTCGTTGCGGACGGTGGAGTCGTCGTCCACCGGCGCCAGCTCACCGAGGCCTGGAGCCTGGTAGGACAGGGTCAGCTTGGGCGTCTGGTTGTACAGCGTCGTGCGGGCCCGGTACAGCAGACCGAGCCGCTCACGGTCCTCCACGAGGATCCCGCCATCGGCGCCCGCGCACTGCTCCAACTGCTCCAGCAGGATGGCTGGCCGCTGCGGGCCCATCCGGGCGGTCGTGCCCTGGACGCCGGTCACCCGGATCGGCACGCTCTCCTCGACTGCGAGACGCCGCAGGCGGGCCGCGGCCGTCTCGCCGAGGTAGCCGTCATCGGCCCCGTCCATGATCGTGGTGTTGGTGGCCTGGAAGACGGCCAAGTGGCCGATCGTCGTCCCGTCCATGCCGGCGCCGAAGGCACTGGACACCCCGCGGACGCGTCCCATCGTGCCGGTGAAGCTGGCGCTCTGGAATACGCCGCTGCCGGTGACGGCCACCCAGCCGATGTCGACCTGGATGTCCCCGCCGTTCTGCCGGGCGAAGAGGCGGACGCGGTTCTCGTTGCCGAAGAAGTTGGGTGTCGTGCCCGCCGTGGAGTTGATGAACATCAGCTGGGTGTCGTTGACGTCGAACGCTTTGACCTGCACGTTGTTCGTCTGCACCTGCACGGTCCAGCGGACCGCCGTGCCCGTGGAGGCGACCTCGAAGAACGTGGCCAGCGCGCCCGGAGCGGTCGGGATGCGGTAGACCATCTCGACCTGCCACGGCCCCGTGCCGGACACCGGCGCTGGCACCTCGGCCGACAGGGTCGCGCCGACCTCCACCACTGGCAGCGGGGCCGACCCAGAGAAACTGTCGTCACTGGCCATGGCCATGTTGGTCAGCTGCATGGGCTTGACGCCCGCAATCGGGCTGTACGCCTGGGTCGCCTCGCTGGCGTCCTCCATCGGCCAGTACGCCAGGAGCGTCGAGTCCGACGGGATACGGCGCCGCAGAGTGGACTGCAACTCCTTTTTGCCCTGGTTGAGGCGGTGCAGAATGCCTGCACCTTCACCCGCGACCTTGATCAGGTGCCCGGTCCGGCCCCACTTCGGCGGCCAGTCCGAGTACTCGCCCCAGAACCTGATCCGTTTGGTGGTGATCGCGGCGCCTCCGGCCAGAGTCCACGTCAGACCAGCGGAGTCGACGAAGCTCGTGGCGCCCACGGTCTGCTGGGTGAAATCCACGTTCGCGACCACGGTGCCGTCAATGCCGCTGCGCATCTGGAAGGCGTAGTAGCTGCCGGCCGGGGGCCTGAAAGCGGTCACGGTGTCGACGTCGCCGACGGTCACCGATGCTGTGGACGCGAAGATCGTGGCGGGCGACCCGGAGCTCGTCACGCCGAGCTGTGTCCACGGCCCCGCGATGGTGGGTGCGGTGTAGTGGCTGAAGGCACCCGTGGCCGAGTTGTAGGTGGAGCGCAGCGCGATGCGGCCCGACGGCGTGACCGGGATCGGCAGCGTGGACCCGAACTGCGGCCCGTTGATGCCGTTCGTCGAAATGCGCAGAACAAGGAGACCGTCCTCGACGAACATGATCCAAGAGCGCTGGTTGCCGGTGACCAGATGCTTGGCGCACAGCTCGAAGTCCTCGCCGGTGCCCCAGTTGCTGAGCTGCACATCAACCCGCACGTCGAGGCTGCCCGCGACGTTGAGGGCGGACGCCGATGGGGTGGTGGCGCGCGACAGTTGGTCACCGGGAACGACGAGCCGCTGCGTGCCCGCGTTGACGGACACCCTCATCGGCGTGTTCCTGCCGATGAGCCCGTAGTACGGCGAGCGCGGATTGCGGGGGCTGTACAGGCCGTCCGGGCTCTTCAACGTGAGGGAGCACGAGGCCGGATCGACCGCCGCCCCCTCACCCGACTGGCCGCGCGAGTGCGTGATGATGTCACTCAACTGCGCGTGCTGAGTGACATCGGTCCACACCCCGCCGATCTGGAACTCCACCTCGGTGCCGAGCGGGTCCTCCGGGAACGCCATCAGCTGCTCCTCCGTCCCGCCAGCACGAGGTCGACGTCGCCGCCGCCCCTCTTGCGGATGCCGCGCCGCATCCGTTCCATCAGGTAGTTGTCTTCGGCCTGGCCCGACGAACGCAGCTCCAGAACGACGCGCGGCTGCCCGCCCGCGCGCCCACCTGCACCGGTCCAGCCGTACGACCCGGGTGCCGGCGTCTCGACCAGACTGGCCATCGAGGCGTTCACCGCACCGCGCTCGCCCTCGATGCCCTGGACCAGGCCCTGACCGGTGTACATACCGACCTGCGCCATGACCCGTGACGGAGACTTGATCCCGAGCGCCTTCTTGATCGCCTTGCTCATGCCCTTGGCGATCGTCAGCATCTGCTTCTCGATCGTTTTCTGCTGCGACGCAAGCCCCCGCACCAGGCCCGCGGCGGCCTGAATGCCCGCGCCGTACATGGCGTCGCCCGCCGTGGCACCGGCCTTACCCGCTGCCGTGACGAGTGCGCCCTGCTCAGCGTTGATCTGCTTGATCTGGCCCGCCGTAGCAGAGGCCAGCGCTGCCGCGGCCGACGAGCCCTGCTCCACGCCCGCCTGCGCGATCTGTGCCACGAGGTCGCTGCGCACGCCCTTCTTTCGCAGCGTGGCAAGGTTCGCGGCAAACCGCTCGGCCGCCGCCCGGTCGGCCTTGAGGCCCGCCAGGATCGTGTCCGCAGTCTGCGGCCAGCCACCGGTGTTGTCCTGGCTGGTGATGTTCGCCGAGTCCAGCACACCCTTGGACACGTCCGCCGCGAGCTTGTCCCGGGCGGTCTTGAGGCTGGCGAGCCTCTTCTGCGCGGACTTCAGCCGCGTGGCCAGCTTCTCCTCGGCCGACGCAAGCTTCAGCAGACGCTTGGTGGCCGCGCCGATGGTGCCGAGGGCCTTCGACCGCTTCTTCCCCGGGGCGAGAGAGTCACGGACGACGTCCGCCAGCTTCTGGGACGCTGCCTTGACCTGCTTCGTCGACCCGGTGAGGCCGTCGACCAGGCCGCGCGCGATCCAACGGCCCTGCGCTGCCGTCACCTTGGACGGTGAATTGATCCCGAGCGCCTTGGCGATCGGACCCGGGATCGCCGACTTTGCCCAGCCCATGATCTTGGACGAGATCCAGCCGGTCATCCCGGAGATGCCGTTCCACAGGCCCTGGACCAGGTTCCGGCCCTTCTCCAGCAGCAGGCTGTTCATGCCGCCGATGCCGGCTACGAGCTTGCCCGGGAAACCCTTGATCCACGCGATCAGCTCCCCGGCCTTCTTGATCGCGGCGTCCTTCATGTTCCCGAAGTACGTGGCGACCTGACCGGGGATCTGCTTGAGCAGGCCGACGGTCGCCATGACGGTGTTGATCGCGCCCTTGATCTTGGCCGTGACCCAGTTCCATGCGATCAGCGTGTACTTCTTGATGTTGTCCCAGTTCGCGATGATCAGCGCCACCAGGCCGATGACCGTCGCGATGACCCAGCCCACAGGACCCAGGGCGATGAACCACTGCGCAGCCATGACCGCCGCCCACGCCACCGCCCGCGCGGCCATGAGTGTGAACTGCAGGATCGTCGTCGCCGCCACGCGCAGGATCGACACCAGCCACGTGGCCGTCATCCGCGCCGCAGACGCAACCCATACCGCGGCCGTGCGCGCCGCGTTGAGCGTGGCCGACGCCGCAACAGCGACGAACGACCCGACGGCGCGCAACTTCATCGCCACCCACGCCGCGCCGGTCTTGATCGCCGCACCGGTCTGGATAGCCGCCGACTTGATCGCTGCCGCGCCGGTGGTGACCCACCCCCACACGACCTTGCCGGCCGCGACCGTGGCGGTCACGCCCATCAGGAACAGGGCGGGGACGAGGACGCCGGTGATCACACCGGCCGCGATCTTGAACTCCGTGGAGTGCTCTTTCACGACCTTGCCCAGCCTGATCACCGCCGGGATCGCCTGCCCGCCGATGAACTCCACCAGCTGCTGCATCGCGCCGCGCTTGAAGCGCTCGATGTTCGCTGCCGCGGTGTCGTGGACGCCCTTGCCCAGCCGGTCCGCCGCACCGGCAGCCTTGTCCATGCCGGACGCGGCGGCTGCCGATGCGGGGTCGAGGGCGTAAAGGGCGTCGCCCATGACGATGCCGGGGTCGCCGAACAGCGCGCCTGCCGCGGCGAGCCGGTCGGTCTCGTTCGTGGTCTTGCGGAGCGCGTCCGTGGTCATCTGCAGTGCTTCCTGGCCGCCCTTGCCGCCCTGCTTCAGCTTCGCCACGACCTCGCTGGCCTTGAGGCCGATGCCCTTGAACGCGTCCTCGACTGGTTTGCCGCCAGCCAGGGCCCGCTCACCGAACTGGCCGATGGCGTCGGCGACCTGGTCGGAGTCCTTGGCGCCCTTGGCGATGGCCTGGGTGATCAGGCCGATGCTGGTCTTGCCGTCCAGACCGACCCGCTTGAACTGCACCGAGTACTCGTTCAGAGTGTCGAGGAAATCATCGGCCCGGTTGATGTTCGTGCCGAATCCGGCAGCGATCAGATCCAGAGCTTCGGTGGCGTTCTTCGCCAGTCCCGTCTGGATCAGCTGAGTCGCCGCATTCGTGACCTTCGGCAGCTCTTGCCCGAACAGCGATGCCAAGTCGGCGACCTTCGTGGAGACCTTCTGGATCTCCGCGTTCGTCGCGTCCGCCTTGACCAGCCCGGAGCCCATGACGTTGCCGATGGTGTCGGCCGCCGTCTGGAAGTCCTCAGTGATCGCGCCCGCATACAGCTGCCCGGCGATGTGTCCGTACCGCCGCGCCTCCGCCGGGGTCTTGCCGAGCGTCGCGCCGAGCCGCGCGGTGATCGTCTCCTGCTCCAGTGCCTGCCCGAACGCGTCCATGAGGACGGCGCCGGCCGCGACGCCGGCGCCGAGCGCGATCGTCTGGAGCCGGGACAGGCCGCCCTCCGCCTCGGCGACCGCCTCGTCCGTACCGTCCGCCACGCCGTCGGCCATGCCGTCGCCGACCGCGTCCCCCGCCCGGCGGCCGGCCGCAACGAACCTCCCCTGCGCGTTGCGGAGACGGCCGTCGGCGCCGCGGACCAGGCCGTCCCCGAGGCCCTCGCCCGCCTGCTGGCCGGCCCGCTCAGCGTCGTCGCCCATCTGCTGCCCGGCGTCGCGGAGCGCGTTCTCGGCGCGGCGCAGCGCCGGGTCCATCGCCCGGTCGTCGATGGTGATGATGCCGTTGAGTTCGCCGACCTGGAGGGCCACGGCTCACCTCCGTCGCGTGGTGGTGGTGTGGGGTTCTTCAGCGGGGATGAAGTGCCGCTGGACACGGGACTCGGTGGAGAGCAGGCCGAGGATGCGGATCTGGAGCCAGCGCCAGGTGCGGCGGCGGAGGATGCCGGACTCGACGTCGATGCCGTACCGCTCCTGGAGGTCGGCCTCGATCAGCTCCCACTTGGCGAGGAGCGTCTGCCAGCTCAGATCGGCCGGGGGCCCCTGCCGCGTGCGCCCCTGCTTCGGTGCTGGGATCCCGCCCTCGTACCACTCGTAGAGGCCGGTGACTGGGTCGCGTTCGCCGCAGCCTTTGCCGAGGAGCCGCGCGACATCTGACGGCGCTCCGCCCGGTTCCTCGCCGCTTTTCCCGGTGCCTCGCCGGTGCGCCAGTACTGGAGGGCGGTGTCCTCGTCGGTGGTGACCCAGAACATCACCGTCAGTGAGACGTGCTTGAACATGCTCCAGCTGGTCTCGGCGCGGAGCATGTCGTAGGCATCACCGAGGCAGAGCCGGTAGAGATCGAGCTCCGCCTCGTCGTCGAGGACCGGCTGGTCGGGCCGCGCGCCACCGGCCGCGAGACGCGCAGCGAGGGAGGTGATGCGCTCGATCTTGATACCGGCCTCGGCCGACGGGTCGGCGATGTGGTACTCGCGGACCACCCCGTCCGCGCCCTTGACCGGCAGGTCCAGGCCGTCGGACAGGAAGTCGTCGAGCGCCTCGAAGACGCCGCCCGCCATCAGGCGGCCGGGTTCGTGATCAGGAGGAGCTGGCCCGTGCCGGTGAGGGTCATCTCGACCTGGTCCAGGGCCGTGTACTCGCCGCCGGACGGCGCCCACGTCACGATCGCCGTGCCCTCGTACGCCTCGGGGAGGCCGTTGCGGTCGTACCAGCGGACGTGGACCTCGGAGTCTGAGCCGAACGCCAGCGACGCGGCCCGGAACGCCTCGTGCGTGACGTGGTAGACCTTCGTCAGGTCGTTGATCTTCCGGTTGATCGTGACGCCCAACTCCCACGCCTGACCGGTCTTGGTGTTCTCCGCCCAGCCGCCCGAGTCGTAGCTGGAGCTGTCCTCGATGTTCGGTTCCGCAGACGGGTTGAACTCGGTGATACCAATGACGCTCTGCCAGTTCGATCCGTCCTTCGCGGCGGACATGTCGATCTGGAGCGCCCACCGGCGGGCGAGCGCGGTCACGGGAGTGGTCATGTCGATCCTCTCAATCGATCAGGAAGGCCCCGGACCGCGTGGTCCGGAAGTAGAAGTTGCTGGTCAGTTCCATCCGCCCGTGGGCGTCCTGACCGATCCACGCCTGTGACTGCCGCCAGGACAGGGCGACGTGCACGCCGTTGATCTCGTAGTGCTGCCGGTTGTGGAACGCGTTGAACACGGCGTCCGCCATGTCGTCGATCGCGTCCGGGTCCCGGCCCGTGCGCATGCGGAACTGCACGCCGGTGGCCGCGTCCGTGAGGTCGGAGTCCTCCACCGGGTACGCGGTCAGGCCGATCGCCCGGTCCGGGCTGTCCGGCATGACACCCCGGAAGATCCCCGTGTCCGGGTCGGTGATGACCGTGTCGGGCTGGAAGATGCCGACGCCGGCGGTCACGAGGACGCCGGCGATGCCGTCAAGGAGGCTGCTCGTGTAGCCGCTCACCGCATCGCCCGCCTCACCTGGGCTGCGATGATCGCGGCGACTTCGGTACGCGCCCCGTTCAGGCTGCGTTCCAGGTACTTCGCGGTCCGGCCCGGGGCGTGCCGGTAGTCGAGCCGCTCATGCTGGACGACGGCGTACTCCGTGTCGTACGAGACCATCCCGGTCAGCGACGGAGCGTCGGCGCTCGCGACGCCGGAGCGTTGCAGCTCGGCCTCGTCGAGAGGAACGACCTCGTTGCTCAGCTGGAGGACGTGCTCGGCTGCGAGGTAGACGCCGCGGGCCGCGCCCTCCCGCATCTGCCGTGCCGCCAGAGCCCCGTTGAAGCGAAGCCTAAAGTTCTGCACGGTAGACCCCTCATTCGAGCTGGATCTCGGTGTGGTTCGGGGTGCCGAGCCCGCGGCCGTCACGGCGCTTCGTGAGGATCACCTTCGTGACCCGGCCCGAGGGCAGCGTCACCCGCGAGAACGGCACCACCGTCTGCTCGTCCGGCCCGGCGTAGGCGGTCGTCGAGGACCGCACCTGCTCGCCCGCAGGGGACCGGGTCCCGGCCGTCTGCTCGTCGACCAGGCAGCGCACGGTGCGCGCGGGCCCGTACCGCGGGCCCTTGCTGGTGTCGCCGAGGTAGTCCTCGACGGTGATCGTGTGGACGAGGAAGCGGCGCGGAAGGCTGGCCATCAGCAGCCCGCCCAGGCCACGAACCTGAACTTCGACGCGGGCAGCAGCGCGAGCGCGCGCGGCAACTTCGGCGCCACATAGCTCGGGCCGGACCGGTTGTCCCCAGCGCCGTACTGGAGCGACACCGAGCCGATCGTCACGCCCTGAAGCGGGCCGCTGATGTCGGTCTCCTCGCCGACCTCACCCCAGAACTGCACCTGTGAGCAGACCGCGTCGGCGAAGGCGGCCGTGACGTCGCTGTCCGTCGGCATGCCCTCGTCGTCCACGTCGTACACGGCCGCGAGGATCAGGTCATCGAGGAGCTTTGAGGCCTCCCGCAGCAGGCGCGCGGAGTCGAGCGCGGGCGCGGCGCCGAGGTAGTTGGCGAGCTGCGTCGTCGTGGCGTACACGCGGCCGGTGTTCGTCACGGTCGGGAGCGGGGCGACCGACACCAGCTCGGGCTGCACGCTCGCTCCGGTCCCGGTCGCGGTCCACAGCAGCCGCCACACGCCGGCCGCCGTGTAGGTCAGGGAGGCTGTCCAGGTGTGTCCGCCGTCGGCGGTGCCCGTGACGGGGGAGGTGACGGTGCCGTCGGGGGCGGTGACGGTGAGCGTCGCCAGGGTCGTCGGGTCGTAGGGGGTGACGGTGAGGGAGGCGGTGACGGTGTCGCCGACGTCGGGCATGGTCAGCCTCCTGCCGTGGTGGCCGCAGCGAGGGCCGAGCCGGTGGTGGACGGTGTGAGAGTGGGCCCGGCAGCGGAGGCCGTCAGGGTGAGCGCGGGGCGGGGCAGGCGCGTGATGGCGCCCGCCCGTGCGCGGGTGCGCGCGGCGCCGAGTTGGACCACGTGGGCCGGGCTGAGAGGCCGTGCAGTGCCCACAGTGCGGGCGGCGCCGAGCGGGACCGTCTTCTGCCCGGCGACCGGCCGCGCCGAGGCGGTCGTACGAGCCGCGCCGAGGAGGACGAGGCTCGTTGGCAGGTTGACGTTGTCGACCTCGGCGAAGTTGCCCGACCCGTCGGTGCGTGTGGACTCCATCAACAGCGACAGGTCGGTGTCCGACAGCCACCCCGGTGAGGGCAAGGAGCGCAACACCGTCCAGTTCGAACTGTCCGGGGAGGACTCCCACAGCAGCGTCCCGCCGGTCTCCCGCAGCCTCAGCCACGCATGCGCGACGGGATCGTACGGCGGGAACAGTGCGCCGCCGTCGGCGTACCCGCTGCGGGAGTACAGGCCCATGGCGCCCTGCGCGGTGTCGATGATGAAGCCAGCGTCCGTACCGCCCGTGCTGGACAAGACCAACAGCGAGAGCGCGGCCGTCGTGACGGCTCCGTTCGCAGCCGGCGGGTAGGCCCGTAGCAGGAAGTGACTCCCGGCCAGTGTGTAGGTGGTGGCCGAGCGGAGTCCGGCGAAGCCTCCGACCGTGCACGGGATCCGGCCCCGGCCGCCGGCCGCCGTGGCGTCGCCGTAGGAGTTGGGCCACCGGCCTGTGTCGAGGGCGCCGGTGAAGTGGTCTTCGAGGGATTCCAGCAGCGGCACCGCAGCCCCCTTGGTCAGGCGTTGGACTCGACGCTGACGCCGTCGGCGTGGACGCGGGCGACGATGTCCGTGCCGTCGGGGGTGACCGCGAAGTCGTGGTAGGTCAGCGGGATCAGCGTGCTGTCCGTGCCCGCTGTGGTGTCGGGGTCGTAGGCAATGAGTAGCCTCCCCACGGGGTTGCCGGTCGCGAGCGGCCAGCTGATGTCGTTCACGTCGAAGCTGGCCGAGTTCGCCGTGTCGTTCACCGACACCACCACCCCGGACAGGGCCACGCGCCCCATCGACGTCTGTTCGTTGGCCGCGCCCGCAAGGAGGTCGGCCACCGTGTCGTAGTCCTGGAGGACGTCGTCAGACGGGAGCCCGGCCGCCTCCAGAGGGATCGCCACCAGCCCGTCGGATGCCTGCGGGAGGCCGGCGTACGACAGGATCCGGCCCTTGGCCACGTTGGCCACCACATCGGCCACAGCCGCCTCCTTCTCTGGGAAGCGCGCGAGGGAGGCCCGCCGCCCGGGCCTCCCTCGTCACGCGGCTGGTTCGGCTACGCGGACGCGCCGATGATGTGGATGTCGTACGTCACCGAGGTGCCCGCACCAGAGTTGGCGATCTTCAGCAGGTCCGCCGTGGTGGCCGTGACCGCGTAGCCGGTGGCGTCCGCCGCGCCGGTGCCGACCGCGACGAATGCACCCGGCCTCAGGGTCAGGGTGTGGGTCGCGCCGAGCAGTGTGACCCACGGGGCCGACGCAGCGGCCCCGACGACGACGTTGTTCGCGTTCGCGTCCGCTGCGGCGATGATCAGTCCCTTGATGCGGGCGAAGGTGACCGTTGCGCCGAAAGCGTCCAAGAGGACACCGGCCAGGTCGAGGTCCTCCGTTCCCGACGCGGCCAGGGTGCGCCGGTCGGACCACACCCTGTCGGCGTTCCCTGCGGTGGTCCCGTTGCCCAGGCTCATCTTCCGGGACAGCGTCTGTGCCGCCCGGCCCGTGCCGAGGTCCAGGGCGGAGGTGAGTTCGGCGTACGCCGAGACAGCGAGGAGCGTTCCTTGCAGAGGCATCGGTCAGTTCCTCCGCTCAGGTCGCGATGACGAGCGGCACGTGCCGCTTGAAGGCGGGCGTGGCGATCGTTGCTGGGGCCGTGGCCGTCAGCGACGACCCGGACGTCTGGGAGAGGTTGCCCTCACCGGTGAGGAACGGCTTCGCACCCATCGAGCCCACCAGCGTCGGCACCGTCGTCGCCGCGATGGCCAGCGCGGCGTAGTAGATCCCCGACTTGGTGATCCGCTGGGCGGTCGCCAGGGCGAACGTCTTCGCCGTGTCCGCCGCCCACGCCTCGTTGGTCTTGTCCGCGGACTGCGCGAGCAGCGCGCCGGCCCCGGAGTAGAGCGCGGCGATCTGGTTCGTCAGCGTGCCGCCGGCCGTGCCCGCGCTGATGAACGTCAGGTTGGAGATCAGGTCCCCGTCCTGGAGGTACAGGGCGACGGAGCACATCACGCCGGTGGCGGCGGCCGGGACGTCGTCGAGGCCGACCCGCGGGAGGTTCGTCCGGTGGAAGGTGGCCTCGGGGTCGGGTCGTCCGGCGGTGTTGAGCCAGCCGAGGTCGTTGCGGGGGTTCCCCTTGAAGGTGCCGAGGAGCGTCACTGCCCTGCCTCCTGCTTCTGCTCGCCGCGGGCGAGGATCGTCTTGCGGGCCTTGCCGTCGCGCTCGGCGGCGATGACGCGGTCGAACTCGGCGACCGCGTTGGAATCGTCGGTGCCGAGGCCGTCGAGGTACGCGAGCACCTCGGACACGTCGTGGGCGCCCGGGTCGTACTCGCTGCCCGGGTCGTTGGCCTTCTGCGGCTCGTCCTCCGTCGGCTCCCCGTCGGTGCCTTCGGGGGTGAGGGCGTAGCCCTGCCGGCGGAAGTACTCGATGGCCGCGCGGCCTGCCTTGGTGGAGTCGTCCACGCGCGCGGTCCCCTTGGAGAACTGCACGCCGACGGACTCGCCGCTGAAGGTGCGGACGGGGGCTTCGACCTTGAAGCTGTTCACGCTGATCACCGCACCTTCACGTTGCGCAGGACGCCGCAGGACTTGGTGTTCTTGAGGACGGCCGCGACCGGCCCCATCTCGACCTCGCCGCTCTTGACCGCGCCGGGCTGGGTGAAGTCCGGCAGGAACGTCTCGACGAGCGGAGCGCCCGCCATGGAGGCCCCGTGGAAGGCGTCCAGGCCGAGGGACACGGCGTAGATGTCGGTGAGACCCGTGATGGTGCCGCCCGCGCCACCGCCGTCGGTGTCCGCCGAGCGGATCGGGATGATCGGAGCGGAGCCGTCGGCGCGGTCGCCGAGGTCGACGAGGACCCAGTCGCCGTAGCGCTCGATCAGCATGCCGAGCGAGTTGCGCTCGGACGTGAACTGGCTGGCGCGGCGGGCCAGGGACTTGATGCGGGAGATCGACTTGGTGTTGCCGAGGACCGCCTTCACGCCGGCCGGGATGGATCCGTCCGCGCCCGTGTCCCCGGAGCCGGTCTGCGAGCCCATGATCCGGGACAGGAAGTCGTCGAACGCGTCGAACGCGCTCATGGCGATGTCCTCGGTGGTCACCGTGGCCGGGGACCAGTCGAGGTAGCCGGTCGCGACGCCCTCGGCCAGCGGCAGGTACTCCGTGGACTGGCCGGTGAGCGCCTTGTCGAGCCCGTCGAAGCCAGCGTCGTCCACGGCGGTGTCGCCGAGGATGAGTTCCTGCTGGAAGCGGGTCCGCATCGCGGTCAGCTTCTGCGCCAGCTGGAAGCTGATGCTGTTCGACGCGGCCGGGCCGAGACGGGCCAGCTTCCGGTCGACAGAGAACGCACCGCCGAGGGGGTGGAGGTCCACCGTCTTGCGCTCGGAGGTCGCCTGGCTGGGGGTGTACTCCTCGTTGAACCGGCGGAACGACACGCTCGACGGGGCGAGGAGCCGGGTGTAGCCGTAGGTGAGGGACGCGTCGCCCGTGCCCGGGGTCGCGGTGTCATCCCAGACGAAGTTGTTGAACAGCCACGAGTTGCGGCGGAGGTTGTCGATGACGGCGAAGTCGATGTCCGCCTGGGTGTTGAGCTGCGCCTGAGCGAGCGTCACGGGCATGGGGTACTCCTGGGTGTCAGGTTCCGTAGTGGTTCGAGATCGCCCCTGCGAGCGACCCGCCGCGCTTGGCCGCGCCCTCGCGGGTGCCGCCGGACAGGTCTGCGCCGGACTTGCCGGCGGGCGGGGTCACGGCAAAGGCCTTGTTCTCTTCGACCGCGTCCTTGATCGCCTTGTCGAGGGCGGTCGTGAAGCCCTTGTCGGTGGGGTCGAGTTCGGCGAGCTTGGCGACGAACGCGCGTGAGTCGAGGAGCGCGCCAGCTCGGGCCTTGAGCTTGTCGGCCCGCGCCCACACGGCGAGTTCGACTTCCTTCGAGCGGAGCGCCGCGTCCTTCTCGGTGAGAGCGGTGTCCTTCTGCGCGATCGCCTCGGCGAGCGCCTTCGGGTCCGGCGGGGCGTCCTCCTTGACGAAGCCCAACGCCTTGCCGAGCTGCTGTGTGAGCGCCGCGACCGCGTCGTCGGCGGCCTGCTTCTTCGCGTCGTTCCTGGCCTTGCCAGCTTCGGACCGTGCGGCGTGCAGTTCGCGCTCCAGCCGCTTGATCGTCGCAGCCGGGTCCTCGCCGTCCTTGCCCTTGCCGCCGCCAGCCGCGCCCTGGCCTCCGTCCCCGCCGCCGGAGTCGCCTCCTTCGCCGGATCCGCCGCCGTCCCCCGTGCCGTCGCCGCCGTCACCGGTCCCGCCGGTGTCGCCGCTGCCGGATCCGGAGCCGCCTTCGTCCCCTCCGTCCGCGTACAGGAACGGGGAGAAAGGGCCGTGTCCGTAGGGGTGCGCCCAGCCGCCTCCGGAGAGTCGGTGTCGGGGCAGGGTGTTGCGCTGCATGCGCCCTCCAAGGGCAGTGAGTCGCCCGCGCCCGGCGGGCTCATGAGGGTCGGGCCGCGCCTGGCGAACCCGGGATGTGTTGTCGGCCCGCGCCTGGCAGGCCGGTGGTGCTCCGTCCGCTCCAGGCGGCCGGAAGTCTGTGTCAGTGCACGGCGCGCCGGGCGGCCACAATGGGGCCATGGCCCAACATGAGTTCAGCCTCAGCCGGTACGACGGCCCAGCCACCGTGCGCGGCGTGGAGTTCGCCAGGGTCCGCCTCAGTGAGCACGCGGACACCGAACAGGGCGCCATCCGAAAGGGGTGGGAAGGCACTGCCGAAGTCACCGCCAGCGCCGCACCAGAGGTCGGACCGGGCTGGGCCGCCACCGAGGAGACCGTGCAGGTACGGCTGCCTGAGGGCGGCACCGGCAACGCCCACATTCGCGGGATGACGCTCACCGACGGCCGGTACTGGGAAGTCGAACTGCTCGGCACTGGTCCGTCGCCCATGGATTAGCGCGCAGTGCTGAGCTGCTCACGGCGGGACTTGCGTGGCAGGCCGGTCTCGCCGACCAGCTGCCGGATGCGGCCCTGGTACTCACGCACCCGCGCGTTCGCGCGCGCCCGCTCGGTGTCATCCAACGCCCCGGCGGCGCGGCGCTTCCACGCCCTGATCTGCCGCTCGAAGTAGCGCTGCTGCTGCGTCTGCTCATACGTCGCCCTGGACGGAGGCTTCGGCCTCGGCCGTGTCACTCCGGGCAGGTAGATCGACACGTTGTGACGGCAGTTCGGATGGAACAGGCCAGCCGCGCGGGCCTCCGGCAACGAGCCAGCCACGCGGACCCGGACCGGGCGGCCGTCCTCTGTGGCGTGCTCGACCTCCACCGTCCCGGGACCGGACGGGCCCTCGCGGCGCAGCACCTTGCCCTCCCACGGCTTGCAGCGCTCGCACTCCTCCGGGGCGTCCGACACCACCACCAGCTCCACCCCGGCGGCGCCGAGACGGGCAGTGTGCGCGTCGACCGCGGCCCGGCCGAGCGCGCTGCGGGTGGCCATCTCGACGTACGACGTCATGTTCCAGGCCCTGCCCCGGCGGTCCACGAAGCCGGTCACTCCGCGGTCTGAGAACCGCGCGAGCGCCCGCGCGGCCGCCTGCCTACGGGTACTCGCACCCAGCAGCGGCGCCGACGTCGCCTGCGCGATCACCTGCCGGTACACGTCCAGACTCTGCCGCAGGATCCGCGTGTGCACTGGACCGGTCTCCGCGATGAGCGCCGCAGCAAGCCGATCCACCGCCTGCACCCCGGCCGGGACCGCGGCCACCGCAGGGGCGACCGCGCCCAGTTCGACGACGGCCGCCGCAGCGCCCCGGTTGTACGCCTCCGCCACGGCCTGCTGGATTGCCGTGCCGGCGGAGGCCTGAAGGGCGGCGATGATGTCCTCGATAGCCGTGCGCAGGCTCCCGATCGCGGCGAGCCTCAGGTCCGCCCAGAGCGGGCTGTCGAGGCCCTCGGCGAGCGCGCGGGTGATCTTCTCGATCAGTGCCAGCTCGGCCTGCTCGTACAGCGTCGAGACGGCGGCCGCGAGGTCCTCGGCCATGTCGGGGCTGACCGGCATGAGCCCTCCCCGCTACGCGTCCGCATCCTCCGGGCCGTTGCTTGAGGGCGCTGCCCCGAACGTGGGCCGGTCCGCGCCTAGCGTCAGCGGGTCCTCGACCATGCGCCCGGACTCCTTGAGGATCCGGTCGACCTCGGCCTTCTGGTCCCGCTCGTTCCACTCCGGGTGCAGTAGGGCGACCTTCGTCTCCGTCGAGGCGGCCTCCGCCTGCATCATCAACGCGGCCGTCTCCGCCAGCGTCTTGATGTCGTCCTGGACGCTGTCCTGGAAGACGACGTCCGGCCGCTCCACCTCGACGCCGGTCACGCCCAGAAACATCCCGGACGCCTCCAGCATGAGCAGCACCTCGACGACGTCCGCGATCCGTGGCGCCGCCAGCTCCGCCTTCTCCGCCCGGGTAGTCATGCTCCGTGCGGTGCGGGCCTTGATCTCCGTGGCTGTGGCGGCCGGCCCGTCGGAGTCGTCGCCGAACGTCCCACCGCTGTACCCGGCGTTCCGGATCACCTTGCCTACGAGTTCCTCGATCGTGGCCCGGTGCTCCTCGTGCCGGATCAGGAACTGCGACAGGGTGATCGACTGGTCCTCGGTCGGCGGGATGTTGAGGCCGACCATGACCTCACGGTCCTCCCACGTGGTGCCCTGGCCCGGTCCGTTGTTGAGGAGGTAGCCCTGCGGCACCAGGATGCGGCTCTTGGCGAGGCGGATGTCTCGCATCCAGCTGGTGTACGTCTCGTCGACCGCGGACAGGAACGTCTCCGCGCCCTGATAGTCGCTAGTGCCGAGCCCGGCCGCGCCCGGGATGTCGTCCCAGTCGGGGGCGACCATCGTGTTCGGGATGTACGTGCACGCGAGCCGCTTCCCGATCGGCAGGGCGCGGGCCGGCAGGAGGTTCTTCGTCTCCTCGAAGGCGCCCATGTCGACCGGCTTGCCGAGGTTCTGCTCCGTGCCCTCGTACACACCGTGCAGGATGGCCCCGGGCTCGTGCCGCTCCAGATGCCGGGTGACCTTCTGCCCGTCGACCGCGAGGACCGTCCAGAACGTGACCGCCCTGAGCTTCTCTCCGTAGGCGAACTCGGGCTGTGCGCCGTCGGCCTGGACCATGCTGATCCACGGCCGGTCGCTGATGTCGTCGTCCCACACGATCCGCAGATACGAGCCGCCCAGGGCCGCGCCAGTCGCGCCGGCGCCGATGAGGGTGCGCTTCATGCCAACGTCCATCAGCGCCTCGAGGCGCGCCTGCGTGGCCGTGTTGGCCGCCTTCAAGGCGGGCGGTTCGGAGTAGAGGAGGCCGCTGCTGGTGCGGGCGATGTCGCGGGCGAGCGGCATGTGGAGGTTGGCGCGCTTCTCGCCGAGCGGGGTGGGCTCGCCCCAGAACCAGCGGGCGACGCGGCCGACCATGCCGCCGCGGTACTGGGAGGGCCGGTTCTGCGGCTGGCCGAAGCGTCCGTTGTCGCGGTGCCGGTTGAGGTACCGGTACGAGAGGCGGTCCGGGTTCGCGGCGTACCAGGCTCGCCAGTCGGCCATGTCGGCGGCGATCGCGGGGTGGATCGGCGGCCAGGGGGTGTTCTTCTCAGGGAGCGGCATCCGTACCCACCTCCTGTCCGTGGGGCGGTGTCCAGCCGAGCGCGACGAGGGTTTCGGCGACGCCGGAGGGTACGAGGATGTCGGCTTCGGCGAAGGTGCTGACGTCGTAGACGTGCAGGTCCAGGGTGATCTGTGGGAGGCATCCCACCTCGCTGGTGAGAGTGAAGCCGCGCACGCCCTTGAGGTCGTGGCCGTCTACCTCGACCCTCCCCAGGCCCCTCGCATCGACTGAGACCTTCACGTTGCGAGGAATCACGCCGCCACCTCCAACGCCGTCGCAGGCAGCAGATGCCGCCACTCGTTCACCGAGCTATGCAGCCCGTACCTGAGTCCGTCCACGCTGTGGTCGTCGACCTTCAGCGGCTGGTCGATGCCCTTCGCCGAGGCTTTCTCGTCCCACACGTAGGCGGGCAGTTCCTCCAGCAGGCCCGTGCACGAGCGGTGGATGGACAGGACGTTCGCGCCGAACGCTGTCCCCACGCTGCGCAGGCCGTCCTTCACGTCGTTGTCCGCCTTCGCCACGCCGGGGACGCCGTCCGACCAAAGCTGGGTCATGAACGATGCTGCGCTCGGGTCCACAAAGATCCAGTTCGGGTTGACGCCCTTCGTGCCCCGATGCTCGTGCGAGGCCAGCCAGCGACGGACGCCCACGCTGTACTGCGCGTCCGTCATCTGCCTTCGCGCGATCCGCGAGTCGTGCCGGTACTCCGACGCCACGTACAGCCGACTGTCCGCGCCGATCCCGATCAGCAGCGCGGCGAACGGGTTGACGGTGCCGTAGTCGACACCGACCGCCATCCACCGTGAGATCTCGGGGACCAGGTCGACGACGTGCCGCGCCTCATCGAACGCGTCGAAGATCACGCCCTCTGCCAGACACCACTCGCCGAGGATGTACCGCCGGAAGAACAGGCCCTGATGCGACCGCTTCAGGCTGTCGACGTACGCAGCCGGCAGCGACGGGTTGTCGTCCAGCACGAACGAGAACCGGTGCACGTCCAGCGCGCTGGGATCCTGGCTCTCGATGATCGTTCCGTCGCGGCGCAGGTGCAGCCGGGCCCGGTCGAGGATCTGGCGCTTCAACCAGTGATTCGGCCCCTCAGGGTTGGTCGTGCCGAACCACTGCGCTCCCTCCACCGACAGGCGGGTCTCCAGCATCTGGAAGAACGACTCCGGATACGTGGTCACCTCGTCGAGGTATGCGCCCGCCAGCGTGAGGCCCTTGATCTTGTCGGCGGCCCTCTCGTCGTTCGCCCCGGCCACATAGATCAGGCGGCCGAGGATCGTCACCTCGCCCGCGCCCGCGCGGTAGTCGACCCGCTTCTTGCCGAGCATCTGCACCATCGGGTCGATGATGTTGCGCTTCAGGGTGCGCTCGGTCTTGCCGACCATGAGGAGCGAGCCCGGCGGGCCGGTGCGGATGTATCTGATCCACACCATGATCGAGCTGATCGTCTTGCCCGACCGGACCGCGCCTTCCCACAGGTTGCCGCGCGCGGCCGCGAGTTGGGTTGCCCGGAGCGCCTTGCCGGAGAGAGCTGTGAACATCGCAGGCCCCCTCACTCGGCGCTGGGCATCATCCCCCTCAGCCACTGGTCGACGGCCGCCAGGCCTTCCAGGTCCTCACGCTCCGGCGGGACCAACTTCAGCGAGCGGTCGATGGCCATGCCGGCCGCCGCCATGAGCGCCTTCTTCGCGTCGGCCGGCGGCTCGTCGACGTCATGCTCGACGTACTTGTTCGCGGCGCCGCCGATGTTGAAGACCTTTGCGGGCTCCCACATCTGTGCGGTAAGCCGTTCGGCGTCGTCTTGGAGCGCCTCGGCGAGCATCGCCCGGCGGTCGGCGAGTTGGGCGACGCGATGCCGGGTCGCTTCCTCCGTCATGGTGACGTCGAAGACGAGGCCCTCGGCGGCGCACACGATGCTCACCGTGCGGGGAGCGCGGCCGATCTGCCGGGAGATCTCGTTGCGGCCGACGCCGATGCCGTGCAGCCGAACGATCTCGGCCTTCTCTGCGTCGGTGACCATGCGCATGTCCTTGCGTACAGCCATCGTCACCTCCCTGGGCATGCGGAGGCCCGGCCGTACATGGCAGACGGCCGGGCCAGTCAGTGTGGGTCAGGCTTTCCAGCCGGCGTCGAGGCAGGACTGCGCGAACG
>Ga0247820_10000598_pt1 | contig 19355 bp, 14 predicted proteins | sample 13C_Glucose_Day1_2_FD_192480 | JGI IMG/M metagenome (GOLD analysis project Ga0247820, IMG submission 192480) | Soil microbial communities from agricultural site in Penn Yan, New York, United States - 13C_Glucose_Day14 | ecosystem: Environmental > Terrestrial > Soil > Agricultural land | place...
GATCGCGACCTCACCGTCGATATCTTCGTCCAGGTTTACGGAGTGGTTTGCGTTGGCGAGCATGGTTTGCGCCAAGTCTTCCGGCAGAGTGGTGAGGTTGCGGCCGTCTCGGATATCAGCCTCCAGCAAACCCAGGAATGCACCGATGGCAGGGTCTTCGTGGGTGGTTTCTACGCGGCTGACCACGATTTCACCGTTGCGTACGTCGAATGCAATTTTGCCACCTGTGTCTATGCCCAGTAGCTGGCGAACGGATTTTGGCAGCGTGACCTGCCCCTTCGAGGTCAACGTGGCGATTTCGTGGATGGCAGGCATGAGCGTTCTCCCGGATGTGCTGATTGAATGGTAAGGAATATTCCTTACATGGTCAATCTTGGTTTTCTGCTGGTCAAGCATAGGCGGGTAGGACGCTCAGTAGCGCCGCAGGAAGCTTTACACCAATTCCTGGGACACGATCCCTAAAGACTATCGGGGTCCCCAAAGAACATCTGTATCCGCGACCGCAACCACTTCTCCGCCGGATCATTGTCCTGCGCCCCACGCCAGGCCATGTGCAGCTCGAAGGTGCGCACCTCCAGCGGCAGGTCCTCTGCCCGCAACCCACCCGCCGCAGTCAGCGCATCGGCCGTGTAGTCCGGCACCGTGGCGACGATATCGGTCCCCGCCAGCAAACTCCCCAATCCGTTGAACTGCGGCACCGCCAACACCACGTGGCGCTTGCGGCCGATCTCGTCCAGTGCCTCGTCGATGAACCCCGAGAGGTCGCCGGCGAACGACACCAGGGCATGGGGCCGGGCGCAGAAGTCATCCAGGGTGATGCTGCCGGGCATGCTGTCGGCGCGCAGCAGCTTGGGCATGCTGCGGCGCAGCACCTTGCGCTTGGCGTTGGCGGGGAGTTCGTTGGTGTAGCTCACGCCCACCGAGATTTCGCCCGAGGCCAGCAGGGTGGGCATCAGCAGGTAGTTGACCCGGCGCACCACCAGCACGATGCCGGGGGCTTCGGCGCGGATGCGCTTGAGCAGCTGCGGCAGCAGGGCGAATTCGGCATCGTCCGACAGGCCGATGCGGAACACCGCGTTGCTGGTGGCCGGGTCGAACTCGGCGGCGCGGCTGACGGCGGTGGAGATCGAGTCCAGCGCCGGTGACAGCAGGGCGAAGATCTCGTGGGCCCGCGCCGAGGGCTCCATGCTGCGGCCGGTGCGCACGAACAGCGGGTCGTCGAACAGGTTGCGCAGGCGCGACAGCGCGGCGCTGATCGCCGGCTGGCCGAGGAACAGTTTCTCGGCGGCGCGGGTCACGCTGCGTTCGTGCATGAGCGTTTCGAACACGATCAGCAGGTTGAGGTCTACGCGACGCAAGTCGTTACGATTCATTCGATGCGGCTCGCCTGAAGTGGGGCAGGGGTGAATCTTAAGGCCAAAGGCTGGTACCCTGCACCGATTTCCGGGTGCCAATGCACAGATTTGTCAGGGGCCCAATCAATGACAGGCATGTCGACTATTAACAGCCACTGATGGTCCAACCGTGAAAGCCCGGATAAAGTCCGTGGTAATACGAGATTCACACAGGCGAGGTATGCGATGTCCCGCATGATCCGTTTCCACAAGTTCGGCCAGGCCGATGTGCTCCGATGCGAGGAGCAGGCCGAACCGTCCCCGGCTACCGGCGAGGTGCAGATTCGCGTCGAGGCGATCGGCGTCAGCTGGTACGACGTGCTCTGGCGGCAGAACCTGGCGCCGTCCCAGGCGCGGCTGCCGGCCGGCATCGGTCACGAGATGGCCGGCGTGGTCACCGCCGTGGGCGAGGGTGTGGACGATATCGCGGTGGGCGACCGGGTTGCCAGCTTCCCGGCCACCAGCGCCAACGACCACCCTGTGTATGGCGATGTGATCGTCCTGCCGCGCAGCGCCATCACCCGTTACCCGGATGTGCTGACCCCGATCGAGGCCAGCGTGCACTACACGCCGCTGCTGATCGCTTACTTCGCCTTCGTCGACCTGGCGCGGGCCAAGGCCGGGCAGACCGCGCTGGTCACCGACGCCAGCCACTGCGCGGGGCCGGCCTTCGTGCAACTGGGCAAGGCCCTGGGGCTGAAGGTGTTCGCCGCCACCAAGGAGCCCGAACAGCGCGAGTACCTGCTGGGCCTGGGCGCCGACAAGGTGATCGTCACCGAGGAACAGGACCTGCTGATGCAGATCGGCAAGTACACCGATGGCCGTGGCGTGGACATGGTCCTCGACGGCATGGGCGGCCCGCAGATGTCGCTGCTCGGCGATGTCCTGGCGCCGCGTGGCAGCCTGGTGCTGTACGGCCTGCAGGGCGGCAACCAGACGCCGTTCCCGGCCTGCGCGGCGTTCCAGAAGAACATCCAGTTCCATGTGCACTGCATCGGCAACTTCACCGGCAAGCCGGAGCTGGGCATCGCCCAGGACCAGGTGGCCCTGCAGCGGGCGCTGCGCGACATCAACCAGTTCACCGCCGACCAGCTGCTGACGCCGCAGATCATCAAGGTGTATCCGTTCGAGCAGGTGGTCGAGGCGCACCGGCACATGGACGAGTGTCCGTGTGGTGGGCGGGTGGTGCTGGATATGGGTGTGCACTGAAGCCACGTGTGATCCCTGTAGGAGCGGCCTTGTGCCGCGAAAGGGCCGCAAAGCGGCCCCGGCGATTGATGCGTCAACGCTGTAACCTTGAGGCCGCTACGCAGCCCTTTCGCGCCACAAGGCCGCTCCTACAGGGACGTCAGGCAAATTTAGCTAAATGTCCTACTAGGCTTTAGGAAGTTTCCTTCAAGCTCGGTTTGCTATTCATCTGCCAGAATCGGACTTCAACTCGAAGCCGTCAGGGAGATGGAGCGATAGCATGACCGAGACCCACGACCAAGCCATGCATTATGTCTACCAGCAAGTCCTGCAGCGCCTGCTGGAGCACATGACCCAGGCCCAGCGCGCCTCGGTGCAACTGCTGGTCCAGCGATTGCTGGTCATCGCCGGCGGCCAGGAATACGTCGGCAACGTTCGGGTGCTGGTGCTGCACGGTGTCGACCGGCGCAGCGCGCATCTGCTGGCCTGCCTGCGCGCCGCGCAGTTGAGCATCGCCCTGCGCCATGGCGCCACCTGCCGCCTGCGCGTGCTGGCGGCCCGCCTGCCGACCCTCGACGATACCGCCCTGGCCCTTCACGACCGTTGCTTCAGCGCGCTGTTCCTGCATGACGATCCGCGGGTGGAGCTGCTGCGAGCCGACGGTGGCCAGCTCGGCCCGTTCGGTGCCCGCCAGGCCTGCACGGCCGAGCAACTGGCCGATGCGGGCAACGCCTGGTTGCTGTTCGGCCATCTGGTTGGCGGGCAGCCGGACGCGATGCTCGGTGCCAGGGGCTACCTGGAGCTGGCCAACAGCCTGGGCCAGGCGCTGGCCGGGGAGGCCGGCGAGCAGATCCTGATCAGCGCCGTGCCGTTTTCACAGCGCCACCGCTTGCTGGCCTGGGGGCGGCGCTGCCTGCGCCATACCGTGGAGGTGGCCCACGCCCTGACGCCTCACAATGTGCTGGCGGCGGGTCTCGAGCAGTTGGGCGAGGTGCTGGCTGATCCCTGGCAACCACCGACTTCGCCCGTGCTGCGCCAGCCCGGCGGCGAGCCGCGCCTGGTGATGGTCGAGGACCTGTTGCGCCACCCGGACGACGGTGGAGCGCTGGACCGCATGCTCGGCCGGCAGGACGTCAAGGGCAGTCAGGCCCAGGGGCCGTCAGGGCTGTTCGATCCCTTGCCGCTGGCCCACCTGCATGGACTCAAGGCGCAGTACCTGGATCAGCGCAGCTATCGCGAGGGCACCCAGGCGTTCTTCCAGCGCTTGCGCCAGCCGTCGACCGCCTGGCCGCAGGGGCGGGCCTTGCGCGGCGAGGCACAGACGCGCCTGGCTGGCGCCTATGGTGTGAGCGAGGCGCAACTGGTCTGCCAGCTGTTCACCCCGTTCGAGGCGCAAGGGCACAACCTCGAGACCTTCGTGCTGCGGTGTCATCCGGGCATGCGCGTCGCGCTGCCGTACCTGCACCGCGCCTTGCAGGGGCGCCCCTGCCCGGAACCGGTCAGCCAGTGGCTGGATGAAACCAGCGGCCTGCAGCTCGCACAGTTGCGGGGGCTGTATGCCGGCACGCTCAGCCACCAGGCCCGGCGCCTGTTCCAGCTGCTGGGCCGGCGCGACCTGTGGCTGCGGCCTTTGCCGGCCAGCCCGGGTGGCGGCTATCCGCTGTGGCGCGCCGTCGAGTAGGCCTGCTTTCTGGGCGAGTGCTCTTAACGATCGTGTGACCGTCGATCCAGCGCGCTTGCCCAGGCATGTGATCTGTATGTATAACCAGTGCTTGTTCCTCAGCACCCGACTAGCACCGTGATCGCCCATTCCGTCGATGATCCCCTGTACTACCTGCACAACTTCCGCCAGGTCCTGCGCTGGGTCGGGCAGCGCTATGCCGACCTGCTGGACCGCGACGAGCACGGTTTCATCCAGGTCTTCAGCGAACTGCCGGTGCCCAGCCAGGCCCTGCTGGTACGCATGGTCATGCGCAAGGGTGAGCTGTTTCGCGGTGACAAGCTCGACTATGCCGAGATTGGCGACACCGAGGTGGCCCTGGCGCCGTTGCTGGCGTTGGGCTGGGTGGTCGACGACGCGCCGATGACGGTGGAGCAGCTGTGGGCGTTGCTGCGCAAGGACGAGCTGGCGACGTGCTTCGCCGGGCGACTTCCCCGGCCGCGGGCCGGCAAGGCCGGGTTGCTGGAGCAGTTGCAGGCTTTGGGTTTGCCGGCCGGCCCGCTGGCCCAGTGGTGCCCAGGTTTCCCGGTGCGGATCCTGCATTGGTGCCAGCAGCCGTTGTGCGACCGCCTGCGCCTGCTGTTCTTCGGCAACCTGTACCAGAGCTGGTCGGACTTCGTGCTTGCCGACCTCGGGGTGTTCCGCTACGAACAGGTGGCGTTCAGCGACGACTCGCGGGCCTTGCGCCAGCGTGCCGAGGTCGACCTGGCCATGACCCTGTACCAGTGCGCAGAGCACCTCGAGCAGGGCGCCCCGCCTGCCGAGCTGCTCGCGGCACTGGACGGGTTCGACGATAGCAACCCCTGGCTGGCCCGGCGCCGGGCGCGCCTGCTGTTCAGCATCGGCCAACAGTGCGAGCGCCTGGGGGACTGGGACCTGGCACTGCGGATCTACGCCGACTGCGCGCACCCCGAGGCACGTATTCGTCAGGTCCGGGTCCACGAGCGCAGCGAGCAATGGCCAGAGGCTCATGCCCTGGCTCGGCATATGGCCCAGGCACCTGCCAACGCTCTGGAACGCCAAGCCCTGGAACGCCTGCTGCCACGTCTGGCGCGCAAGCTTGGCGGTCCGGCACAGCGGCGCCGGCGCAGCGAGGCAGTGACACTTATCGAACTGGAACTGCCGGCCGAAATGGCAGCACTGGGGGTGGAAGAGGCGGTGCGCCAGCATTTGGAGCAGGAAGGCGGCAGCGTTCACTACGTCGAGAACACCCTTTTCAACAGCCTGTTCGGCCTGCTGTGCTGGGAGGCGATCTTCGCCCCGGTGCCGGGGGCGTTCTTCCACCCGTTCCAGAGCGGGCCGCAGGACCTGCACGACGTCGACTTCCAGCAGCGTCGCGCGGCACTGTTCGACGCCTGCCTCGGGCGCCTGGACGATGGCAGCCATCGCCAGGCCATCCGCGACTGCTTCCAGGCCAAGCAAGGCCTGCAGTCGCCTTTCGTGTTCTGGCAGATGCTCGACGAGCCGCTGCTCGAACAGGCACTCGAGCACTTGCCGCCCGCGCACCTGAAGGCCTGCTTCCTGCGCCTGCTGCAGGATATCCGCGCCAACCGCGCCGGTATGCCCGACCTGATCCAGTTCTGGCCGGGGCAGGGCGGCTACCGCATGATCGAGGTCAAGGGGCCGGGTGACCGCCTGCAGGACAACCAGCTGCGCTGGCTCGAGTTCTGCCATGCCCACGGGCTGCCGGTCGCGGTCTGCCATGTACGCTGGAGCGATGTGCCGGCATGAGCTACACCGTGGCCGTGCGTGCCCTGTGTGAATTCAGCGCCAAGGTTGGCGACCTTGACCTGCGCTTCACCCCGTCGCCCACCGCCCAGGAGGGCATTGCCGGACACCGCCGGGTGGTGGCGCGGCGCGCCGCCGGCTATGAAGCGGAGGTGGCGCTGGAGGGCGAGTACCAGGGGCTGCGGGTGCGCGGTCGCGCCGATGGCTACGACCCGGCGCGCAATCGCCTGGAGGAGATCAAGACCCACCGTGGCGATCTGGCCAGGCAGCCCGACAACCACCGCCAACTGCACTGGGCCCAGGCCAAGGTCTATGCCTGGTTGCTGTGCCAGGCACGGCAGCTGACGGAGATCGATGTGGCGCTGGTCTATCTCGATGTCGACAGTGACGGCCAGACCGTGATCAGCGAGCGTTACCAAGCCGATGAGCTCAAGCACTTCTTCGAGACCCAGTGCCAGCGCTTCCTGGCCTGGGCGCAGGCCCAGGAGCGGCGGCTGAGGGAGCGGGACCTGGATCTTGGCGCGCTGACATTCCCCTATCGCGAATTCAGGCAGGGCCAGCGCCAATTGGCCGAGACGTTGTACAAGGCCGTGAGCACCGGCCGCTGCCTGATGGCCCAGGCCAGCACCGGCATCGGCAAGACCCTCGGTACCCTGTTCCCGCTGCTCAAGGCCGTGGTGCCGCAGCAGCTGGACAAGCTCTACTTCCTTACCGCCAAGACCCCAGGCCGGGCCCTGGCCCTCGATGCACTGCGCCAGATCACCCGGGCGTCGCCGCAACCAGCCCTGCGCAGCCTCGAGCTGATCGCCCGCGACAAGGCCTGCGAGTACCCCGAGAACGCCTGCCATGGCGAATCCTGCCCTTTGGCGCGGGGCTTCTACGACCGCCTCCCTGCCGCCCGCGAAGCCGCCGCGCAGGTGTCGCTGCTCGACCGTGCCAGCCTGCGCGAGGTGGCCTTGGCGCACCAGGTCTGTCCTTATTACCTGAGCCAGGAGATGGCGCGCTGGGTCGACCTGCTGGTGGCCGACTACAACTACTACTTCGACGCCCATGCCTTGCTGTTCGGCCTGGCCCAGGCCAACCAGTGGCGCACGGCGGTACTGGTGGACGAGGCGCACAACCTGGTCGAGCGGGGGCGGCAGATGTACAGCGCCAGCCTCGACCAGGGGCAGTTGCTGGCGTTGCGCCAGAGCAAGCCGGCCGGGCTGGGCAGTGCCCTCGACCGGCTGAATCGGCAGTGGAACGCGCTGTACAAGGCCCAGGTGGCGCCGTACCAGGCCAGCGAACAACTGCCGGACGCCTTCTTGCGTGCCCTGCAGCAGTGCATCGGGCTGATCCAGGAGCGCATGAACCAGGCGCCCGCCGAAGTCGAGCCCAAGGTGCTGGAGTTCTTCTTCCAGGCCCTGCAGTTCAGCCGCATCGCCGAGCTGTTCGACGAGCACTTCCTGTTCGATATCAGCCCGCGCAACGGCCCGCGGGGGCGGCGCCTGGCCACGCTGTGCCTGCGCAACGTGGTGCCGGCGCGGCTGCTGGGGCCACGGATGAGCGCGGCGCGCAGCGTCACGCTGTTTTCTGCCACGCTGAACCCGCGGCACTTCTACAGCGACCTGCTGGGCATGCCCGCTGACACGGCCTGGCTGGAAGTTGCCGCGCCGTTTCGGGCCGAGCAGTTGCAGGTGCGCATCGTCAGCGAGGTGTCCACCCGCTACCAGCAGCGCCAGGCGTCGCTGGCGCCGATTGTCGAGCTGATCGCCGCCCAGTTTGCCGGCCAGCCGGGCAACTACCTGGCCTTCTTCAGCAGCTTCGAATACCTGGAGCAGGTGGCGCGGCTGCTGGAGGCCAAGCATTCGCAAATTCCCCTGTGGCGCCAGGCCCCGGGGATGGACGAAACCAGCCGTGAGGCCTTCCTGGCGCGTTTCGTGGAGCACGGGCAGGGTGTGGGTTTCGCGGTGCTCGGCGGCGCCTTCGGCGAGGGTGTGGACCTGCCGGGCACGCGCCTGATCGGCGCCTTCGTTGCCACCCTCGGGCTGCCCCAGGTCAACCCGGTCAACGAGCAGTTCAAGCAGCGCCTGGGCCGTCAGTTCGGCGCCGGTTTCGACTATGCCTACCTGTACCCGGGCGTGCGCAAGGTGATCCAGGCCGCCGGCCGGGTGATCCGCGGCGATCAGGACCGTGGCGTGTTGATGCTGATCGACGAGCGCTTCGCCGAGCCCCGGGTGCGGCAGATGTTCCCCAGTTGGTGGCAGCTGGGGTGAACGCCGCCATCGCCTGGCGCTGAAACTCCCAGTACACTGCGCGTTCCAACACCTACTTCTGTTGATTTCGAGGTTCCGCATGACGCTCAGTCCTTTGGCAGGCAAGCCGGCTCCGGCCAGCGTGCTGGTCGATATCCCCCGCCTGTTGACCGCCTACTACACCGGCCGTCCCGACGCCGCGGTGGCGGCCCAGCGCGTGGCCTTCGGCACCTCGGGCCACCGCGGCACGTCGTTCGAGCTGAGCTTCAACGAATACCACGTGCTGGCGATCACCCAGGCCATCTGCCTGTATCGCCAGGAAAAGGGCATCGACGGCCCGCTGTTCATCGGCGCCGACACCCACGCGTTGTCTGCCCCGGCCGCCGCCAGCGCCCTGGAAGTGCTGGCCGCCAACGGCGTGCAGGTGATGCTGAGCCAGGATGACGAGTACACCCCGACCCCGGCAGTGTCCCACGCCATCCTCTGCTACAACCGTGGCCGCCAGCAGGGCCTGGCCGACGGTATCGTCATCACCCCGTCGCACAACCCGCCGCAGAGCGGCGGCTTCAAGTACAACCCGCCCAATGGCGGCCCGGCCGACAGTGACGTGACCAAGTGGATCGAGGCCAAGGCCAACGAACTGCTGGCGGCCAACCTGGCCGGCGTCAAGCGCATGGACTACAAGCAGGCGCTGGCGGCACCGACCACCCAGCGTCACGACTACGTCAGCAACTACGTCGCCGACCTGGAAAACGTCATCGACTTCGAGGTGATCCGCAGCGCCAATCTGCGCCTGGGCGTCGACCCGCTGGGCGGCGCTGGAGTGCGCTACTGGTCGGCCATCGCCGAGCGCTACCAGTTGAACCTGGAAGTGGTGAACACCGAGGTCGACCCGACCTTCCGCTTCATGACCGTCGACTGGGATGGCCAGATCCGCATGGACCCGTCCTCGCCGTATGCCATGCAGGGCCTGATCGGCCTGCGCGAGCGCTTCGACGTGGCCTTCGCCTGCGACCCCGACCACGACCGCCACGGCATCGTCACCGCCGACGGCCTGCTGCAGCCGAACAACTACCTGGCCGTTGCCATCGACTACCTGTACCGCAACCGCCCGCAATGGCGCAGCGATGCGGCGGTGGGCAAGACCGTGGTCTCCAGCGGCCTGATCGACCGTGTCACCGCCGCGCTGGGCCGTGAGCTGTACGAAGTGCCGGTGGGCTTCAAGTTCTTCGCCCAGGGCCTGTTCGACGGCTCGCTGGGCTTTGGCGGCGAAGAGAGCGCCGGCGCCTCGTTCCTGCGCAAGGATGGCAGCGTCTGGGCCACCGACAAGGACGGCCTGATCCCGGCGCTGCTGGCGGCCGAAATGACCGCCCGCACCAAGCGCAATCCGAGCCAGATCTACGCCGACCTCACCGCCAAGCTGGGCAAGCCGTACGCCACCCGCGTCGAGGCCAAGGCCGATGCGCGGCAGAAGGCGCTGCTGAGCAAGCTGGCGCCGGAGCAGGTCACGTCCACCGAACTGGCCGGCGAGCCGATCGAGCAGATCCTCAGCCACGCGCCGGGCAACGGCCAGGCCATCGGTGGGTTGAAGGTGATGACTGCCAACGGCTGGTTCGCCGCGCGGCCGTCGGGCACCGAGGACATCTACAAGATCTACGCCGAGAGCTTCATCGACGAGGCGCACCTTGCGCGCCTGGTGGCCGAAGCCCAGGTGCTGGTGGACGCGGCGATCGCCTGATCTACGTCGTTGTACAAGGTCGGCGCGGTCCCTGTGGGAGCGGCTTCAGCCGCGAACACCGGCGCAGCCGGTGCCAGGCACCGCGTCGCCTGATTCGCGGCTGAAGCCGCTCCCACAGGATCGCGTAATTGTTCTGCCAGTAGAACGATCCATGCCATTTTCTCCGTCTACCGCTTAATTAGCCTCCTCGGTAAGGTTATACCTATCCAAGAGGAGGCTTCTCATGAAAAAGATCCAGGGTATCCACCGCAGCCCCCACGCCCATTGGGTGGGCGACGGCTTCCCGGTGCGCAGCCTGTTCACCTACGACCATCTGGCCCGGCACATCAGCCCGTTCCTGCTGCTGGACTACGCCGGCCCCCACGACTTCACCCCGACCACGGCCCGTCGCGGCGTCGGCCAGCATCCGCATCGCGGTTTCGAGACGGTGACCATCGTCTACCAGGGCGAGCTGGAGCACCGTGACTCCACCGGCGCCGGCGGTTTGATCGGGCCGGGTGACGTGCAATGGATGACCGCCGCGGGCGGCATCATCCACGAGGAGTTCCATTCCCCGGCCTTTGCCCGTAGTGGCGGTACCCTGGAAATGGTGCAGCTGTGGGTCAACCTGCCGGCCAAGGACAAGCGTGCCGCGGCGGGCTACCAGACGCTGCTGGCCAACGACATTCCCGTGGTGGCGCTGGCAGGCGAGGCGGGCAACCTGCGGGTGATCGCCGGACGTTACCTGGATCATCAGGGACCGGCGCGCACCTTCACCGAGATGGACGTCTGGGACCTGCGGCTGAAGGCCGGTGCCACGTTGCAACTGCCCTTGGCCGCCGGGCGCAATGCCGCGCTGGTGGTGCTGCGCGGCAACCTGCGGGTCAACGACGAGCGCGAGGCCGGCCCGGCCAGCCTGGTGCTGCTGGAGCGCGATGGCAGCGATGTGCGCCTCGAGGCGCTGGAAGAGGTCAGCGTGCTGCTGCTCAGCGGCGAGCCGATCGACGAGCCGATTGTTGGCTACGGGCCGTTCGTGATGAACAGTCAGGCGGAAATCGCCGAGTCGTTCGATGATTTCCAGGCCGGGCGGTTTGGGCAGGTAGGCGGTGTCGAGCGTGGTATCTATTGACAAATGCGGCAAAGGAGCTGCATGGGCCGCCTCTGCTGAAATAATGCCTAGTGTGGTGTTTCAGAAACACCACACTAGATTGAGGTACGCACGCCCCCATTTTGCCTAGCTGTTGATTCCTGTCTACGAGCATCCAATGCCTCCTGATTGGGAATCCACTCATCCCAGGAATCTGTTGATTCAATCGAGCTGCTGCGGGATCGTGAGTAATTGTTCTCGGCCGTACGTGCCTCGGGGCTGTATGCCACGTTGGCAAATGTTTGTGCTTGTACTGGACGTACTATCGCCATGGGCCTACGTGTTTGGGTCGAGGGTGGCAACGATATGAACGATCTGTTAGCGGGAGCGTTTGTCCAACCTGGCTGTGGCGACACCAAGTCATTTGCCGGTCGGGCGGGAAGGGTTGAGGAAATCACTGCCACACTGCGTTGAGTGGCTGGCTCGGTCCCTGTGCGAGGGCGAGGCGACACCGCCACGGTGGGCAATATGCGAGGTGGCATGGAGGTCGCGGGGAAGGGCTGATGAATCAATCCTCGGAACTTGGTAACAGCGGTTGTTACTACTGCCGCAATATATAAATTCATTGTGCTGCTCATGCCCGAGGAATCTGCTCGATTGATGGGGTCGTTATGGCAATAGGAGTAAGCATTAATACCTCCATCACCAAATGGGCTCATATCGTCGGCGGAGACAAAACGCATCAGTACTGGGTTGAAGCTTCGATAACCGTTTCCAAGCAGGTAAACACCGGTCGAAGGCTCGCGGTGCTGGCTATTGAAACCGAGCAGGGGCGCTACTGCTCGCGCAGATCCCAGGTGTCCAAAGGCACAGTAGACAAACACATCTGGCGGCTGGTCACTAAGTCGTTTCAAAACCGAGCCGGCATTATCTGTCACCAGCAGCCTTGTGGATGGCAGGAAGTTTGGATGAGACATGGCCGCTCCTGAGTTTGGCAAACTCGAAAAGCTGACTATGGAGTGGGTTGCCTGTACCGACAACTGGCAGAACTATCAGTTGGCTCAACGCTGGTTCAGCGAAAATCCTTGAAAGGGTGAAGGGGCCGCAAGGCAGCCCCAGGTATCGCATGTCGTTACTCCTGATCCGGCACCACCGCGATCACATCGATCTCCATCAACCACTCAGCCTGGGCCAACCCTGCCACCACCAGCCCGGTGGAAATCGGGAACACCCCCTTGAGCCATTTGCCCACTTCCTTGTACACCGGCTCGCGGAAGCGCGGGTCGGTGATGTAGGTGGTGGTCTTGACGATATGCGACAGGTCCGAGCCGGCTTCTTCGAGCAGTTGCTTGACGTTCTTCATCGCCTGCTCGGCCTGGGCCTGCGGATCGCCCAGCCCCACCAGCCGGCCTTCGAAGTCGGTCCCGACCTGCCCGCGCACATAGATGGTGTTGCCGGCGCGCACCGCCTGGCACAGGTCGTTATCCAGAGTCTGGTTGGGGTAGGTGGCCTTGGTGTTGAACATGCGGATGCGAGTGTGGGTAGGCATCAGAGGGCTCCGAAAGTGCTGACGTTGCTGATCGAGGGTTGCTGCTCATCCGCCGCGCGCTGCTCGCGGTCGCGGTAAGCCAGGTAGGTGCGCTGGGTGGCGATATGGCCGGCAACGTGCTTGGCGTCGTGCCACACCCCCCAGATGAACGACGAGCCACGGCGCGACAGCCAGGGCAGGCCGAGGAAATACACGCCCGGCTCCCTCGACACGCCGCGCTGGTGCTGTGGCTTGCCGTTGGCGTCGAAGGTGTCCACCTGCAGCCAGCTGAAGTCCACGCCGTAGCCGGTGGCCCAGATGATGGTCCTGACGTTGGCCTGGGCCAGGTCCAGTTCCGGCAAGGGCTGGCTGACGCAGGCCGGGTCGGGCAGGCGCTTGCGTGCCTCGGGCTCTTCCGGCAGGTCCAGGCCGTTGCGTTCGATATAGGCGTCGGCGGCGTCCAGCAGGGCCAGGTAGTTCTCGTCGCCGCGGTTGATGTTCTCGGCCAGGTTGTCCTGGAAGCGGGCCACGCCGCCCTCGAACGACTGGGTCAGGCCGACCAGGGTCATGCCCTGGTGGGCGAGGGCGCGGAAGTCCACGGTGTGGCCGCCGCGGGCGCCGGACACGGCGATGGTCACGTGCTCGCGGCCGGGCTTGGCGATCTCCGCGTCCCACTCGCCAAGCACGCCCAGCCACCAGCAGAAATCGCGGTTGCGGTAGCTGCGCGGCGGACGGTCATGGGCGCCGACCGACAGGTACACCTGGCGCCCGGCGCGCATCAGTTCCTCGGCGATCTGCACCCCCGAGGAGCCTGCGCCGACCACCAGCACCGCGCCCTCAGGCAACTGCTCGGGGTTGTAGTAGGCGGCGGAGTGGATCTGGTGCAGGCTTTCGTCCTTGGGTGCGATGGCCGGGATCACCGGGCGCTGGAACGGGCCGGTGGCAGCCACCACGCGGTTGGCGCGGATCACGCCCTGGTTGGTGTCGATGGTGAAGCCCGGGCGGTCGGCGTTGCGCACCACCTTCCTCACCTCGACCCCGGTGCGTACCGGCAGGTTGTACTTGCGCACGTACTGTTCGAAGTAGTCGGCGACCTGCTCCTTGCCGGCGAAGGCGTCGGCGTCGAGGTCGAATTCCAGGCCAGGGAAGCGGTCGTGCCAGACCGGTCCGTTGGCCACCAGCGAATCCCAGCGTCCGCTGCGCCAGGCCTCGGCGATGCGCTTGCGCTCCAGCACCAGGTGCGGCACGCCGAGCTTGCTCAGGTGTTCGCTCATGGCCACGCCGGCCTGGCCGGCGCCGACCACGAGGGTGTCGATTTCGATGTTGTTCAGTGTCATGTCCCAGCCCTTCTTCAGCGGCGTTCTTGTTCAGGTCGGTGGGGACCGCCTTTGCCTGGGGCCAGACTAGGGATGGGCGGGAAATCGCGAAAATAGTATTTAGCTGGGGCTTGCCGATAAATTGGCGAAGGCCTGTGTTGTAAAGCGGATGTTCAAGATTGCGCAGGACCTTGTAGGAGCGGCCTTGTGTCGCGAAAGGGCCGCGCAGCGGCCCCGGCAATCTTGAGGTGGGCACAAATCCAGGGGCTGCTGCGCAGCCCTTTCCGGCCGGTCCGACGCCTCGGCAAGGCCGCTCCTACACAGAATGCATTCGCAGGCGCCTTAGTTTTTTCCTGCCCAGTACCGAGGAAAATGTTGGTTTCGCAGCTCCCGGGGCCCACCGAGAATGCCGGTAACCTCAACACAGGAGCTGCACCATGACCTTCTCCATCATCGGCCGCTGCCAGGAAACCGGCCAGGTCGGCATCGCCATCAGTTCTTCGAGCATCGCCGTTGGCGCCCGCTGCCCGTGGGTACGTGCCGGGGTCGGGGCGGTGTCGACCCAGAACATTACCTTGCCGGCCCTCGGCCCGCAGATCCTCGACGCCCTCGAACAGGGCCAGTTGCCGCCCGCAGCGGCGCTGGACCGGGTGCTGAGCGCCAATGGCTGGAGCGAGTATCGCCAGGTCACGGTGATCGACAGCCAGGGCCAGGTGGCGCTGTTCACCGGCAAGGAGGCCCTGGGCGTGCACAACGCCGTGGCCGGCGAGCAATGCGCGGCGGCCGGCAACCTGTTGTCGTCGCGGGCGGTGATCGAGGCCATGGTGACGGCGTTCGAGCAGGCCGGCGGCCACCTGGCCGACCGCCTGCTGGCGGCGATGCACGCGGCCATGGCTGCCGGTGGCGAGGCGGGGCCGGTGCACTCGGCGGCGTTGAAGATCGCCGGAGAGCTGACCTGGCCCTTGGTGGACCTGCGCGTGGACTGGGCCGAGCACGATCCCATCGGTGAACTGGACAGCCTCTGGCAGGCCTACCGCCCGCAGATGCAGGACTATGTGACCCGCGCCCTGAACCCGACCGCCGCGCCGAGCTATGGAGTGCCGGGCGATGAATGAGGTTTCCAGCCGTGCGCTGCTGGAGCGCTTGGTCGGGTTCGCCACGGTCAGCCGCGATTCCAATCTCGAGCTGATCGCCTTCATCCGCGATTACCTGGCCGGACTTGGCGTTGCCAGCGAGCTGTTCCACAACGAGGCGGGCACCAAGGCCAATCTGTTCGCCACCATCGGCCCCGCCGACCGTGGCGGCGTGGTGCTCTCCGGGCACACCGACGTGGTACCGGTGGAGGGCCAGGCCTGGACCGTCGAACCGTTCCTGCTCACCGAGCGCGAAGGACGCCTGTACGGCCGTGGCACGGCCGACATGAAGGGCTTCATCGCCTCGGTGCTGGCGGCGGTGCCGGCGTTTCTCGCCCAGCCGCTGAAGCTGCCGGTGCACCTGGCTTTTTCCTATGACGAAGAAGTGGGTTGCCTGGGGGTTCGCTCGATGCTCGCCGCCCTGGCGCAGCGTCCGCACAAGCCGCGGCTGTGCCTGATCGGCGAACCCACCGAGCTCAAGCCGGTGCTCGGCCACAAGGGCAAGCTGGCCATGCGCTGCCAGGTGCATGGCGCCGCCTGCCACTCGGCCTATGCGCCCTACGGCGTCAATGCCATCGAGTACGCGGCGCGGCTGATCGGCAAGCTGGGCGAGATCGGTGACGAGCTGGCGCGTCCCGAGCATCACGACGAGCGCTTCGACCCGCCGTTCTCCACGGTGCAGACCGGGGTGATCAAGGGCGGCCGGGCGCTGAATATCGTCCCCGAGGAGTGCGAGTTCGACTTCGAAGTGCGCGCCTTGCCCGGCTTCGAGGCCCAGGCCGTGGCCGACCGTCTGCAGACCTACGCCGAGGCCGAGCTGCTGCCGCGCATGCATGCCGTCAGTGGCGCCAGCGATATTCGCCTGCGCGCCCTGAGCGCCTACCCGGGCCTGGCCACGCCAGCCGAGAGCGAGGCTGCACAACTGGTGGCGTTGCTCAGCGGTTCGGACGATTTCGGTACTGTGGCCTTTGGCACCGAGGGAGGCCTATTCGATCAGGCGGGTATCCCCACGGTGGTCTGCGGGCCCGGGAGCATGGACCAGGGGCACAAGCCCGACGAGTTTGTCAGTGTCGAGCAGTTGCAGGGATGCGATGCGATGTTGCGGCGGTTGGTGGATCATCTGAAGCAGGCATGACAATCGCGGAGCCAGCCCGCTCCCACAGGTTGCGCAGGCATCTGTGGGAGCGGGCTGGCCCCGCGACAAGGTTATAGCGGCTCAGGCCTGAACAACGGTTTCTTCATCACGCCCTTGATCCACACGACGGCAATCAGCGACACCACCGCCAGTACCACTCCCGCCGTACCGAAGACCTTCAGGTTCATTTCCGGGCTGGGGGAGGCATGCCAGATCGCGTACAGCATCCCGCCGATACCGAACAGCTGCGGCAGTGGGTAGAACGGTGTGCGGAATGGCCTCGCCAGATGTGGGTAGCGCAGCCGCAAGGCGATCACATCCAGGTGCACGATGATGTACGCCAGCAGCCAGGCCAGCGCGGCGGCCAGCAGCAACAGGTTGATTGCCGCGGCGTCCTGGCCCATCAGCAGGATCGGCAGGCCGGTGATCGCCGCGACGAACAGCACGGCCACCCAGGGCGTGCGCGCCCGCGGGCTGAGCTGCTTGAACTGGGGGAACGCCTGGCCGTTGCAGGCCATGCCGTAGAGCATGCGCGGAATGGCCGCCAGCGATGTGTTGAGGGTGCTGCAGGTGGCGGTCACCGCGGCGATCACCAGGAACACCTCGCCGGTCTTGCCGAACACCGTGGTGGCGAACAGGTAGTGGGGCAGGGCATCGTTGCTCAGGGCTTCGCGGGGTACCAGGAACAGCGCGCCCAGGCCGTACAGGCCGATGGTGGCGAAGATCACGGTCAGGCCGATGATCATCGAGCGCGGGATGTTGCGTTCGGGCTTGCGGGTTTCCTCCACCAGCGAGCAGACGAACTCGGCGCCGACGAAACCCCAGACGGCCATGGCGGTCAGGGCCAGCACCCCGGCGCCCATGGGGTTCCAGTCGCCCTGCAGCAGGGTGGTGGTGACCCCCTCGGCATGCCCTTCGCTGATCGCGGCGATGCCGAGGATCAGCAGTACGATCACCATGACCACGGCCATGGCGCTCTGCAGCTTGGCGAAGATGTCGATGCCCATCAGGTTGAGGCCGGTGAACAGGGCGAGCACGCCGAAGGCCACCGAGTACTGCGGGAACACCCCGGGGTAGACCTTGCCGATGATCAGGTCGAGCAACAGCAGCTCGGCCGACAGGGCGAACATGGCCACCACCACGTAGCCGGAAAAGGTCGCCAGGATCGCCGGGAAGTGCCCCAGCGCCACTTCGGTGTAGCTCGACAGGCTGCCGGCGCGCGGCACCAGCAGGGCCAGCTCGGAGAAGGAAAAGGCGTAGCTCAGGGCCAGCAGGTAGGCCAGCCCCAACGGCACGATGAAGCCCAGACCGGCGGCGCCGACCCCCTGCAGCATCATCACCATCACCCCTTGCGACACCACCAGGCCCACGGCCACCGCCAGCAGCGATCCCAGCCCCAGGACCCGGCGAAAGCCGGCTTGATCGTGCTGCACGCTGGCAGGCACGGACGCACTTGCACTCATGACAGTTTCCCCGCTCTTTGTTGTTGTAGTTGCGCCAGATACTGGGACAGGGGGCGGGGCGGGGAAATTAGTAAATATGTGGTTGCTGGGCAGGAAAAAGCTATGCGCGCCAACGCCGACCTGTAGGAGCGGCCTTGCGCCGCGAACGGGCTGCATGGCAGCCCCGGCGATTGATGCTTTAACGCTAAAACCCAGGGGCTGCTGCGCAGCCCTTTCGCGGCACAAGGCCGCTCCTATAGGTCACGCCAGGCTTGGTTTCAGAACGTCGCCTTGACCTGCAAGCCGAACACCAGCGCGTTGTCGATGTCCTTCCCGGAAAACGCCCCCGGCTCGACGATGTACTGCACATCCGGCCGCAGGTTCAGCCACGCGGTGGCCTGGTAGCCATAGCTCAGCTCGACCAGCTGCTCGGCGCTGTCGAGGTTGGGGACGGGCTGCCCGGCATCGACGGCCGCATCTTCCAGCACATCGCGGCTACGCGGGTTCGGCACCGCGCGGCCATACCCCAGCGCGACGGTATCCCGTGGCCGGCTTGCGAACGGCTTGTACAGCACCACGCCTGCGCCATACCACCTGGTGAACGGCGAGGCGGCCTTGCTCGACGCCGAGTACTGGCCGAAGGCATGCAGGCTGCGCCCGGGCGATACCGGGTCGTTCCACACGGCCTGGTCGACCAGCAGGTAATGCCCACCACGACCGGCGACTTCCTCGCTGCTGCCGATGCGCTTCGCGTTCGAGCTGTCGTAGTAGTAACCGAGCTTGTACTCGCCCGGCAGTTCGCCGCGCAGCTTGTACACCAGTTCCACAGGGACCACGGTGCCGGTGGTGTGCTTGGGCCCCAGGTGCCAGGCGCGGCTGGAATTGCCGTTGCTCTCGGGGTCGACGTTGAACGCCGCCACCCGCAGTTGCCAGTCGGGCGTCAGGTCATATTTCAAGCGTACGCCGAGGTGGGCGTTGGGGTAGTTGGTCCAGCCGCTGCCGCCGGACATGTTCAGCGGGTGACCGCAGAAGCCGGCGTTCATGAAGTTGCACAGGATGCCGCTGTCCAGGCCGCCGAGGTCGTTGCCCATGGCCATGTAGCCAAGCTTGAGGTTCAGCGCGGGCGACAGGTTGCGCTCGTAGCTGAGTTCGGTCAGGCGGGTGTAGAGGCCGCCGTAGTTTTCCTGGATCGGCAGGCGGTTGCCCACCAGGTCCTCCGAGGCGCTGTTACCGCGCCGGTCGTTGATGGTCAGCTGGACCTTGCCGCCGTTGTCCAGGCCGTACAGCTTCGACAGGTCGAACTGCACGCCCAGCTTGAGGTTCTGCGAGTAGCGGGCCGAGCGGTGCAGGCCGCCATGGGCGTTGTAGGCGGTCTCGCCGCTGTAGTCGCCGGTGAAGCTGATGCCGTCTGCCGCGAGCCGGTGGCGCAGGCCGCCCCAGTCGCCGGTCAGGGTGTTGTCGTCGGCGAGAGACGCGGTGCTGGTCAGCAAGAGAAAGAAGGGAGTGAAACGAAAAGCACGGGGCATTGCGTAATCTCGGGTTGTGTATAGGGCCCCTTCGCGGGTAAACCCGCTCCCACAGGGACCGCACAAGTTGCAGTCCAGTGAAAGTCCTGTGGGAGCGGGTTTACCCGCGAAGAGGGCGACGCGGTTCAGGGCAGGGCGTACGCCATCACGTAGTCGCCACGATCGGTCGACTGGCGTGCGCCGCCGGCGGTGATCACCACGTACTGC
>Ga0247820_10000600_pt1 | contig 19337 bp, 19 predicted proteins | sample 13C_Glucose_Day1_2_FD_192480 | JGI IMG/M metagenome (GOLD analysis project Ga0247820, IMG submission 192480) | Soil microbial communities from agricultural site in Penn Yan, New York, United States - 13C_Glucose_Day14 | ecosystem: Environmental > Terrestrial > Soil > Agricultural land | place...
GGCGACGACTACGTCATCAACGGCCACAAGTGGTGGATCTCCGGCGCGGGCGATCCGCGCTGCAAGGTGTTCATCACCATGGGCAAGACCGATCCGGACGCGCCGCGCCATTCGCAGCAGAGCATGATCGTCGTGCCCGCCGAGACGCCCGGCATCCGCATCGTGCGGCCGCTCAACGTGTTCGGCTACGACGACGCTCCGCACGGCCACGTCGAGATGTACTTCGAGAACGTGCGCGTGCCGGCCGGCAACATGCTGCTGGGCGAAGGCCGCGGCTTCGAGATCGCCCAGGGGCGCCTGGGCCCCGGCCGCATCCACCACTGCATGCGCCTGATCGGCCTGGCCGAGCGCGCCCTCGAACTGATGTGCCGCCGCTCGCTGTCGCGCGTGGCGTTCGGCAAGACCGTCGCGCAGCAGACCGTCACGCAGGAGCGCATCGCCGAGGCCCGCTGCAAGATCGACATGGCGCGCCTGCTCACGCTCAAGGCCGCCTGGCTGATGGACGTGGCCGGCAACAAGGTCGCCAAGACCGAGATCGCGATGATCAAGGTGGTGGCGCCCAACATGGCCTGCCAGGTGATCGACTGGGCGATGCAGGCTCACGGCGGCGGCGGCGTCAGCGACGACTTCCCGCTGGCCTACGCCTACGCCGGCGCGCGCACCCTGCGCTTCGCCGACGGCCCGGACGAGGTGCACCGCAACGCCATCGCCAAGTGGGAGCTGGGCAAGTACGGCAGCTACGGCCGCGACGCGCAAGCCGCGGTCACCCGCGGCGCCTGATCCGCGGCGCTCAGGCCTTCGCCGGGAAGGCCTTCTGCGCGCTCTCGCTCACCGCGCGGAACACCTGCATCGCATGGCGCAGCGTCGGCAGGTGCACCGGCCCATGCTGCATGCGCAGGTAGGCCTTGCCGCGCAGCAGCATCAGCATGAACGGCAGCTCCGCCGCGGGCGCGGGCGTGGGCCAGTCCAGCAACTGCTGGGCCACGTCCTCATGCAGCCAGGCCGAAGCGAGCGAGCGATCGTCGGCCACCACCGAGTAGCGGCTCCAGAAGGCGCGCGGGATGCTGTCCCAGCCGAGCTCCTCGTACATCGCCAGCAGCCGCACCTCTTCGGGCAGATTGCCGTCCACGCTGGTCTGGAGCGAATCGGTGAACTGCGCGTAGGCCTGGCGCACCAGCTGGTCCTTCAGCGGGCGGTTCATCAGCAGGAGCATCACGTCCGGGTCGACGCCCAGCTCGACGCGGCCGCGCAGCTCCTCGCCGATCACGTACTTGCGGCTGGGCTTGCCTACTTCGACGCGGCAGGGCTTGCCGGCCAGCGGGCCCTCGAGCGCGAAACCGCGGCTCATCGGGGAGAAGTTCAGGCCCTCGGCCTGCGCCCAGTCGGCTATCGGGCCGTAGGGCCCCTCGTCCTGGACGGACGTCGGCGCGTCGTTGCGGGATTCTTTCGTGAATGCCTTCTTGATCCGTTCGAACATGCAGCGGGCGCTTGGTCTAGAGTGCGCGCATTATCGAAGTAAACCTCAACCATTGGAGCTTTGAATGATCGACGTTTTCAGCTGGCCGACGCCCAACGGCCACAAGGTGCACATCATGTTGGAAGAGTGCGGCCTGCCTTACCGGGCGATCCCCGTCGACATCGGAAAGGGCGACCAGTTCAAGCCCGAGTTCCTGGCCATCAGCCCCAACAACAAGATCCCCGCCATCACCGACCCGCAGGGCCCGGACGGCAAGCCGGTCTCGCTGTTCGAATCGGGCGCGATCCTGATCTACCTGGCCGGCAAGACCGGCCGCCTGCTCGGCGGCACCGACCGCCAGCGCTATGAAGTGCTGCAGTGGGTGATGTTCCAGATGGGCGGGGTCGGGCCCATGCTCGGCCAGAACCACCACTTCCGGCAGTACGCGCCGGAGAAGCTGCCCTACGCCATCGACCGCTATACCAACGAGGCCAAGCGGCTCTACGGCGTCATCGACCGGCGGCTGGCCGCCAGCCGCTGGCTCGGCGGCGACGAGTACTCCATCGCCGACATCGCCACCTGGCCGTGGCTGCGCAACTGGAAAAACCAGGGCATCGAGCTGGCCGACTACCCGCACCTCTCCAGGTGGTTCCACGCGATCGAGGATCGCCCCGCCGTGCAGCGCGGCGTGAAGGTGCTGGCCGATCTGCGCAAGCCCATCACCGACGACAAGGCGCGGGAGAACCTGTTTGGCGGCACGCAGTACCAGCGCCGCTGAGCTACGCGCTCCTACCCAAGCGGGCCTCAGGGCCCGTTTTTTTTCGTCTTTTCGCGCTTATGGCTGAGCCACCCCACCATGAAAGAGGGGTCCTGGCTCGGCAAAAACGTAACGCTGTGCCTGAGCTCGACACCATGGTTGAGCTCGCTTTTCGCCTCTGAACAACAGTCGCGCCACGTTCGCGGCGACTGCTGAGCGCACCCTCCCGCGAAGCTCTTCCCAGAGGGGGAACGCCTACAAGCGCGTACGCCTTCTCCTACACAACCCAAGCTCGGCGGACCTCGGTTCGTGACCGGATTCACGGTTACGCCAAGCTCATGTTCGGTTACGCCTGTAGTCGGTCTCCTACAGGTTTGTGGGACGCAGCTGACACAGTTGCGGCTCGCGCTGAGGTTCTGCCTCGCCAGACAACTCGTCGGGCAGGCAGCGGAAGCGGTGAAGAGCCACCGGTCCCAAGAAAACCTTCAGCTCATCTGACACCAGGTCCTCGCAAGGCCGCCCCGCGGCTCCATGACCACCTTCTTCGGAAAGCTGAACAAATGAAACGACGTCTCTTCCTCTCCGGCACCGCTGCTGCTGCTCTCGGTCTCGTGGGTTGTGGTGGTGGTGGCGGCGGTGGCGGTGGTGCCACCGACCTGGCCACCGGCGTGCTGACGAGCGCCGCCCCGACCGCGGCTCCCGCGTCCTCCCTGCCCTCCAAGGTGCTGGCCTGCTACTACACGGCCTTCACCACCGGTGGCTACCGCATCAGCGACATCCCGTCCGACTTCAACGTCATCTTCCTGTTCCACGCCAAGCCGAACAGCGACGGTTCGTTCCGCTTCGAGCACTACGACGAAGTGCCCGCGGCCGACGTCCAGGCCTGCCGCCAGCGCGGCCAGAAGGTGATCCTGACGGTCGGTGGCGCCAACAACGGCTTCAACTTCAGCAGCCGCGAGCAGAGCCAGGCCTTCGTGGCCTCGTTCAAGGACATCGCCGGCCGTCTGGGCGGCGTGGACGGCTGCGACTTCAACAACTTCGAGGCCAACGTCGGCTCGTCGCCGGAAGAGATGATCTGGATCTCCCAGCAGCTCAAGGCCACCTTCGGTGCCGACTTCGCCATCACCGCGCCGCCGCAGCCGAACTCGCCGGAAGACCGCGCGATGCTCAAGGCGATGGCCGACGCCGGCGTGCTGAGCTGGGCGGCTCCGCAGTTCTACGACTGGTCGGGCTTCAACGAGCCGGGCTTCATCGCCAATCGCACCAACGACTGGGTGAAGGACCTGGGCGAAGAGAAGGTGGTGCTGGGTCTGGGCGCCAACTACGAGAACGGCCCGTCGCTGCAGGACTGCATCCGCGAGTGGGATGCCGTGAAGATGGCCCACCCGAACATCCGCGGCATGTTCTGCTGGAGCGCCCAGCACAACCTGGACGCCGGCAACGTGTGGGGCTCGACCATGAAGGGCATGCTCTAAGCATCCGCCCGCGAGCTGAACATCGGACGAGGCCTCCTGAGCTTTCCGGCTCAGGGGGCCTTTTCGTTGTTCAGGCCATCCATTCGAACGCCGCGGCGGCGACGCCGCCGGCCAGCAGTCCCAGCACGTAGCGCTTGGGCCGCCGCTGCGCGGGCGGGGGGCTGTAACGGTAGAGCAGGAAGAAGACGGCCAATGCGCCCCAGACCAAGCCATTCCTGACGAGAGACTCTTCCATCGCGCACCGACCTTGACTGATTCGACGAGTCGCATCTTGAGCGAAATATCGCTGCGCGCCTAGTAGGCGCACGCAGGCGGGGCGTGTGGCAGCGCTACCACCCATGCGGCGCGAGGGCATGTCCCCGATCGCCTGTTGCATTGGGAGCTCCGACCTACACTGGCCGCCGCCTGCAGGGACGACCCCGCAGGCGCGAATCCATCCCGGGACGACCCGAACGAAGGCGCCGAGGCGCCAGGAGTTGTTCCATGAACTGGATCGTTCTCGTGATCGCGGGTCTGTTCGAAGTGGGCTGGGCGATCGGCCTGAAGTACACGAACGGGTTCTCCCGCTTGTGGCCGACGCTGGCCACCGTGGGGGCCATGATGGTGAGCATCGGTCTCCTCGGACTGGCGATGCGCTCGCTGCCCGTCGGCACCGCGTACGCCGTCTGGACCGGCATCGGCGCGGTAGGCACCGTGGCCCTGGGGATGGTGATCTTCGGTGAGCCCGCGACGCTCGCGAGGCTGGCCTGCGTGGGCCTGATCCTGGCCGGGATCGTGGGATTGAAACTGACGGCCTGACCGCCTGCCCTCGCGGACAAAAAAAAGCCACCCGAAGGTGGCTTTGAATCCGAAGTACGCGGCGCGCTCAGCGCTGGGCGGCGACGGCCGCCAGGTTGTTGCGCCGGTACGAGCACCAGGCCATCAGCGCCGTCATGCCCATGAAGCCCATGACGATGAACGCCGGGTAGGCGGCCATGATCTCGCCCAGCGAGTACTTCCAGTTCAGCGGACGGCCCACGCCCAGCGCGGCGGCGTAGAGCCACGACACGCCCGAGATCGCGCCGGTCAGCGCCGCGAACTGCCGCATCGACATGCCCAGGTGCAGGATGCAGTTCACCTTCCGCAAGGCGGGCAGCACCATGCCGTGCAGCGCGAAGCCGTTGAGCGTCAACAGCACGACGACGGCGATCTTGGCCTGCAGCTTGGGGTTGGCCAGCACCGACCAGCCCTTCGCGCCGATGTCCATGCCGACCAGTCCGGCGCCGGTGATCCAGAGCGCCAACAGGCACCATCCCACGGTGGTCTGCAGGCCGACGAGATGTTCGCCGTCGACGGTGTCGCTGTCGCCGGCCAGCAGGCTGCGAACCATCTTCAGGTCGCTCATGAAGACGGTGCCGATCGCGATGCAGCAGGCCACCAGGTGGAGGTAGACGACGCCCATGCGGGCAAGGTCGAAGTCGAGAATGCTCATGTGGTGTTTCTCCTTTCACCGGCGCTCCGTGGCCGGCTTGGTTGATGAGAGAGAAAATCAAGGAAGCAATGCCTCCGCCGGGACTTCCTCGGAAGGCCGGTGATTGCAACGCTGGATTCGTTCCGCGGACCGGGCGTGTTTCGCCGGGATTACGAAAGCGGTAACCGGCACATGTGCCGGTCCGGCTGCGCCTCAGCGGACGCGCTCGTAGCGATGGTTTGTCTGAACGCGGCGACCGATGTGCGTCGTAACGACTACGGTACCGCCCCGGAAGCATCGCGTGGATGCCGTTCCGGGCTGGGGGATGGAAATGGCCAATCCGCCCAGGCCTTGTTTTTCGTGAGGGGCGTAGCTTAGGCGATCAGCGCGATCCGGGTAGGATTTTCTGCGTACCCCAGGCTGACCTGCGGGTATCGGACGCGAACGTTCGCGTCACAAACCAGCCCGCCAGGAACTAGTCGCGGGAGATTCCGCGCGGGATCTTCTGTGCGGAGCGGACGTGCGGCTCCTGCGCGGCGGTGCCCGTCTTGCCGCCGCGCGCGCTGAGCACCATCTCCGTCATCCAGTGCACCAGCAGGGCGGTGTACGTCTGCTGCCATTCCTTCTCCGAGAGGCCGTGATCCGCGCCCGAGATCATCCGGTAGGTCAGCGATTGCGACTGCGTGAACGCCTTCATGTAGTTCTGGATCGTCTGGCGCGGCACCAGCGAGTCGTGCTCCGACTCCACCAGCAGCACGTCGCCGCGGAAGGTGGTGCAGGCCTGCAGCGCGCGATTGGCCTGCGGCGGCACGACGCTGCGGCGGAACGCGGCCAGCACCTCGCGGTCGAGCTTGGCCTTGGCGGTGTCCCAGTCCTCGTCGCGATAGAGCGCGGGCACCCGCAGCGCGAGCCAGCGCACACGCCGCATCGAGGCCACGATGGCCGCGAGGTAGCCGCCGTAGCTGCTGCCGACCAGCGCGATCGCGCGCGGGTCCACCGACGGATGTCCCACCAGCACGTCGTACGCCGCCAGCAGGTCGCGCAGGTTGTCCTCGCGGTTGACGGTGTCGCGCTCGGCCTGGTGGCGCATGTGGCCGCGCAGGTCGAACGTGAGGCAGATGCAGCCCAGGCTCGCGATCTCGTGCGCGCGGGCGATGTACTCGTCCTGGCTGCCGTCCCAGCCGTGCACCAGCAGCACGCCGGGGACCATGGTGTCCGGCCCGACCAGGGTGCCGGCGATGTGCTTGCCGTCGACCGCGATGTCGATCTTGTTAGCGCGCGTCGACATCGTCCTCCAGGACCATCGCGAACTTGGTGATCCGCCCCACCTCCGGGTCCACGCCGCGGAAGTACACCGTGGCGCCGGCGGGCGGCTCGGGACTGTCGCCGAACAGTTCGACCGTGCAGGTGCGCACGCGGTCGCGGCGCGGCTCGGCGCGGAACAGCTCCAGCGCGGCCAGTTCCGCGCCGGTGGCGCCGCCGGCGCGCCAGGATTGCTCCAGCACGGCCGAGCGCCGCCGCCCCGCGGCATCGCGGCCCACCAGGATGTCGTAGTTGCGGCGCGAGGCGTAGAAGCCGGGATAGCAGGCGCGCACCGCGTCCTCGTAGCGGCGCGCCTGCTCGACCGCGCGCAGCACGTCGGGCGGAAGGTCCGTGGCCAGCAGCGCCTCGTAGCCGCCGCGCGCCACCGTCAGGTCGGAGCCGCCGAACACCTCCTGGCCGTCGTGCCCCGGCGTGAGCTTCTGCACGCCGTGGTAGCTGGCGGCGAGGTCGTCCACCTGCACCAACCCGACGCTGAAGGTGGTGACGTCTTCCATGTTCTCTTCCAGCACCAGGCCCCACTCGCGCAGTTCGTCGAGGTCGAGGCCGTCGATCAGCTCGCGCAAGGCTTGCACGTCGCGCACCACCTGCTGGTCGCGGCCGCCCGTGGCGCGGACCGGCTTGAGGCGCAGCGGGCCGCGGGCCAGCAGACGCTCGCCGGCGAGCCGCGCATCCTCGCGGCTGAACACCGAATAGCCCTCGAGCACCGCATCGCCCACCTGCTGCGCGAATCCGTTGTTCCATCCCGCAGGCGCGGCCGCATCGGGCGCCACCAGCGGGTGGCTGATCGCCTTCGTCGCCACGAAGGGCTCGGGCACGACGCCGCCGAAGAGGCCATCGGGTCCCCGGATGCCGAGCGCGTCGGCCTGTTCGCGGTTCAGGGTGCAGGAGGGCACGAAATACAGCGGCCCTTCGGCGCGGGCCGGATCGAAACTGCCGCCGTCGTCCCAGCCCTTCAGGGCAGCGAGGTGACGGACGAACAGCCGCAGCGTGCACCGCTCGTGCTCGCTCGCTTGGGTCTGGACCTGGGGCACGAGCGCGACGACGGCGCCGCGGGTGCCCCGGCCGGTGGGATCGAACGGCAAGGCCGGAACAGGCTGTGGATGGAATGAGCCTCCATTGAGCCGCAGCCGCGCAGGCTCGCGTGTCGGACGGAGCCGCAAGCGGCCGCGCAGCGCTACGGATGAGCTGTCACAGGCCGGTCACGAACGCGGCCTACCCTCCGGCGCGTTGCCCCTCTGAGGAGAAGAAAGCATGTCGATCCGCAAACTCGCCCTGGCCGCGGGCGCCGCCGCTCTGCTGGCCGCCTGCGCCACCACCGCCCCCGGTCCCGTGTCGGTCGCCGACACCATCGCCCGCGACCCGCAGCTGTCCACGCTGAACACGCTGGTGCAGCAGGCCGGCCTGACCGAGACGCTCAAGGCCTCCGGCCCCTTCACCGTCTTCGCGCCCACCAACGAAGCCTTCAAGGCGGTGCCGGCCAGGACGATGGACGAGCTGAAGAACCCGGCGCGCCTGAAGGAAGTGCTGAACTACCACGTGCTGCCCGCCCGCCTGACGGCCGCGCAGGTCAAGCCCGGCAACGTCAAGACCGCGCAAGGCGGCAACCTGGCGCTGGCCAGGGCAGGCGACTTCGTCACCGTCGAGGAAGCGATGGTGCAGACCGCCGACATCGCCGCCGTCAACGGCGTGGTGCACACGGTCGACCGCGTGCTGCTGCCCCCGGCGCGCCGCTGACCGGACGTGGCCGCCCTCTCCCGCCCGTTCTCCGCGCGGCGCCGCCGCCTGCTGTTCGCGTCCGCGGCCGCTTCGGTGGCCGCGCCCATGGCGTGGGCCAGGCCGCCGGCCAAGCCGGCCGGCAGCGGCATCACGGTCGCGCAGATCGTGGACAACTCCGCCGCGCAGCAGGACGTCGCCAAGGACTTCCTGATCGGCTCCCGTGCCGCGTGGCAGGACATCCAGGCGCGCGGCGGCTTGCGTGGCCGACCCGTCAACCACGTGTCGGTGGAAGTGGACGGAACGCCCTCGAGCCTGCGCTCGGCGCTCGCCACGCTGCGTGACGACCCGGCCTGCGTCGTGCTCTCCGGCACGGCCGGCGCGCCGCTGGCCGCGCTGGTCTCGACCACGCTGCCGCAGGAGTCGATCGCCATCGCGCACGCCGCACCCTGGCTGCAGGACTCGAGCCTGGTGGTGGACGACCGCACCTTCCCGATCTTCGCCACGCGCCAGGAGCAGATCGGCCATGCGCTCAAGTCGCTGATCACGATGGGCGTGGCCGACGTCGGCGCGGTGTACGCGTCGGAAGACGAATACCGGCTGCACCACGCCGACCTCGAACGCATCGCCGCCGCTCTCAAGCTGCGGCTCCAGGGCTTCCGCGCCGCCGGCGAACTCACGCGTCTCGGCCAGAAGCTCACGCCCGGCACGCCCGCGATCCTGCTGTTCATCGGCGGCACGCCGGAGCTGGTGCAGTTCACCCAGGGCCTGGAGCGGCAGCAGCGCCAGCGCTACGTGGTCGCGCTGGCCGACGTCAACCTGCAGACCGTGATGCAGATGGGCGGCGCGCGCAGCACGCCGGTCATCGCCACGCAGGCCGTACCCATGGTGACGGCCGCCCTGCCGGTGGTGCGTTCCTACCGCGAGGCCCTGTCCCGCCTGTTCGACGAACCGCCGGCGCCGCTGTCGCTGGCCGGCTTCATCGCCGCGCGCTACACGTTCGAGGTGCTGCGTGAAATCGAAGGCGCCGTCACGCGCCAGAGCGTGCTCGCCGCGTTCCAGCGCCGCGCCGCGATGGACGTGGGCGGCTACCGCGTCGCCTTCGACGGCCAGCGGCGAGCGGGCAGCTTCGTGACGCAGAGCATGCTGACGGTGGACGGACGGGTGGTCGGCTGAAGCGAGGTCGGGGCCACCGGCTGCGCTATGCTGGCCCGCCCATGCAGGACGCCACGCCCACTTCCCACGACGGCGGCGAGCACGACGCCGCCGACTTCAATCCGCACAAGCGCCGCCGCGGCCTGCGCCGCGCGTGGTACGCCACCGGCTACTCGCTGTCGGGCCTGCGCTCGGCCTGGTCCGAGACGGCCTTCCGCCAGGAGGCCATCGCCGCGTTCGTGATGCTGCCGCTGGCCTTCGCGCTCGGCCGCAGCTGGGTCGAGGTGGCGATGCTGGCCGGCTCGGTGCTGCTGGTAATGATCGTCGAGCTGCTGAACACCTGCGTGGAAAGCGCCATCGACCGCATCAGCCCGGAGTGGCATCCGCTGTCCAAGCGCGCCAAGGACATGGGCAGCGCCGCGGTGCTGCTGAGCCTGGTGCTGGCCGGCGGCATCTGGATCGCGGCGCTGCTGCAGCGGTTCGGCTGAGCCGGCCGCACGGCAACGCCGTATCGGCGTACAAACGATGCCCATGAGAAACGCAGTTCTTCGATCCGCGCCCCTTGCGCTCTTCGCCGCCCTGCCCCTCGCCGCGCAGGCCCACGTGAAGTGGTTCGCGCCCTACATCGTGGAGGCGCCGCCGCAGCAGATCGGCAACACGCTGGCCAATCCCTGGTTCTGGACCGGCATAGCCCTGGTGCTGGTGTTCTTCCTCGCGACGCGCAGCATCGAGAAGACCGCGGCCGGCGAAGCCCTCCTCGGCGTGCTGGACAAGCTCACCGGCCCGCTCTGGGCCCGGCGCGACGACTTCATGCGGGTCGTGGTCGCGGCCTTCTTCGTGGCCGTGTTCGCCGTCGGCGGCGTGTTCCTCACGCCCGACCTGAAGACACCGAACGAATGGGTGTCGTGGATGCAGCTGCTGATCGCGGCGCTGGTGTTCTCGCGCCGCACCATGCCGCTGGCCGCGGCCGGCATCATCGGTTTGTGGCTGCTGGCGCTGCGGCAGTACGAGCTGTTCCACCTGCTCGACTACCTCGCGCTTGGCGTGGGCGTGGCCGCCTACCTGGTGCTGGAGTCGAGCGACCGGCCGGCCTGGCGCGAGTACCGCTTCGTCGTGCTGCGCTGGGGCGTGGCCATCGCGCTGATGTGGTCCAGCCTGGAGAAGTTCGCCTATCCCGACTGGTTCTATCCGCTGGTCGAGGAGAAGCCCTTCCTGACGTTCGGCATGCCGCGCGACGTTTTCATCCCGATGGCCGGCGTGGCCGAGTTCACCATGGGCTTCGGGCTGCTGTGGACGGCGCTGGTGCGGCGGCTGTCGGCCATCGCGCTGTTCGTCATCTTCAACGCGGCGGTCTATCCGTTCGGCCGCATGGACCTGGTGGGCCATGCGCTCATCATGGCGGTGATCATGATCATCGCGGCCGATCCGGTGCCGCAGGTGCGCTTCGCCATCCGGCGCTCGCTCGCCACCATCCCGGCCACGCTGGTCGCGGCGCTGGCGATCTTCGCGACCAGCTACTGGGGGCTGCACCACATGCTCTACGGCGCCGACGGCACGTCGGGGCTCGCGTCCTCCAACCCGCCGGCGAGCGTGGGCGCGACGCACTCGCCCGATCCCGAGCGGCCGCACAACGCGGCCGCCGGCGGGCATGGCAGGCACGGGGCCGCGCCGGCCGCCTCGGGCGAATCCGCGCAGCAGGCCTACCTGGCCAGCATGGCCCGCATGCACGAGGGGATGGAAGCCGGGGTCAGGCATCCCGACGCCGACGTCGCCTTCGTCAAGGGAATGATCGCGCACCACCAGGCCGCGATCGAGATGGCCGAGATCCAGCTGCGTTACGGACGCGATCCGCAGAACCGCCACCTCGCGCAGGAGATCATCCGGACGCAGAAGCGCGAGGTGAAGGAGATGCAGCAGTGGCTGGCGAACAGCGGGGCCACGGCGTCCCGCTGAACGGCCGCGGGGCGTTCACCCCTGCGGGCTCTGCGCCATCGTGCGGCAGTACTTCTCCAGTTCCTCGGGCAGGTGGCTGGGGCACACGCCGCATTGCCGGTTGCCCGGCACCGCGTAGTCGATGAACTTCGGATAGGGCAGCTTCAGCTCCGCCATGATCCGGCGGAACTCCTCCAGCCGGCGGCCGCCGCCCAGGCGTGGGTTGCGAACCTTCTCCTGCGCGATCGACGACACGCGGCGGCCCGCGTAGTCGTGGGCCGGGTACACCAGCGTTTCGTCCGGCAGCGTGAACAGCTTCTGCGTCACGCTCGCATAGAGCGCGTCGGCATCCCCGTTCTGGAAGTCGGTGCGGCCACAGCCGTCGATCAGCAGCGCGTCGCCGGTGAACACGCGCTCGCCCACCACGTACGAGAAGTGCCCGTCGGTGTGGCCCGGCGTGTGAAGGCCCTCGAGCGTGATCGAGCCGACGGACAGCGGCCGGCCCTCCTCCATCCCGACATCCGCGCAAGACAGGCGGTCGAAAGCGGGCGCGGCGATCCTGCTGTCCACGCGCTTCTTCAACTCCAGCGCGGAGGTGACGTGGTCGGCGTGGATGTGGGTGTCGAGCGTGTACGCGAGCTTCAGGCCCAGGCCCTGGACCACCTGCAGGTCGCGCTCGATCGAGTTCATCACCGGATCGATCAGCACCGCCTTGCCGGTCTGCTCGCAGCCGAGAAGGTAGGTGTAGGTGCTGGAGATCGGCTCGAACAGCTGCCTGAAGATCATGGTGGCCCTCCGACGCGTGGACCGCTTCATTCTCGCCGTCGCGGCGCGCCTGCCAACTCGACCGGCGCCCACCGGCAACTCAGCCGCAAATCGCAGCAGACAAGTTGAGCGGTCCGGCGTAGCGTCCACGCCCGGGCCAAGGCCGGGGTCGTTCCGGCCCACCCTTCACGAGGAGCACCCAACCTATGAATCCGAACAAGGCACTCTGGGAGAAAGGCGACTTCACGCGCATCGCGGCCACCATGCGCCAGAGCGGCGCGGCGCTGGTCCAGTCCGTCGGCATCCAGCCCGGCATGAAGGTGCTGGACCTCGGGTGCGGCGACGGCACCACCGCCCTGCCCGCCGCCAACCTGGGCGCCGAAGTCCTGGGCGTGGACATCGCCGCCAACCTGGTGCAGGCGGGCAACCAGCGTGCGCGCGAGGCCGGGGTGTCGAACATCCGCTTCGTCGAGGGCGATGCATCCGACCTGTCGGGCATCGAGAACAGATCGTTCGACCGCGTCGTCAGCATCTTCGGCGCGATGTTCGCGCCCAAGCCGTTCGATGTCGCCAAGGAAATGGTGCGCGTCACCAGGCCGGGCGGCCGCATCGTGATGGGCAACTGGATCCCGAACGACCCGACGCTGGTGGCGCAGATCCTCAAGATCAGCTCGGCCTACTCGCCGCCACCGCCCGAAGGCTTCATCAGCCCTATGACGTGGGGCGTGGAGAGCAACGTCGCCGAGCGCTTCGGTGCGGCCGGCGTTTCCCCGGAGCGCATCCGCTGCGACAAGGACACCTACACCTTCGACTTCCCGGGCAAGCCCGCGGAGTTCGTGGACCTGTTCCGCACCTACTACGGGCCGACCATGAACGCCTTCGACGCCGCCGCGAAGAGCGGCCGCGAGGAGGCGCTGCGCAAGGAGCTGGTGGAGCTGTTCGAGCAGCAGAACCGCAGCGGCGAGGCCGGCCGCACGATCATCCCGGCGACGTTCCTGCGCGTGACGGTGGAAGTGGCCTAGCCGGGCCGGCCGTCTGGCCGCACCCGCGTGAGCCAGGGCGCGTACCGCACGGCGAACAGCGCGAAAGCCAGGCTCCACGCCAGCCCCGAGAGCGCCAGCGCCGCCGGGTAGGCGGCCGGAAGCACCAGGGGCACGGCCACGCGCAGCAGGGCCGCGCCGGCCACCAGCGCATAGCAAGCGACATCCCAGTGATCGGCCTTCAGCGGCCGCGCCGTGTGGCCGCGCGAGGTGCGGGTCATCATGCCGATGACCAGCCCGCCGAGCGCGCCCGCGGTGAGCGCGTGCACGGACAGCGATGACGACACCACGCCCGCCGCGGCCAGCGACCGCAACGCCAGGTGGATCGGGATCCAGGCGTACGCCAGGTGCAGCACCCACACCAGCGGCACGCGAGCGGTGCGCCACGGCTGCCAGAGCAGCAGCCGCACCAGGTGCGCCAGTGCCGCGATCGCGGCGATGCCGGCGATGTCCACCGGCTTCAGGCCGAAGAGGTCCGCGGCCAGCAGCGCGAGCACCGAGCCCAGCGCCAAGCGCTCCACCCACGGATCGCGGCGCGCGTCGGCGCCCCGGACGCCGTTGTTGGTGAACATCGGGATCACCCGCCCGCCCATCACCGCCAGAATGAACAGCAGCATGTCCAGCGCCGCCTGGATTCCCAGCCACGGCGGCGCGGCCATCACGCCCAGCTGTCCCAGGTGCACCAGCAGCGACGCGATGCCGATGGCGACCAGCAGCGCGACGAAGAAGTAGTTGCGGCGATTGCCGGACCGCACCAGCGGCACGGCAATCGCCGCCGCGGCCGCCAGCGGGAACGCCACGTTCGCCAGCGCCGCGGCCCAGCCCCAGGGCGTCAGCACGAGCACGCGGCCCGCGAGCCACAGGCCCACCAGCGCGGCCAGCGAGCCACCCGTGGGGGTGGCCTGCTGGGTCCAGTTGTGGCCAGCCGTGAAGAGGAAGCCCACGATCACCGCCAGCGCGAATCCGAAGATCATCTCGTGCGCATGCCACAGCGGCCCCGCCAGGTAGGGGCCCGGCAGCACGCCTTGCATCTGCAAGGTCCAGAGGCCGATCGACAACGCCGAGAACATCGCAGCGGCCAGGTAGAAAGGCCGGAAGCCGAGTTGCCAGAGCGCCTGGCCGCGCGGGGCGATGGGGCGTCGCAGGGGTTTTTCGATCTTGAGCATGGGGCTCCCGGTTTCAGGGCGTTGTTGCGTCGAGCGCCGGACCCACGCCGACGGGCGCGGGCGCGTTCAGCACGATGCGGGTGAAGAGTCGCTCGTAGCGTTCGTCGCGCATCCCCGAGGCCAGGGGATCGCGACCGCCGACGAACTCCGCGTCGATCTCGACCCAGTCGCGCTCGGTCAGGCAGGCCTGCGCGACCGGCAGGATCTCCGTCTCCTCCAGCCTCATGTGCTGCAGGTAGAACTCGACGTACTCCTGGAGCGCCCGGGCGAAGGCTTCGTGGCGGCTCTCGCCCAGCAGCTCCCACGCCAGCAGCAGGTGCTGGAGTACGCGTACCCGCGATTCGCCCTCCACGTGGTCCTTCTCGAGGCGGGAGATCACGGGCATCACGTCGGGTCGAGCACGCGCGACTCGCGGGAACAGCACGTTCGATTCGCTGGGATGGTGCAGCCGCTCGGGGAACTCGTCGATGTAGAACAGCATCGCCCGCAGCACGTCGAAGAAGCGCATCGGCGCGTCGCCGGGACCGTTCGCCATCATCAGCTGCAGCGATCGCAGCACGGCGGCCACGGCGTTGTGCTCGTCGCGCAGCAGCTGCAGTGCGCGGGCGGGCGGATGCGGATGCGGATGCGGATGCGGGTCCATGGCGCAAAAGTAGGGCAATGACCTCGCCAGGGATTTGCGCCAGATCAAACGGCCGGTGCGCGAACGGTCCGGCATGCGAGCAGCCCGGCGACAAGCATGTGGGCAGCTGTCCTACCCAGCGCGGCGATGGGAAAAATGAACATGCCTTCCCATGAAGCGCAAGGTCAACGATGGGAAGGAAGAGGACGGCGGCCGATCGGATTCCGACGACAGGCGGTCTCAGCAACGGGTCGGTGACCGGCAGCGCTCGGGGCGCGGCGCGGCCTCCGCGCTGTCGCGCCTGAAGATGCTGGAGCGCCGCTACCAGTTGCCGGTCAAGCCCGAAAGCCCGGAGAAGAGCTGATGCCCGCCGAGATCGGGCGCTACCGGCTCCAGCGCGTCGTCGCCACCGAAGGGTCGGCGACCGTCCACGAGGCCGTCGACACGGAAACACAGCAGCGCGTGGCCATCCGGCTCCTGCCCATCGATGCCGCGGTCCCGGCCGATGCGCGCGAAGGCATGCGCACCACCGCCCTGGAAGCGGCCGGGCTGCAGCATCCGGGCATCGTCGAGCTCCACGACTTCGGCTGGGACGGCGACACCGCGTACGTCGCGACGGCGTTCGTGGAAGGCGAGACGCTGGAGCACTACCTGGCGCGCGCGGGACGGCTGCCCGCGCTGCAGGGGCTGTCGCTGGCCCTGCAGCTGCTGGCGGCCTTGGCGGCCGCGCACGAACGCGGCCTGGTGCACTCCGCGCTGAATCCGCAGCACGTGCTGATGGGCCGCAACGGCCAGCTCCGGATCAGTGGCTTCGGCTGGGTGGCCGCCGCCGCGTCGGCCGGCCGCCGGCCGGGCGTGTTCGACATGCCGGCCTACATGGCGCCCGAGCAGATCCTCGGCCGGCCGGCGGACTGCCGCGCGGACCTCTATTCGGCCGCCGTGGTGGCCTACGAACTGCTCACGGGCTCCTGGCCCTACCAGGCGCATTCGGCCCCACGTCCGCCGCGAGCCTTGCGGCGCGAGCTGCCGGCCGCGCTGGATGCGGTGTTCGAACGGGCACAGTCGCAGAACCCGGAAGCGCGCTATCGCAACGCCGCCGAACTGGCGGCTGCCCTGCAGGCCGCGTTCGGCATCAGGCCGCCCGAGCGCGCGCTCGTTCCGGTGCGGCCGCAGCGCGTCGCCGCCGCGGAACCGCCGCCGCGCGTAGACGTTCCGTCAGAGCCTGAAGAGACGGAGCCCGAGGAACCCGCAGCCGTGCGCCGCCGGCGCGCCGGCATCGCGCTGGTGGCGGGCCTCGGGGCCGCGGTCGTGCTGGGCGCGCTGTTCGTCGGCGTGGAGAGCGTGCGGGGACCGGCCGCGGCACCGGAACAGCGTGCGGCGGCCCCGGCGCCCTCGCCCTCGCCCTCGCCCTCGCCCTCGCCCTCGCCCGCACCTTCACCCGTGGTCGCCGCGCCCGCGCCGCCGCCGGCCTTGCCGCCCGCCCAGGCGGTGCCTGCCACGGCCTTGATCGAAGCGCCGAAGAAGGCCGAGCTGCAGGCGAAGACGGAACCAGCGCCCGCGCGCGCACCTCTTTCGGCGAAGCCCCGAGCCGCCGAGCCGCGTCCGCGCAAGGCGGTTGAGCGGACCGTCGCGAGGCCCGCCGGATCGGGCGTGCGCGAGATCATCGTGCCGGAGGCCATCGAAGCGCCTCGCGATTCCGAACCGCCGCCGCCGCGTCCGCGCGAGACCGTCGAGCGGTCCGCTCCGCAGCGCGCGGTCGTCGCGACCGATCGGAATGAGCGGGACCGGCCGGAGCGGCCGACCCGCACGACCGCCGCGATGTCGGCACCGCCGTCGCCCTCGCCGCTCAACGTCTGCCGCCAGGAGTTCTCGATGGCGCGCGACCTCTGCGTGGCCTACGAATGCGCGAGTGCCCAGTACCGCCACCATCCGGTCTGCGTGCGCATGCACGCAGACGCCATCGTTCGGCACAAGCTGAACCAGCGCAACGGCCCGTAGCGTCCTGGCGCGTTACCGCGTCGCGAGCTTCCTCTCGCCGTCCACGTCCCAGCTCCCGCCGATCGCGCGGATCAGGCCCACCGTGGCCTGGTACTGCGCCGATCGCACCTGCAGGGCCTGGCGGCGGTTGCGCAATTCGCTGCGGCGAGCGTCCAGCAGCTCGAGCTGGCTGACCAGGCCGTTGCGGTAGCGCGTCTCCGAGATGGCGCTCGCGCGACGCGCGGAATCGACCGCGCGGCCCTGCGCCAGCGACTGCTCGTCCAGCAAGCGCAGCGCGGCCAGCTGGTCCTCGACCTCGCGGAAGGCGTTGAGCACCTGGCCGCGGTAGAGCGCCAGTTGCGCATCGAGCTGCGCCTGCGCCGACTGCACCGCCGACTCGCGCCGGCCGCCGTCGAAGATCGGCAGCGACAGCAGCGCGCCGACCGACCAGGCCCGCGCCGACCACTTGAAGAGGTCGCCCAGCTCGGGCGAGGCGAATCCGCCGTCGGCCGTCAGCGCCACGCTGGGGAACCAGGCCGCCTGCGCCACGCCCACGCGCGCCTGTGCGGCCAGCAGCGACGACTGAGCCGCGGCCACGTCGGGCCGGCGGGCGAGCACCGTCCCCGGCACGCCGGGCGGCACCACCGGCAACACGGTGGACCAGTCGGCCGGCGCCAGCGAGAACGACGATGCGTTCTCGCCCACCAGCACGGACAGCGCGTTCTCCAGCTGCGCGCGCTGGCGATCGAGCGACAGCGCCTCGGCTTCGTTGCCGGCCAGCTCGGACTGCACGCGCACCACGTCGAGCTCGGCCACGTCGCCCGCCTGGTGGCGGCGCTGCGTGAGGCGCAGCGTGTCGGCATAGGCGGCCACGGTGTCGCGCACCAGGGCCCGTTCGGTGTCGAGGGCGCGCAGCGACAGGTAGGTCTGCGCCGCCTCGGCCTGCACCAGCAGGCGCGTGCTCTGCAGCAGCGCCTCGCGCGATTGCGCATCGAGCGCAGCGGCCTGCTGCGCGCGCGAGAGGCGGCCGAACAGGTCGAGCTCGTACGAGAGGCTCGCGCCGGCCTGCAGCAGCGTGGCGGGCGTGGCACCCTGCGGCGTGTTGGCGCCGGCCCCGCGCAGCGCGCTCGCGCCCGCGCCGATCTGCGGCATCCGATCGGCTTCGGCGCTGCGAACCAGCGCGCGGGCCTGCGCCAGCCGGGCGGCGGCTTCCTGCAGCGCGGTGCTGCGCTCGCCGGCCTGCTCGACCAGGCGATCGAGCTGCGCATCGCCGAAGGCCTTCCACCACTGGCCGCGGTCCTGCGCCTCGGCGGGCTTGGCCACGGTCCAGCGCGCGCCGTCGGTTTGCTTGAATTGCGCCGGCACGGGCGCGGCTTCCGGCAGCGGCGGCAGCGCGGTGGCGCAGCCGGCCAGCAGCAGCGCGGCCACCAGCGGGATCAGATTGAGTTTCTTCATGACGGTCTCCCGGTTCATTCCTGGTGCGGCGCCGCGGGCAGCGGGCGCACCGTGCCACCGCCGCCGGTCGTCGCCGGCGCGGGGATGTCGATGTGGGTGGACGCCTGGTGCTGCCGCAGCGGACGGTTGCCCGCCAGCCGGCGCAGCGCCACGTAGAACACCGGCGTGAGGAACAGGCCGAAGGCCGTGACACCGATCATTCCGGCGAACACCGCCACGCCCATGGCCTGGCGCATCTCCGAGCCGGCCCCGCTGGACAGCACCAGCGGCAGCACGCCCATCACGAACGCCAGCGACGTCATCAGGATCGGCCGCAGCCGCAGTCGCGCCGCCTCCAGCGCGGCCTGCACCGGCGTGCGTCCCGCGAATTCGAGCTCGCGCGCGAACTCCACGATCAGGATGGCGTTCTTGGCGGACAGGCCCACCAGCACCATCAACCCGATCTGCGTGAACATGTTGTTGTCCCCGCCGGAGAGCCACACGCCGGTCATCGCGGCCAGCAGGCCCATGGGCACGATCAGGATGATGGACAGCGGCAGCGTCAGGCTTTCGTACTGCGCGGCCAGCACCAGGAACACCAGCAGCAGGGCCAGCGGGAACACCCACACCGCCGAGTTGCCGGCCAGGATCTCCTGGTAGGTCAGGTCGGTCCACTCGAAGGCGATGCCCGGCGGCAGGGTCTCGGCGGCGATGCGCTCGATGGCCGCCTGCGCCTGGTGCGAGGAGAAGCCCGGCGCCGGCCCGCCGTTGACGTCGGCGGTGAGATAGCCGTTGTAGCGCATGGCCCGCTCGGGTCCGTAACTCTCGCGTACCTTCATCAGCGCGGACAGCGGCACCATCTCGCCCGACGAGGCGCGCACCTTGAGCGCGCCGATGTCGTCGGCGTGCGCGCGGTAGGCCGCGTCGGCCTGCACCCGCACCGAGTACGTGCGCCCGAACTTGTTGAAGTCGTTCACGTACAGGCTGCCCAGGTAGATCTGCATGGTGTCGAAGATGTCCTGCACCGGCACGCCCAGCTGGCGCGCCTTGGTGCGGTCGATGTCGGCCCACA
>Ga0247820_10000601_pt1 | contig 19335 bp, 17 predicted proteins | sample 13C_Glucose_Day1_2_FD_192480 | JGI IMG/M metagenome (GOLD analysis project Ga0247820, IMG submission 192480) | Soil microbial communities from agricultural site in Penn Yan, New York, United States - 13C_Glucose_Day14 | ecosystem: Environmental > Terrestrial > Soil > Agricultural land | place...
ACCCCGCCCCGACCCCCTTATGCTCGGATCATGACCGACACCACCGCCCTCGACCCCGAGGACCGCAAGATCGTCACCCTGGCCCGTTCCGTGCGGGCCCGCAACGGCGTGCCCGAGGGCGCCGCCGTACGCGACGAGACCGGGCGGACGTACGCCGCGGGGACCGTGGCCCTGGACTCGCTGAGGCTCAGCGCGCTGCGGACGGCGGTGGCGATGGCCGTGGCGTCCGGGGCGACGTCGCTGGAGGCGGCGGCGGTGGTGACGGAGGCGGAGCCGGTGCCGGCCGAGGACCTCGCGGCGGTGCGCGACCTCGGCGGCCCCGGGACGCCGGTGCTGGTGGCCGGCCCGGACGGAACCGTCCGGGAGACCGTCACCGCGGACTGAGGGCGCGCGGAACGCCCGGCCGGCCCGGCCCTCTTCGGGCGGTGGTACGGCGGGGCTCCGGCGATCAGGGAGAATGGGCGGCATGAGTGTTCGTACCCAGTCATCCGAGCAGCCGGCCGAGGCCGTCCACAGGGCCGGTTTCGCCTGCTTCGTGGGCCGCCCCAACGCGGGCAAGTCCACCCTCACGAACGCTCTGGTCGGGCAGAAGGTGGCGATCACCTCGAACCGGCCGCAGACCACCCGGCACACCGTGCGCGGGATCGTGCACCGCGAGGACGCGCAGCTGATCCTGGTGGACACCCCGGGACTGCACAAGCCGCGCACCCTGCTCGGCGAGCGGCTGAACGACGTGGTCCGCACCACCTGGGCCGAGGTCGACGCGATCGGCTTCTGCATCCCCGCCGACCAGAAGATCGGCCCCGGCGACCGTTTCATCGCCAAGGAACTGGCCGGGATCAAGAAGACCCCGAAGATCGCGATCGTCACCAAGACCGACCTGGTGGACGGCAAGGCCCTGGCCGAGCAGCTGATCGCCGTCGATCTGCTCGGCAAGGAGCTGGGCATCACCTGGGCCGAGATCATCCCGGTGTCGGCGACCGCGAACCAGCAGGTGGGCCTGCTGGCCGAGCTGCTCATCCCGCTCATGCCGGAGGGCCCCGCCCTCTACCCCGAGGGCGACCTGACCGACGAGCCCGAGCAGGTCATGGTCGCGGAACTGATCCGCGAGGCGGCCCTCGAAGGCGTCCGGGACGAACTCCCGCACTCCATCGCCGTGGTCGTCGAGGAGATGCTGCCGCGCGAGGACCGCCCCGCCGACAAGCCCCTCCTCGACATCCACGCCAACCTGTTCATCGAGCGCCCCAGCCAGAAGGGCATCGTCATCGGCCCCAAGGGCAAGCGCCTGAAGGACGTCGGCATCAAGTCCCGCAAACAGATCGAGGCCCTCCTGGGCACCCCCGTCTTCCTGGACCTGCACGTCAAGGTCGCCAAGGACTGGCAGCGCGATCCGAAGCAGCTGCGGCGGCTGGGGTTCTGATCAGGCGCGGCGCTGCTCGCGCAGCAGGTCCCTGAACCAGGCGTACGACGCCTTCGGGGTGCGTTCCTGCGTGCCGAAGTCGACGTGGACCAGGCCGAAGCGGCGGGAGTAGCCCTCCGCCCACTCGAAGTTGTCCATCAGGGACCACACGAAGTAGCCGCGCACGTCCACGCCCGCCTCCACCGCCCGGTGCAGCGCGCGGAGGTGGCCGTCGAGGTAGGCGATGCGGTCCCGGTCGTCGAGTCCCTCGTAGGCGCAGCCGTTCTCCGTGATGACCACCGGCGGGAGCCGGTCGCCGTACCGGGCGCGGAAGGTGGTCAGGATCTCCGTCAGCGCCTGGGGGACCACCGGCCAGCCGAAGTCCGTCACCGGGTGGCCCTCGATCTCCCGTAGCGAGAAGGGCAGTCCGGCCGGAATCCGGACACCGCCGAAGTCGGTCCCGGTGTCCCGCGGGGCGCCCACGCCCGTCGGCGCGTAGTAGTTGATCCCGTACCAGTCCAGCGGCTCCGCGATGACCTCCAGGTCCGCCCCGACGTCACCCGGCATCAGCTCGCCGACGCCCTCCGGGTAGCGGCCCAGCAGCAGGGGGTCGGCGAAGAGGCGGTTGAGGAGGAGGTCGTAGAAGTCGGCCGCGGCCACGTCCGCCTCCTCGCGGGACGCCGGCCAGGCGGGACCGTGGGAGTTGGCGATCCCGATGTCGCCGGCCCCCGCGGCCCGCAGCGCCCGTACCGCCAGACCGTGCGCGAGGAGCTGGTGGTGGGCCACCGGGAGCGCGTCGAAGAGCAGCTTCCGGCCGGGGGCGTGCACCCCCAGCGCGTGCCCCAGCAGGGTGTGCTCGGCGGGCTCGTTGAGGGTGATCCACTTCTGCACCCGGTCGCCCAGCCGTCCGGCGACCTCCGCCGCGTACTCCGCGAACCGCTCCGCCGTGCTCCGCTCCAGCCAGTCCAGACCGGCCGGCAGGTCCCAGTGGAACAGCGTCGGCACCGGCCGGACGCCCGCCGCGCACAGCTCGTCGACCAGCCGGTCGTAGAAGTCCAGGCCGCCCTCGGCCCGCACCCTCGGCCAGGAGACGGAGAACCGGTACGCGTCCACGCCCAGGCCGGCCAGCAGCGCCACGTCCTCCGCGTGCCGGTGCACATGGTCGCAGGCCACCGCCGCCGTGGAGCCGTCCCGCACCCGCCCCGGCTCCGCCGTGAACACGTCCCACACCGAGGGCTCGCGCGTGTCCACCGCCCCCTCGATCTGGTGCGCCGAGGTCGACACCCCCCACAGGAAGCCGTCCGGGAAGCGGGGCACCGGGTTCGTCGTCGCCATGGCCCGGATCATCCGCACCCGGGCCCGGCCACGTCAACGCCCCTGCCACGACGGCCTGTTACGCGCCCTCCTTGAGCACCCTCCGGATCAGCTCCCGCTGCTCCTCCGTCAGCCGGGGGTCCGCGCAGTACACCGACCTCCCGTCGACCGTGATCCGGTAGCTGAAGCCGTCCGGAACCCCGGCCGGAGGCGCGCCCCGGCCGGCGGTCATCACCCGCCCGGCCAGGGCGTGCCACTCGTCGGCGTCGGCGCGGCCCGAGGTGTCCACCTCGGCCCGCCGCTCGATGCCCGCGAACCCGCCCGTGCGCCGCACCTGAATACGCATGGGTCCGTGTCTAGTACGGAACTACAGCGTCCGCACCCCCACCCGCTCCCAGGCCTTCGACACCGCCTGGAGTTCCTCGCCCTCCCCGAACCGGGCGCGGGCCGCCTTCACCGTCAGCGTCGCGAAGTCCGTGAACATCGCGTCCTGCTCCAGTTCCCCGCCGGTCAGCACGTCGTACCAGACCTGCCCGGCCCGCTCCCAGGCGTGTCCGCCGAGCGTGGTGGCCGCCAGGTAGAAGGCGTGGTTCGGGATGCCCGAGTTGATGTGCACGCCGCCGTTGTCCCGGCCGGTGCGGACGTAGTCGTCCATCGTCGCGGGCTGCGGGTCCTTGCCGAGGACGTCGTCGTCGTACGCCGTGCCCGGCTCCTTCATGGAGCGCAGCGCCTTGCCGGTGACGCGCGGGGCGAGCAGCCCGGCCCCGATCAGCCAGTCGGCCTCCTCGGCGGTCTGGCCGAGCGTGTACTGCTTGATCAGCGCGCCGAAGACGTCCGACATCGACTCGTTGAGCGCGCCGGGCTGGCCGAAGTAGGTCAGGTTGGCCGTGTACTGCGTGACGCCGTGGGCGAGTTCGTGGCCGATGACGTCGATGGGGATGGTGAAGTCGAGGAAGATCTCCCCGTCCCCGTCGCCGAACACCATCTGCTCGCCGTTCCAGAACGCGTTGTTGTAGTCGCGGTCGTAGTGCACGGTCGCGTCCAGCGGCAGCCCGCTGCCGTCGATCGAGTCCCGGGCGTACGCCTTCAGGAACAGCTCGAAGGTGGCGCCGAGACCGGCGTAGGCGCGGTTGACGGTGGCGTCCTTGCCGGGCGCGTCGCCCTCGCCGCGCACCTTCGTCCCCGGCAGGGCGGTGCCGTGCCGGGCGTCGTGGACGGTGCGGTGCGGCTTGCCCGGCTCGGCCTCGGCGAGCGCGGCGACCGCGGGCGCGCCGACGACCGTGGTCAGCCGGCGCTGGGTGCGTTCGTAGGCGTCGCGCTGGAGGGTGCGGCGCGCGGGACCGTGCAGCACGGGGTCCTCGGCCTGCGCGAGCCGGTCGAGGACGTGCGGCGGGACGATGGTGCAGAAGACGGGCTCGAAGCCCCCGTTCGTGGTCATTCCGGAACCATCGCACTGCGTGATTCCACTGTCACTACCCGCAACCATGATTGATGAAATCCCGGCAGACTCCTTCTCTCCTCCTCCCGCCGAGTGGTATACGGCACTTTTTGTCCCGTTCCTCCCTCGGGTCCCGCATACTGATACGGACCTTCGCACGACGTGCGTCTCGGTTAAGCTGCGGAGCATCATGCGTTTCGGGCTGCTCCTCCTTAGCTGCCGCGGCGAGGGCCTGTACTAGAGGCCGACCCCCTCCCCGCGGAGTTTGGCGCTGCGCCGTCGGCCGTCCATCAGGACATCCCGAGGAGCCCTCGCATCATGGCGAACCGCCAGCAGCCCAGCCCCATGCCGACCCACAAGTACGGCCGCTACGACCAGGTCGACATCTCCGACCGCACCTGGCCGCAGCAGCGGATCACCGCCGCCCCCCGCTGGCTCTCCACCGACCTGCGCGACGGCAACCAGGCCCTGATCGACCCCATGTCGCCCGCCCGCAAGCGCGCGATGTTCGATCTGCTGGTCAGGATGGGCTACAAGGAGATCGAGGTCGGCTTCCCCGCCTCCGGACAGACCGACTTCGACTTCGTGCGCTCCATCATCGAGGACCCGGACGCCATCCCGGACGACGTCACCATCTCCGTACTGACCCAGGCCCGCGAGGACCTGATCGAGCGCACGGTGGAGTCCCTGAAGGGCGCCAGGCGCGCCACGGTCCACCTGTACAACGCCACCGCCCCGGTCTTCCGCCGCGTCGTCTTCCGCGGCTCCAGGGACGACATCAAGCAGATCGCCGTCGACGGCACCCGGCTGGTCATGGAGTACGCCGAGAAGCTGCTGGGCCCCGAGACCGAGTTCGGCTACCAGTACAGCCCGGAGATCTTCACCGACACCGAGCTGGACTTCGCGCTGGAGGTCTGCGAGGCGGTGATGGACACCTACCAGCCCGGACCGGGCCGGGAGATCATCCTCAACCTGCCCGCCACCGTCGAGCGCTCCACCCCCTCCACCCACGCCGACCGCTTCGAGTGGATGGGCCGCAACCTCTCCCGCCGCGAGTACGTCTGCCTGTCCGTCCACCCGCACAACGACCGCGGCACGGCGGTCGCGGCGGCCGAGCTGGCGCTGATGGCCGGCGCGGACCGCGTCGAGGGCTGCCTGTTCGGACAGGGCGAGCGCACCGGCAACGTCGACCTGGTCACCCTGGGCATGAACCTGTTCTCCCAGGGCGTCGACCCGCAGATCGACTTCTCCGACATCGACGAGATCCGCCGTACGTGGGAGTACTGCAACCAGATGGAGGTCCACCCGCGCCACCCGTACGTGGGCGACCTGGTCTACACGTCCTTCTCCGGCTCCCACCAGGACGCCATCAAGAAGGGCTTCGACGCCATGGAGGCCGAGGCCGCCGCCAAGGGCGTCACCGTCGACGACATCGAGTGGGCGGTCCCGTACCTGCCCATCGACCCCAAGGACGTCGGCCGCTCCTACGAGGCGGTCATCCGCGTCAACTCGCAGTCCGGCAAGGGCGGCATCGCGTACGTCCTGAAGAACGACCACAAGCTGGACCTGCCGCGCCGGATGCAGATCGAGTTCTCGAAGATCATCCAGGCGAAGACGGACGCCGAGGGCGGAGAGATCACGCCGACGGCCATCTGGGACGTCTTCCAGGACGAGTACCTGCCCAACCCGGAGAACCCCTGGGGCCGCATCCAGGTCGCCAACGGCCAGAGCACCACCGACCGCGACGGCGTGGACACCCTCACCGTCGAGGCCACGGTCGACGGCGCCGAGACCACCCTGGTGGGCAGCGGCAACGGCCCGATCTCGGCCTTCTTCCACGCGCTGCAGGGCATCGGCGTCGACGTGCGGCTGCTGGACTACCAGGAGCACACCATGAGCGAGGGCGCCTCCGCGCAGGCGGCCTCCTACATCGAGTGCGCGATCGGCGACAAGGTTCTGTGGGGCATCGGAATCGACGCGAACACCACACGGGCCTCGCTGAAGGCGGTCGTCTCGGCCGTCAACCGCGCGGCGCGCTGACCAGCCGAATCGGCGGTTTGAGGCCCCGCTCGCCGGAAAACGGCGGGCGGGGCCCCGTCATTTACCGGCCATCTCCACGTGTGGGTCACGGAAAGGTCTCGTCCCAAGTACTGACTCCGCCTCATGGATGTGGCTAACATCACGCAAGCGGCGGCGATGATGCCGTGGCGTTGATGGAGGTGCGACGTGCTGCCAGGACGGGGACCCAACGGCCGTGCCGCTGCCGCCAGACTCTCGCGCCTGCTGGGCATCCGCACCGCGTGGACGACGGTGGGCGACGGGGAGTTCTTCTGCCCCGGCTGCGGCGGCGACCGCAACTACCAGCGGCTCACCGGACACCGCCGCTTCGCCCTGCTCGGCGTGCCGGTGCTGCCGCGCGGCGAGACCGGACCGGTCGTCGAATGCGCGGCCTGCCGCCACCACTTCGGCACCGACGTGCTGGACCACCCCACCACCACCCGCTTCTCCGCGATGCTCCGCGACGCCGTCCACACCGTCGCCCTCGCGGTGCTCGCGGCCGGCGGCACCTGTGCGCGCGCCTCCCTGGAGACGGCCACGGTCGGGGTGCGCGCCGCGGGCTTCGACGACTGCACGGAGGAGCAGCTGGCCGCACTGGTCGAGGCGCTGGAGGCGGACACCGGCCGCTTCACCGGGGAGCCCTGCACGGCCGGTTTGGCGATCGAACTGCACGAGGCACTGGACCCGCTGGCCCCGCACCTCGCCGCCCCCGGCCGCGAGGCGATCCTGCTCCAGGGCGCCCGCATCGCCCTCGCCGACGGCCCCTACACCCCCGCCGAGCGCGATGCCCTGGCCACCGTGGGCGCGGCGCTCACCATCTGCTCGGACGACGTGACCCGTCTGCTGGCGGCGGCCCGGACGCCGTCCTGAAGCCGCCCTGACGCCGTCAGTCCCCGCCGGACAGCGCGAGGCACATCACCAGGCGGTCCTCGCCCGGACCGAAGTAGTCCGGGCGCAGCCCCTCGCCGGGCGGCTCCGGGCAAAAGCCCAGGGAGCGGTAGAGCAGGATCGCGGCGCCGTTGGCGGGCTCCACGGTCAGCCGGACCCGTGCGGTCCCGCACCGGCGCAGCCGCTTCAGGACCTCCTCCATCAGCTCCCGGCCCAGCCCGTGCCGGCGCCGGTCCTCGGTCACGCACAGGCCGAGGATCCAGCTGTCCCTGCTGATCGCCGTGGTGGCCGCCAGGACGTAGCCGCGCAGCCGGCCGTCGCCGTCGTCGAGGACCAGCAGATGCTCGGCGTACAGGTCGTACAGCTGCCGCAGCAGGAACGCGGGGTAGGCGACCTCCCGGAAGACCTCCTCGTCGAGGCGTTGCAGTTCGGGCAGGTCGGACTCCCGTGCCGTCCGCAGGAGCGGAGGTGGTGGTTCCGAGAGAGGTGTCGGCCGGGTGAGGCGCTCGTCGTGGTCCAGGGCGCGCTCAAGCGGTTCGGCGGTCATGCCACCCCCAGTCGGGACGTGAGACGTCAACACGGCGGCCATGACCGCCGTTCACACGTAGGGAGGAATGCGGACCCCGGTGGCGGCCGGTGGCTGCTTCTGGCTAGAGTGAGCGTCCAACTCGCCGCTCGCAAGGGCGAGTTCAGCTGTGTCAGGACTGTGCTGACGTGCGCCTGATGTGCGCCCGGTCGCGCTGGACTGGCGTGTTCCTGGCTGTCTCCGCGTGCCTTCCGGGCTTACCGTGCGAGCACCGGAGCCGCTTCTTCGTCCGCCGAAGTCCACGAGGACCCGGGCACAGGGCACACGGTCTTGTCCGACACGAGTGGAACTTGGCAGGGTGATGATGGATCGCAACGCCGACGCGCCATGGTCGAAGTTCGATCCGGAAGTGTACGTCGACCTCAATTACCGCACCCCGCTCGAGGTCGATCTGCTGATCGTCGGCCTCATGCGCGACTATTTCAGCCGTTGTTTCGAGCGAGGCGTTCCGCCCTCGGTGCGCGGGGTCGACGTGGGCGCCGGGGCCAATCTCTATCCGGCCCTGTCGATGCTCCCCTGGTGCGAGAAGATCCTTCTCCTGGAATACGCGACTCCGAATGTCGAGTATCTGGAGAAGCAGGCATCCGGCGGCGGATACGACATGGCGTGGGACGCGTTCTGGGACGTCCTGCGCGAGGCTCCCGCCTACCGGGACGTCGAGCCGAGGAGCCGGTTCGGCGAGATCGTCCGGGTCGAGCGCGCCAACCTGCTGGACCTCGACGGACAGCGGCGCTGGGACATCGGGACCATGTTCTTCGTCGCGGACTCGATGTCCGAGTGCCCCGACGAGTTCCGGCGGGGAGTGCGCTGCTTCATGGACGTGCTGAACGAGGGGGCCCCGTTCGCCGCGGCGTTCATGAAGGAATCGCTCGGATATCAGGTGGGCGAACACAGATATCCCGCCTACCGGGTGAACGTGGACACGGTGCGCGAGAGCCTGGAGCCCTTCGGCGCCGACCTGGAAATCCACGATCTGCACCACATGGTGCGGCCGGGACACGAGGGAATGATTCTCGCCCTGGGGCGGCGGAATTCGGCGATTGCCACCCCGTAGGAACGGGGACCATGTCTGAACACAGGGCACGTAGATCTGTACGAGGGGTGCGGGGATGCAGATCAAGCCGCGGCAGCATCTGCTGGACATCTGGCGGGCCGTGGCCCGCCATTCGTTCGACGACGGGAAACTCGTCTGGGAGGACACCGACGGGCTGAGCAGCGTCGCCGACGCCGAGCGGCTGCTCTGTCTGCTGTACCCCGCCACCGAGGTCCCCGCGTTCCGGCTCGACCAGCCGGACACCACCGAACGGGACGTGCTGCGCTCCCTGGAGCGGGTCGGCAGCCGGCTGGAGATCCCGCCCAACCTGATCACCGCGCTCTCCCAGTTCATGCGCAGCCACACCGGGCCCGACGACAGCCCCACCTTCGCGGGCGGCCACTACTTCCGGGCGACCGACGCCCAGCAGAAGCTCACCCACGAGCAGTACCAGCTGGGCGTGGTCGACTCCTACTCCATGTCCGTCACGCTGTGCCTCGCCACCCTCGGATTCCTCAAGGTCTACGAGCCCAGCACCACCCGGCCCGAGGTGCGCAAGGCCCTCGGCGAGCTGCGGGACGCCACCAACACCCGGCTGACCGCGGCGATGATCAGCCTGCTGCGCTCCTTCACCGTCAACGTCTTCGACGCCGAGTCCGAACAGGGCAAGCGGCTCATCCAGGTGATCGGCCAGGAGAGACAGTCCGACCGGGCCGTGCTCCAGCAGTTCTCCCGACGCTTCCGCCCGCTGCGCGCCACCATCATCGAGAGCCTCAGCCGCGGCATCCAGGTCGACGAGAGCATCCGGGACGAGAGCCAGCTCTTCGAGTGCGGCTGGGCCTGGGGCGTGGTCAAGGACGCGCCGACCATCACCGACCTGGACATCCAGGTCCCCGGCCAGCCCGACGGCATCGCCGACCGGCTGCCCTACGTGTACTTCACCGTGATCGCCCTGGACGGCATCCAGGACCTGTTCTCCGACCGGACCCTCACCCTGGGACTGCTCGACGCCGACCAGCAGAAGCTCGCCGAGGCGTTACGCCTGCGCTGGGAACTCAGCCAGCAGTACTGGTCGGCCATCGCCCGGTTCGGCAGCGAGCGCTGGCCCCTGGAGGACCTGCCCTGGCAGACCACCGGACTGCGACTGGAGTCCGAGTACTTCTCGCTGACCGTCGCGGCCATCCTCGTGCACGACCTGGTCCGCCGGAAGGCCACCGACGACGACCTCACCCGCACCGTCGCCATCATGGAGCGCCTCGCCGACCGCGGCCGCGTCACCAGCCGCATGACCAGGAACGACCCGGCGATCGAGCTGCACAACCCGGGCGTCACCATGCCGCTCGCCGGCTCCGAGCGGTCCGGCGGCCCGCTGCAGTGGCGGATGACCGACTTCTCCGCCCAGCTGCTCAAGCGGATCATCCAGCTCGCGGAACTCTCCCGGAACATCGACGCGCAGGACCGCCTGCTGCGCCTGGGCGAGCAGGCGTTCGAGCACCTGTGGTACCGGCGGATCGAGGACGGCGAGGGGGCCGGCCTCTGGGACAACGCACGGGCCGTCTACCCGGACACCCGCGTCGGCCGGCGCCTGTCCTGGAGCATCACCGAACGCGTCACCGAGTGCCTGGTCGCCGCCCGCAACCTCTACGAACAACAGCCCATCCGCAGCCCCGAACTCGCCCAGCTGGCCCGCGACCTGCTCAGCGAGGCCACCCACCTGTTCGGCAAGGAGCAGATGGAGGCCTCCGCCTCCGCCGACGGCAGCAGGGGCCGGGCCATGCGGAGCATAGAAAGCCGGCTCGACCACGCCCGGGGCCTGGTCGACGACCGGCCCGCGACCGCGTTCGCCCTGGCCCTGCCGGTGCTCCAGGAGCTCGACACCCTGGCCCAGGCCCGGGGCGCCGCCGCCCAGGAGGTGTGAGCCGTGCTCGTCTTCGCCGCCTCCGACAAAGGAGGCACCGGCCGCTCGGTGACCAGCGCCAACCTGGCCTACCAGCGCGCCCTGGCCGGCGACCACGTGGCCTACGTCGACTTCGACTTCGGCTCTCCCACGGCCGCCGCCGTCTTCGACGTGCCCGGCGCCATGCGCGGCACCGAGGAGAACGGCCTGCACTCCTACCTGGAGGGCACGGTCGCCGAACCCGCCAGGATCGACGTCTGGCGGCAGACCGAGCACCCCCAGCTGCGCGCCCGCCCGAACCAGGCCGGCCGTCTGGTGCTGCTCCCCGGCGACGCCGGCGGCGGCGAGTTCGCCACCGGCGAGGACGCCCTCGAGCGCTGCGTCGACCTGCTGCTGCGGCTCAACGGCGAGTTCGACGTGATCGTCGTCGACCTCAGCGCCGGCCGCAGCTACGCCGTCGACATGGCCCTCGCCGCCACCGCCCACCCCCGGATGCGCTACGTCCCGTTCCGCTGGCTGGTGTTCCACCGCTGGACCCGGCAGCACGTGATCGCCGCCGCCGGACTCGTCCACAAGGACCACGGCATCATCCGGGGCGGCGTCGAACGCGGACACGACGAGGAGGCGCTGCAGGGCGCCATCCGCCTGGTCCGGGCCGCCGTGCCCGACCCGGACTCGCCGCTGTGGGCACAGGGCTCGCCCGCCCAGGCCGCCTGGATGCAGGCCTGCGACGAAACCCTGCGCCGGCTCGCCGCGGAACACCGCATCGGCGACAGCGTGGTCCTGGGCACGGTGCCCCTGGAGCCCATCCTGCAGTGGCGCGAACAGCTGATCACCGAAGAGGACGTGCTCGCCACCCAGATCGCCAACAAGGAGACGCTGGAGGCGCTGGAGGAGCTCGCGAGACGCCTGACCGACGACGACTGCTGGGGGCGGCCGTGACGGACGCAGTGTTCCGCGAGACCGCCGCCGAGCCACGCACCCAGGCGGTCCCGCTGTCCCACCTCTCGCTGGAGCTCGGCCACCTCTACATGGAGGACTTCGAGGCCGGCCCGGAACATCTGCGCCGCCACTTCGCCCGGGTGCGCCCCTGGGCGGAGGCGGCACGCGCCACGGCTGCCGCGGGGGCCGGCGGCAAACGCCCGCGGATCAGCACCTGCTTCCTGATCGACGACTACTTCACCCGCTTCGCCGGCCCCGCCGAAGTCGTCCCCCTGCTGCTGGAGGAGGCCGACCGGGCCGGGCTCGTCGTCGACTACCTGGCCCGCGAGTCCGGCTGCGCCGTCGCCGGCAAGGTGCCCGTCGCCGAAGCCGTGGCCGGACGGATCGTCGAGGAGCCGCCGCCCGGCAGCTACGGGCTGCGCCCGCCGGCCGCGCGGACCGGCTGGCTCGCCAACGGCGAGCGCGGCCCCGGCGCACGCGCCCCGCAGGCCATGAAGAAGGCCGTCTGGCAGCCGCCGAAGGAGACCGCCGCCCGCCGCCACTCCGTCTTCCTCGACGTCGAACTGTGGGACGACGGCCCGGACGGGCACCGCACCTGGTCCTGCCCCTTCCTCGCCGCGGTGTGGCAGCTCGCCCGCCTCGGACTGCTGCGCAACGAGGGCGAGGCCGTGCTCGTGCCCCAGCCGCACACCGGCGGCGCCTTCCCCGAGGACTGGGACGAACTGCCCCCGCTGGTCCGGCTCAACCCCCGGGCGGACCCGTTCGCCGCCTACCGGACCTGCTCGGTGCTGCCCAGCCGCTTCTTACCCGTCGAGCACGCCGTCCGGGTGATCCTCGACCAGATCGAGGTCGACCCCGGAGCGCTGGACCAGGCCGCCGGCCGCTCCGCCCGGGAGAACGCGGACGTCCCCGCCTCCGTGGCCGACCGCATCTCCTACGTCTTCTACGCGGGGCAGTGACATGACGCCGGGGGAGACGCAGCCGCCCGTCGTGCTCGCCTGCGGCGAGGTCCGCACCTGTCTGCTGCCCGCCCTGCAGGCCCTCGACAGCCGCGCCGCCGCCCAGCTCCTCGGAGTGCGCGCCGACGAGCGCGTGCTGCTCTCCGAACGCCCGAACCTCTACGGCCGTTCGCCCGACACCCTCACCGGCGTCGACTGCCCCCTGCCCAGCGCCAACGGCGCCAGGATCCGCGCCGTCGGCACCGTCGCCGCCCACGCCTCCCTCACCGAGGGACGCGTCCTGCAGAGCTCCGCCCACTTCCGGGCGCCCGCCGCCGGACCCGACCACCGGCGCCCCTGGGGCCACTACCTGGTACGTCCCGGAACCGTCGAGCCGTTCGGGAAACTGCCGTACGAGGCGGTCGCCCAGGGTCTGCTGACCGGCGGCCGGCCCGGCGAACTCGACGTCGGGCTGATCGCCGACGGACTGCTCACCCGGGTGCTGCGCCACCCCCTGCTCGACCAGCGACCGCCCCTGAAGTCCCGCCCCACCAGGCTGCGCTGGGTGGCCCTGCCCACCGAACGCGACGAGGGACCGTCGATCGAGCGGTTCACCGTCGCCGAGGACGAACTGCGCACGGTGCGGCTCCGCGTCCCCGCCGGCACCCCCAGCGGCGACATCGCCGGGCTCTGCGACGATCTCGCCCTGCACGACTGGCTGCTCACCACCGTCGTCCGCATCCTCGACGGCATCCGGCTGGGCGCCGGCGACCCGCCGGCCCGGCCGCGGCACGCGGGGGAGCGCCCCGCCGTCGTCACCGCCCTGCGGCCCGCCGTCGACCACCTGCTGCACCTGTGGATGCCACGGGCCCGGGTGGCGCCGCGACTGGCCCCGCTCTGGGACGCCCTGGAGGAACGCCCCGGCTTCACCCGGCAGTGGCGGACCCTGGTGCAGCGCATCCGGGACCAGCTCGCCCTGCACGCGATTCCCCACCGGGAGGCCGAGTGGTGTCCCTGACCCCGGGCCCGCGCCCCGGCGCGTCCCGACGCACATCCCCGCACCCCGATCCGACGCCCATCCCAACGGGGGGAGAAGCGAGATGAGCACGGCACAGTCACCTCAGCCCGAGGACACGGCACCCCGGCCCGGCGCGGGGGGCGCGCCCGGCCGTGAGGGCGGCCCGGCGATCCCCGGCCCGGCCCGGTCCCGCCCGCCCGGCGGGCCGGACGGCGCCCCGGCACGTCCACCGGTCCCGCCCGACCGGGCCGAGTGGACGCGCAGGGGCCTCATCGGCCTGACCGTCGGCCTCGTGGTCTGGGGCGTCGCCGCACTGCTGAGCCCCGACTCCGGTGCGCTGCGGCAGCTCGCCGCCGCCGGGCTCTGCGCCGCCGCCACGGTGGCCCTCCAGCACCTGCTGGTGCGCGACCGGGGGCCCGACGAGGAGCAGTTGCGGACGCAGAACGTCCTGGCCGAGACCGCCGCCACCGTACGGGACGGCCTGGAGCGGCACGACGACGACCTGAGGACCGGCCTGGCCCGGCACACCGAGGACATCAGGCAGCTCGTCGAGAACCGCCTGCCCCAGCAGCCCCCGGGCCCCGAGTCGTATCCGCCGCTCGACCGCGTCCGCACCGAGGGAGTGCCGGAGCTCGCCAAGCGCTTCGCCGAGGCCCTCGCGCCCGGACCGTCGATCCTCTACACGTTCGTCCGCCTGGAGATGCAGCGGGTCGTCGGGCACATGGCGGCCCTCACCAGCATGAGCGTGGAGTGCCACGGCGAGAACCACGACTGGATGCTCACCCTCACCCACGCCGCGGAACAGTCCATCAGCGCCATCAGCACCTCCGTCGACCGCGAGTTCTGGAACAGCGAACCCGCCAGCCGCTACCTCGACGCCCAGCGGGAGGCGATCGAGGAGCACGGGGTGCCGGTACGGCGGCTCTTCCTGCTGGCGAGCGCCCGCGAACTCGACGACCGGCTGCTGCGGCTGTGCGACGAGCAGAAGGCGCTGCACATCGAGGTCCGGGTGGCGGTGCTGCCCGAACTGCCGCCGCACCTCCAGCGCGGCACCACCGACGACTTCATCGTCTACGACGAGGAGGTCTCCTTCGAGATCGAGCAGGACCTCCGCGACGTCAACGTCAGGACCCGGCTGATCGCGCGCCGGGACCACGTCCAGGACCGCATGAAGCGCTTCCGGGAGCTCTGGGACGCCGGTATGAGCATCCGTGAGCTGGAGGTGCGGGTCGACGACGAGGAGGACGGGACCTGGATGGTCGACCGGGCCTGACCCCGGCGGGGCGCACGGGCCGGTTACTCCCGGGGGAGTAGCGCCGGCCCCGTGCCGCCCCCCGCAGTACCGCCGGACTCGGTCCCACGTCCGACGAAACGGGCCCTTCCCGCCGGGAGGCTGGACATCGATCCAGACACCGGACCGGAGGGGAGCCAGGAATCATGGGGGCCGAGAAGACAGGTACGCGTCGACGGCGCGCCGTGCCCTGGGTGGTGGTCGGGCTGTGGGTCGCCGCCCTGGTGCTCGTCGGGCCGCTCGCGGGGAAGTTCGGCGAGGTGCAGCAGAACCGGGCCGTGGACTATCTGCCCGGCAGCGCCGACTCCACCCAGGTGGCGCGCGTCCAGGACGAGTTGCCCGGCGGCGAGTCCACCGACCTGGTGCTGGTCTACCACCGGGACGGCGGACTGACCGCCGCCGACCGGCGGACCGCCGCCGGGCAGGTCGCCGGGATCGCGGACGGCCACGAGCTGTCGCGCGAGCCGCGGGGCATCCCCTCCGCGGACGGCAGCACCCTGATGTACCCGGTCTCCAGCACCGGGCCGGGGCAGGACGAGGAGGCCCGCGACGCGTTCGTCGACGGGGTCCGGGAGATCGCCGGGGGCACCGGCGGGCTGAGCGTCGAGGTCGGCGGGCCCGGCGCCCTCGCCACCGACATGGGCAAGGTGTTCGAGACCATCGACGGCACCCTGCTGCTCGCCACCCTCGGCGTCGTCACCGTGCTGCTCGTGCTGATCTACCGCAGCCCGTTCCTGTGGCTCGTCCCGCTCGCCGCCGCGGGCGTCGCCGCCGCCGTGGCGATGGCCGCCGGGTACGGGCTGCACGAACTGTTCGACGTCACCGTCACCGGCCAGAGCGGCGGCATCATGACCGTCCTGGTCCTCGGCGCCGGCACCGACTACGCGCTGCTGCTCGTCTCCCGCTACCGCGAGGAACTCCGCCGCCACGAACGCCCGTACGACGCCATGGGCGCCGCCCTGCGCGGCTGCGGGCCGGCGATCCTCGCCTCCTCCGGCACCGTCGCCGCCGGACTGCTGTGCCTGCTCGCCGCCGACCTCAACAGCAGCAGCGGCATGGGCCCGGTCGGCATGATCGGCGTGCTCTCCGCGCTCCTCGCCATGACGACCCTGCTGCCCGCGATCCTCGTCCTGCTCGGCCGCCGGGTGTTCTGGCCGCTGATCCCCGCCTTCGGCAGCGCGCCCAGGGCCCGCCGGTCGCTGTTCGCCGCCATGGGCACCTCGGCGGCGCGCCGCCCCGCCGCCGTCCTCGCGGGCGGCGGAATCCTGCTGGGCGCCCTCGCCCTGGGCACCCTCAACCTCACCGGGCAGCTCAAGCAGGAGGACTCCTTCACCGACCGGCCCGAGTCCATCTCCGCGATGCGGACCCTCGCCGAGGCGTACCCCGAGCGCAGCGCCCAGCCGCTCACCGTGATCGCGCCCACCGGCCGGGCGGACGCCGTGCTGGACGAGGCCCGCGCCACCGCCGGGGTCGCGGAGGCCGCCGCCGGACGCAGCGGCGGGGGCTGGACCGAGATCTCCGTGTTCACCACCGCCGCCCCCGAGACGGCCGGCGAGACCCGCGCCATCGAGGCCCTGCGGGACACCCTCGACGAGCACGGCGCCTACGTCGGCGGGCTCAGCGCCCAGCAGCTCGACCTCGCCGACAGCGAGTCCCGCGACCGCTCGGTCATCGTGCCGCTGGTGCTCGCCGCCGTGTTCGTGATCCTCGTGGTCCTGCTGCGCAGCCTCGTCGCACCGCTGCTGCTGCTCGCCGCGGTGGTCGCCGTCTGGGGCGCCGCCCTCGGCATCGGCGGCCTGGTCTTCGGCCCGCTGTTCGGCTTCGCCGGAACCGACCCCGGACTCGGACTGCTGTCCTTCGTCTTCCTGGTCGCCCTCGGCGTCGACTACGGCATCTTCCTCATGCACCGGATGCGCGAGGAGTCCCTGAACGGCGCCGCACCACAGGCGGCCGCCCTCACCGCGCTGCGCACCACGGGCGGCGTGATCGCCTCCGCGGGCGTGGTCCTCGCCGCGACCTTCGCGGTGCTCACCACGCTGCCGCTGGTGGGCCTCGTCGAACTCGGCTTCGTCATCGCGGTCGGCGTCCTCCTCGACACCTTCCTCGTCCGCACCTATCTGGTCACCACGGCGAGCGTCCTGCTGCGCCGCCGGATGTGGTGGCCCGGCAGGCTCTCCCGGGCCCCCGAAGGGGTCCGGCGCGAACGGCAGCCGGAACCCGTGTAGCCACCCGCGCGCCGACGAAAGGGCGCCCCTCCCTCCCGGAAGGGCGCCCTCCTACCGGAGGATGAACCCCGTGCAGGCAATCACGACGACGGAGCGCCCACGGGTGGGCGAGCGGATCATGGCGGCGGTCAACCGCGACCCCCTGACCGCGCCCCACGCCCGCCGCAACGACGCGCTGCTGGCCGTGGCCTGCGCGGTGCTCTCCACCGTGCTCGTACTGCTGGTCGACGACGGACGCGGCCTCGACGCGCCGGGCTGGACACTGCTGCTCGCCAGTAGCGTGCCGCTGGTGTGGCGGCGTCGCCGTCCGGTCCTCGCGCTGCTCGCCGTGGTGGCCTGCGTGGCCCCGTACCACGCCCTGGACTACCACCACGCCGCGGCCACCCCGGCGGCCTACGCCGCCCTCTACACCGTGGCCGCCACGGGCCGGCCGCTGCGGACGATCCTCGTCGGACTGGGCGTCATCACCGTCTCGGTGAGCGTGATGCTCACCGTCAGCACCCACGAGGCCGTCAAGCTGCTGCAGATCTCCGGCTGGATCATCGCCGTGCTGTTCTGCGGCATCGACGTCCGCTTCTACCGCCAGTACGTCGCGGGCATCGTCGAGCGTGCCGAGCGCGCCGAGCGGACCCGTGAGGAGGAGGCCCGCCGCCGGGTCGCCGAGGAGCGGCTGCGCGTCGCCCGCGACCTGCACGACCTGCTGGCCCACAGCATCACCCTGATCGGTGTGCAGACCTCCGTCGCGGCGCACGTCCTGGCCGCCGACCCCGAGCGCCTGGACCGGGCGGCCGTCGCCAGGGCGCTCGACGACATCGCCGACACCTGCCGCACGGCGCGCGGTGAGCTCCGGACGACCCTGGAGGTGCTGCGGGAGCACGGCTCCCCGGACACCCGGGGCCCGCTGCCCGGCCTCGACGGTGTGAGCGACCTGGTGGAGGCGGCCCGGCTCGCGGGCGCCCGGGTCCACCAGGCCGTCCGGGCGGGACCGGTCCCGCCGGCCGTGGGCGCCGCCGCCTACCGCCTCGTGCAGGAGGCGCTGACCAACGCGGTCCGGCACGCCGGGCCCGAGCCCGCGGTCCGCGTGGAGCTGCGCGAGGAGGGCGGCGTGCTGCGGCTGTCCGTGACCGACGACGGGACGGGCCCCGCCCCCGGCGGCGTCCCCGGCTTCGGACTGGTCGGGATGCGGGAACGGGCGCGCAGCGTGGGTGGCACACTCGACGCCGGACCACGGGCGGACGGCGGCTTCGAGGTCAGCGCGGTCCTGCCGCTGACGCCCGCGACGACCCGGGAGGGAACCCGATGACCATCCGAGTGCTGCTCGCCGACGACCAGACCCTGGTACGGGAGGCGTTCGCGATGCTCGTCGAGTCGGCCCCGGACATGGAGGTGGTCGGGCAGGCGGCCACCGGCCGCCAGGCGGCGGAGCTGGCCCGCACCGAGCGGGCCGACCTCGTCGTCATGGACATCCGCATGCCGGACCTCGACGGCATCGCGGCGACCCGGCTGATCGCCGCCGACGAGGACCTCGCGGGGGTCAGGGTGCTCGTGCTCACCACCTACGACACCGACGAGAACATCGTGGACGCGCTGCGCGCCGGCGCCTCCGGCTTCCTGGTGAAGGACACCCGGCCCGCCGAACTCCTGGACGCCATCCGCACGGTGGCGGCCGGTGACGCGCTGCTCTCACCGGGTCCGACGGCCCGGCTGATCGAACGGTTCCTGCGCACTCCGCCGGCGCCGGTCACCGCCGGTCCCGAGTGTCTGTCCGACCGCGAGCGGGAGGTGCTGGCGCTGGTCGCGCGGGGCCTCAACAACACGGAGATCGCGGACTCGCTGGGGCTGAGCCCGCTCACCGCGAAGACCCATGTGAGCCGGATCATGGGCCGGCTCGGCGCCCGGGACCGGGCTCAACTGGTCATCGTGGCCTACGAGTCGGGTCTGGTGGCGCCGGGCGCGGTGTGAGCCGGGCGGTGCGTCACAGGGTGTGGTGCAGCCAGCGCTGGATGGTGCTGTTGATGCTGCCGGACAGGGCGCTCAGGCTCTCGATGGCCTCGCGGTCCTCGGGCCGGGGCGGGATGCCGGCGGCGGTCAGGGCGGCGTGCAGGTCCAGCCGGCGGCGGTCGCGCGGGTCGATGCCGGCGTTCAGCCGGGCGGCCGGGTCGGGCGGGGCCAGCAGGTAGTCGCCGCCCAGGTCGTCGACGGCGCGGGGGTTGCCGGCGAAGGCAGGGTTCGGGCCGTACTCGAAAGCGGTCGCGGTCACGTCGGTCTCCTCACCGGGGGGTGTCGGTTCTGCAGGACAGGAGGCCGG
>Ga0247820_10000602_pt1 | contig 19287 bp, 16 predicted proteins | sample 13C_Glucose_Day1_2_FD_192480 | JGI IMG/M metagenome (GOLD analysis project Ga0247820, IMG submission 192480) | Soil microbial communities from agricultural site in Penn Yan, New York, United States - 13C_Glucose_Day14 | ecosystem: Environmental > Terrestrial > Soil > Agricultural land | place...
GTGCCGACGCCGGTGGCTTCGGCCTCGGCGGCATCCTCACCGCCACCGGCGTCGGCACGGTGGTCGAGGAGGGCAAGCAGAAGGTCACCGTGGCCGGCAAGGACTACTTGGTCGAGCCCGCGCTGCGGGCCGACTTCGCGCTGGTCCATGCCTTCATGGCCGATTACCTCGGCAACCTCGCCTACGCGCTGACCGGTCGGAACTTCAACCCGGTGATCGCGATGGCGGCGGACACCGTGATCGTCGCGGTGGACAACATCGTGCCCGTAGGCCTGATCGCGCCGGATCACGTCATCACGCCGGCCCCGCTCGTCGACTACCTCATCGCACAAAGCTGACACCATGGACGCTCAGACCGTGATCGCCAAACGCATCGCGCTCGAACTGCGCGACGGCATGCTCGTCAACCTCGGCATCGGCATCCCGACCCGGGTTTCCAACTACGTCCCCGCCGGCATGAGGGTGTACTTCCAGTCCGAGAACGGCCTGATCGGCACCGGGGCGGTGCCCGAGGATGGCATGCATCACCGGTTGCTGACGGACGCCGGCGGTAAACCGGTCACCGCACTGCCGGGCGCCAGCACCTTCGACAGCGCCATGTCGTTCGGCCTGATCCGCGGTGGTCACCTCGCCATGACGGTGCTCGGCGGGCTGCAGGTCGACCAGTCCGGGCACCTCGCCAACTGGATGATTCCCGGCAAGATGGTTCCGGGAATGGGCGGCGCGATGGACCTCGCCTCGGGCGCCAAGCGCGTGGTGATCGCCATGCAGCACAGCGCCAAGGGCAAGTCGAAGGTCGTGAAGGCGTGCACGCTGCCGCTGACGTCGGCGCGGCCGATCGACCTGCTGGTCAGCGAACTGGCCGTGATCGCATTCCCGGACGGGCGCGCGACGTTGATGGAAACCGCCCCCGGGGTGTCGGTGCAACAGGTGCTCGACGCGACCGAGGCGGAACTCGTCGTGCCGGAGAAGGTGGCAGAGATGGCTATCTAGTGCCCCTGGGCCGGCAGGCGCCGGAGGACAAGAAAAAGGAAACCAACATGCCCCGGGTACGCGCAGGCGACATTTCGATCAACTACGTTGAGCACGGCAGCGGCGACAACGTCGTTCTGGCCGTGCACGGCAACCTCGGCTGCGCCGACTGGCTCGGCCTGGTGCTGCCGCAGCTGCCGTCGACCATCCGTGTGATTGCCGCCGAGTGGCGCGGCTGCGGCGACTCCGACAAGCCGGAGCCGGCGAGCGACTATGCCAACTACTCGATGCCCACGCACGCTCAGGACATGCTCAACCTGCTCGACGCGCTGGGCATCCGCAAGTGCCATCTCTACGGGCACTCGACCGGCGGCATCATCTGCTCGCACATGCTGGTCAAGCAACCGGAGCGCTTCGGCAAGGTGCTGATGCTCGACCCCGTCACGCCGCTCGGGCTGGCGCTTGCAGCCGGCCAGATCGACGTGCTGACGCAGATGAAGACCGACCGCGCCACCTGCTTCGCCGGCATGGCGAGCGCCGCGCCGACGCTGTTCCGCCCCGAGACCCTGGCCGCGGGGCAGCCGCAGTACGCGGACACGACCTCGCCGGAGCAGCGCGCACTCTTCGAGCGGATCATCGAGCGCACCACGGTGCTGTCCGACGGCATCTGGTACGGCACACCGCACGTCCTGGCCCAGGAGTGGGACTCGAAGGCGCTTGCATCGCAGATGCCGGCCATGACGCACGAGCATCTGCTGCTGTGCGGGAAGCTCGACTACTGGGTGCCGCGCGAGCACTTCGACGAGATGGCCAGGCGCCTGCCCAGGATCAGCCTCGAGGTGTTCCCCTTCATCGGCCACTCGATGAATCTCGAGGCTCCCACGCTGTTCGCGCGGATCTTCGCGGACTACTTCGGGCCCGGCTGAGCGCCCCTGGCATCGGCTCGGCGACCCGCAATGAAGGAGATGGGGGACAGACCATGAACTCGATGTTCAAAGCGCTGTGCGGGGCCGTGATGCTCGCCGCGCTGCTGGCCACCGGCAGCGCCGCGGCGCAGCAGCCGTTGACACCCCGCTCGGTGGTGGCAGCGCTGGACAACCGCAAGCTCACCTACGAGGTGCCCAACTTCCGCATCGGCGGCAAGTACGACCTCGCGCAACCGGCGGCGTGGGCGAACGGTGGCGTGGGAGGGACCACGCTCGAGTCGCTCGGCGCCAAGCCGGCGCGCGCGGCCTACATCGCCATGGGCACGCCACGGCGCGACGCCAAGGGCCAGATCGTCAACGCGATCGTCATCAACTCCTACTACTCGGGCGATGCGACGGCGATGTACAGCAACTGGGTGGCGGGACAGGCGGGCAACGCCTTCTCCGGCGGCGCGCTCGTCGGACCCGGGCTGCTGTTCGACACCAATCGCTTCTATGTCGTCTTCGTCGATGCGCTCGGGCTGTTCGGCGCGTCCAAGCCCTCCGACGGGCTGGGACGCAAGTTCCCCGTCTACAGCTACTACGACGTCGTGCACCTGAATTACCGGCTGCTGCGTGATCACTTGAAGGTCGGCAAGGTGGTGCTCGCCACCGGCGTGTCGATGGGGGCGACGCAGGCGTACTACTGGGGCCTGATGTACCCGGACTTCGTGCAGGCCGTGATGCCGGTCGGCGGTGCCACGGCCACCGACGGTGAGGGCCAGGTCGCCGCCTGGACCTTCCAGCTGGCGAAGGCGGCGCTCGAGGCCGACCCGGTGTGGGTCGAGACCCAGGGTAACTATTACCAGTTGCCGAAGGACAAGCATCCGAACAAGGGCGTGGAGTTCCACTGGTCGATGCTGTCGCTGACCGGCTACGACCTCGCGCACCGGCAGAGCCAGGGCTGGGACACGGTGTCGAAGGAGGTGTTCAGCTGGAAGCCCGACCCGCGATTGGGAAAGAACGCGGGGGCCAATCTCGCCAACCTGGCCAGGATCTTCGACGCCGTCGACCTCTGGTACCGCGACACCGTCGGCGAGATCCACAACATCAACGCGCTGCTGCCCGGCATGAAGCCGCGCACGCTGATCGTGCACGTCGACAACGACCAGTGGCTGATTTCCGACAAGGCCCGTGCATCGGCGCAGGCGATTCCCGGCGCGCAGTACGCGGGGCTCTCGAGCCCGATCGCACACTACGCGGTGTTCAGCGCGCTGAACACGCTGGCCGACGACCCCATGCTCAACACCTTCGTGCGCGACATCGGCATCGTCGAGGACAAGACCAAGGTCTGCGATGCCGGCAACTACCGCAACCCGCGCGTCAACATGAAGCCGAACCCGGCCAAATCGTTCTGGAAGGACGAGATGGTGCCGCCGTTTCCGGCCAAGTACGCCAAGGTCAAGGACAGGCGCGGCGTCGAATGGGAGATCGGCTACTTCGACGAGTACTGCGGCAAGGACAAGAATCCGCCGGTGCTCGTCGTCGTGCATGGCAAGGGGGCCTTCGCCGCGCACTACGGCTACCTGATCAAGTACGCGGTCGAGCGGGGCTACCGCGTGATCGCTCCCGACATGCCGCAGTGGGGCATGTCGGGGCCGGGCAACCTCGACAAGCCGATGACCCGCACCCTCGACGATGTGCGCGACGCGTTCCATGCACTGATCGTCGGCAAGCTGGGCGTGAAGAAGGCGTTCTATCACGGTCACTCGCTCGGCGGCGCCACCGTGCTCGGCTACGCGCTGCGCTATCCGGACGCGGTGCGCGGCCTGATCCTCGAGGGGCCGGCGGGGCTCGAGGAGTATCCGAAGAACATCAAGCTCGGCGACAAGGAAATGGCGCTGTGCGACAAGTCCTTCGCCTATGACCGCAAGCGCTGGGAGGACGTCTACGGCCCGACCGGCATGGTGGAAGGCGAGGCCAAGCGCAACGAGCAGAGCGTGCGCGACTTCTTCTACTTCAAGCAGCGCGATCCGAAAACGGACGCGGTCACGCCCAGCTACAACGGCTACTTCAAGGTCGACACCGAGTACGCGCGGCTGCACACGGACCAGCGTATCGCGATGATCAGCGGCAACAAGCGCGAGCTCGACCAGTGGGTCTTCATGTTCATCTACGACCTGTACTCGATCTGCTCGGAGGTCGCCGTTGAAGACCCGGCCAGCATGTACAAGCAGCTGCCGAAGATCAAGGCTCCCATGTTCGTCGCCTTCGGCGCGCAGGAGCCGTTCATCCCCGGCACCGCGCTCAACGGCCTGCAGGACCTGGGCAACGACATCATCAACCCGTTCATGAAGCGGATGACGGCTGCCGGCAACAAGCCGGTGCTGAAGGTCTACCCGGGCGTCGGTCACTTCATCCACACCGACGTGCCGTACGAGTTCGCTCGCGACACGGTGGACTTCATGCGCAACGGGCGCGTCGACACGGTCTCGCCCGAGGTGGTCGAAACCCTCATCAGGGGCGTGCCGGCTGGCGCCGGCGACGCCGCTGCCGCCGCCAAGCCCACCGGGCTGGCCAAGTAGGGGCACGTCATGAAACAGACAGCAGCTTTCGCGATGAAGACGCTGCGCTCGATCGTGCTCGGCGCCGCGGCGGGCCTGCTCGCCGCGTGCGCCACGACGGAGCCGGCCCCGCCGCCCGCGGCAACAGCGACGGCCTCGCCGGCCGCAGCGCCGGTCAAGGAGATCACCGAGAGCCCGGCGAAGCCCGTGGTGACGCCCAACTCCAACGTGCCGCAGCAGGACAAGCTCAAGCGCTACTACACGATCCCGAACTTCCGCCTCGGCGGCAAGTACGACCTCGATGCGCAGCCGCAGACCTGGCGCAACGGCGGCGCAGGCGGCACCACGCTCGAGTCGCTCGGCTCGGGCCCGCTGCAGGTGGCGTACATCGCCGTCGGCACGCCCAAGCGCAATGACAAGGGCGAGATCATCAACGCCGTCGTCGTCAGCACCTTCTACTCCGGTGACTCGACCTACATGTACAACACCTGGTACGAGGGCCAGCCGAACAACGCGTTCTCCGGCGGGGCGGTCGTCGGTCCGGGCCGGACGATAGACACCGACAAGTACTACGTGGTGTTCCTCGACGCCATCGGGCTGTGGGGTGCGTCCAAGCCGTCGCACGGGCTGGGCAGGAAGTTCCCGCAGTACAACTACATGGACATGGTGGTCGCGAACCAGCGGCTGCTGCGCGATCACCTGAACGTCGCGCAGGTGCACCTGGCCACAGGCACGTCGATGGGCGCGACACAGACCTGGGTCTGGGGCGTGATGTATTCGCCCAGCGGCTACGTGAAGGCGATCATGCCCATCGGTGGCGCCACCGCCTCCGACGGCGACGACCCCGTCGGCCAGTGGACCTTCAGGCTCGGCCAGGCGGCGATCGAGAGCGACCCCAACTGGCGCGCGACCGAAGGCAACTACTACCACCTGCCGAAGGAGAAGCACCCGAACCAGGGCATGCAGATGATGTGGTCGGTGCTGCAACTCACCGGCTACACCTTCCCGGTGCGCTCGGCCACGCCGTGGAAGACGCTGCAGCGCGAGGTCTTCTACTGGCAGCCCAAGGGCGACGAGACGGCCACGTGGATCGCTCGCGTCAAGAACGAGGACGCGGTCGACTACTGGTACCGCAACAACGCCGGCTTCAACCACAACTACAACGCGGAGCTCAAGCGCATCAAGGCCCGCACGCTGGTCGTGCACGTCGAGACCGACATGTGGCTGATGGTGGAAAACGCGCGCAAGGCCGCAGCGGCTGTGCCGGGTGCAACGATCGCGACGCTGACGGACCCGACCGCGCACTACGGCGTGTTCAAGGCGCCCAATGTGCTGAAGGACACGATCAAGTCATTCGTCGACGACAGTTTCTCGGCATCGCTGCCGGGCACCGGCGGCGGCAGCCGCGGCAACGCATCCGCCCCGTCGAAGCCAGCCGGCCTGGCGAAGTGAGGAGAAGACATGCACATTCAGAACATCCCATGCCGGTCGCGCATCGCGACGGCGATTGCAGGCGCCCTGTTCGCCAGCCTGTCTTGCGCCAGTGCGCACGCGCAGGGGACGACCACGTCGGGGTCGTCGACCCAGGAGTTCGTCTCGCAAGCCAAGGGGGGGGTCATGCTGAGGTCGTCGTACTTCCAGCGCAGCAAGCCGAACGACGTGGCTCCACCGGCCGAAGCCTGGGGCGTGGGCGGCTGGATCTGGGGCGAGACCGGCGAGTTGGGCAACATCTTCTCGCTGGGCGGCGCCTACTATTTCGTCGGCGAAGCCTACGGGCCGCCGGACGGCGGCGGCAATTTCATCCTCGACAACGACCAGAGCGGCTACTCGGTGCTGGGCGAGGCTTGGGGCCGGATGCGTCTCGGCGACCACGCGTTCACCATCGGTCGGCAGGCGCTCAACTACAGCTGGAGCCTGGACGGCATCTATCGCACCTACAACCGCTACGACGGCGCCTTCATCGGCCGTCGGGACGTCCGCACGATGGTGCCGCTGAACTTCGAATCGGCCACCGTGGCCGGCAAGCTCGCCGGCGGCAACGTCCGCTACTACGGTGGCTACGCGTGGGACATGCGGCAGATCAACAGCGCGTCGTTCCATGACCTTGCGGAGGCGGCGCTTCTGCCTGGCGACTCCGACGGCATGATCTTTGCGGGCGCGCAGTGGAAGATCAACAACGACCTGATGCTGCAGGGCGCCTACCACGGGGTGGACAACCTGTTGGACATCGGCTGGGTCGACCTCGACTACGTGTGGCGGCTCGGCGGGGACCAGTACCTGCGCTTCGACACGCAGTACATCTACCAGGCTTCCAACGGCCAGGCTTTTCTCGGCGACTTCAGCACCTGGAACTGGGCCGGATACGTCGAGGCGCGCCCGCTGACCTGGCTCATCCCCTACGGCGCCATCGGCATCAACGGCGACGGTGAAGAGTTGAGGGCCCCTTACAGCCTGGGACCGTCGTACCTGGTGCAGCGTGTCGGCGAGAACGCGAAGGCGGGCGAGCGCACGGTCATCATCGGGACGACATTCGACTTCAGCAGCCTGGGCGCCCGCGGGTTGTCGTTCGACGCCAACTACGGCTTCCGGACCGATCGCCATGTGGCAGGCGAGTCGTCCCAGCCGCTGGCCGACATGAAGGAACTGGCCCTCGACCTGATCTACTCGTTCCCCAAGGAGACGGGCTGGCTCGCGGGTTCGCGCACGCGGCTGCGCTGGGCGCAGGTGAAGGAGTCGGGCGATCGGTTCAGCAACGGCGTCATTGCACCCGTCAGCGAAAGCTACAAGGACATTCGCTTCGACTTCCTGATTCCGCTGACCTTCTGAGCTTTCCACGATGGCGTTCGCCACGATCAACGGACACCGCATTCGCTACGAGTTGCACGGAGACGCGGGGCGTCCGCTGGTCAGCTTCATCAACGGGCTGACGCAGAACGCCGATCTATGGACGGCCTATGGCGCCAGGCTCGCGGACAGCGGCTATCGCGTGCTGGCGTACGACATGCTCGGGCAAGGGCAGTCGGCCAAACCGGTGCTGGGCATCGAACTGGCCGAGCATGCCGACATCCTGGCCGGCCTGCTGGCCCATCTGCAGGCCGGGCGTACGCATCTGGCGGGCATCAGCTTTGGCGGCGTGGTCGCGCTCGACTTCGCGATTCGGCACGGCGAACGCCTCGCGGGCCTGGCGGTGATGAGCAGTTTCGCCGAGCTCTCGCCCCAGCTCGAATTGCTGGGCAACGTGATGTACGAGGGGCTGACGCAGGTCGGCCTGCCCTACCTGCAGAGCATGCTGTATCCGATGAACATGAGTTCGGCGTGGCTCGCCGCCAACCGCGCCCGCATCCCCACGATGATGCGTTCCGGCTACATCGGCAATGACCTGTATGCGCTGCAGAACCTGATGGAGTCGTTCATCGACTTCAAGCCGCTGACGCCGCGCCTGAAGGAGATCCGTGGCCCGGTGCTGCTCATGAACGGCGAGCACGACTTCTTCACGCCGCGCGAATGCCATGAACTGCTCCGGCGCGAACTGCCGAACTGCCGGCTGACGCTGGTCCAGCACGCCTACCACGCGTTCACGATAGAGCTGCCCGACATCACGCTGCGCCAGTTGCACGAGTTCTTCCGCACCGTGGATGACGGCACCTGGGTCGGCGACGGCTCGGTGTGGGTCGCCAGTGACCGTGCAGACGCCGAACCGCATGCCTTTCCGTGTCCAGGGGATCACATGCGCGCGCTGCCGCTGCCAGCCAGGAGGCGCCCAGCATGATCCTCACGACGCAACACTACGACAAGGCCCGCGCCGCCATCGCTGCGCGCGGCTTCGACCCGGAAGTGCAGACGCGGATCTCGCTCTTTCTCGGTGCGGCCAAGTCGGTCAACGCGGCGATCCTCGGGGCGGTCGAATTGCAGCCGCAGATCGGAATCGCCTATCCCTTCGTCCACGGACAGTACTTCCGCGAGGTTGAATTCGCTGCGCTGCTGGCGCGCGTCACGCGCTGGTCGCCGAACTGGGCGACCTATGCCTACGGCGGCAGGCTGACGGCGCCGCTGTGGACCCTGTGGTGGCGCATCCAGCTGCCGCCCGGACCGGCGCTCGACGCGCGGGCGGCTTACTCGGCGCTCGCGCTCGGCCACGCGCTGCTCGCACGCGTCCGGACGGCGCCCCTGATTCCCGACAACGCGAACGAGATGGATCCCTTCGTCGCCGCGCTGCGACGCATCGAGCAGGAAAGCGGGCGCATGATCCAGGCGCAGATCCGGCTGCTCAAGGACGGCGCCAGCCCCTTGCCGCTCGACGAGCGCGAACAGATCATCGAAGCGAAGCAGGAGGCCGTCGACGAGGCCTTCCGATCCTTCTTGGAGTGGCTCGCCGGAGACGCCCGGTAATTCAAAGGAGAAGCAGATATGTCCGAACGACAGCACGACAAGTACGATGCCCTGATCGCCCGCTGCAAGGCGCTGCCTGCTACGCCCTGCGCCGTGGCACATCCTTGCGACGAGAGTTCGCTGCGCGGCGCCGTGGAGGCCGCACGGCTGGGCCTGATCCGTCCCATCCTGGTGGGGCCTAGCGCGCGCATCGCGGCGGTGGCCGCGCAATGCGGACTCGATATCTCTGCCTTCGAAGTCGTCGACGCGCCGCACAGCGCAGCCTCAGCCGAGACAGCCGTGCGCCTGGCACGCGAGGGCAAGGCGGAGATGCTGATGAAAGGCAGCCTGCACTCCGACGAAATCATGGCCGCGGTGGTGAAGCGCGAGACCGGGCTGCGCACCAGCCGACGCGTCAGTCACTGCTTCGTCATGGATGTGCCGGCGATCGACCGTGTCGTCATCATCACCGACGCTGCAGTGAACATCTTTCCGACGCTCGAGGACAAGGTGCACATCGTGCAGAACGCGATCGACCTCGCTCATGCGCTGGGCACGTCGCAACCCAAGGTGGCGATCCTCTCGGCGATGGAAACGATCAACCCGAAGGTGCCGTCGACCATCGAGGCCGCAGCCCTTTGCAAGATGGCCGAGCGCGGCCAGATCACCGGCGGCCTCCTCGACGGACCGCTCGCGCTCGACAACGCGATCGACCTCGGCGCCGCCAAGATCAAGAAGATCAGCTCGCCGGTGGCCGGGCAGGCCGACGTCCTCGTCGTTCCCGATCTGGAAGCCGGCAACATGCTGGCCAAGAGCCTCAGCTTCATGGCCGACGCCGATGCGGCGGGGATCGTGCTCGGGGCGCGCGTGCCGGTCATCCTGACCAGCCGAGCCGACTCGGTCTTGTCGCGGCTGGCCTCCTGCGCAGTGGCGGCCCTCGTCGCCAAGGCGCGGCGCGAAGATTTGCAGCGGACGGTGGCATCATGAATGAAGCAATTGCGGTTCTCAACGCGGGCTCGTCGAGCATCAAGTTCTCGTTGTTCCAAGGCGACGGCCTCGAACTGGTGGTGCGCGGCCAAGCCGAGGCCATCCACACCGCGCCGCGCTTCGTCGCGAAGGATCCGGCCGGCACCACCGTCTCGACCCGGTCCTGGGACGAAGGCACCGCGCTCGGCCACGACGGGGCGCTGCAGCACATCGTGGAGTTCGTGCGGGAGCATCTGGGCCAGCTGCAACTAGCGGGCATCGGGCACCGCGTTGTTCACGGCGGGCTCCAGTACGCCCAGCCGGTGCGCGTCGACAGCGTAGTGCTCAACGACCTGGCGCAGTTCGTTGCGCTCGCCCCGCTGCACCAGCCTCACAACCTGACGCCGATTCGGCTCCTGCTCGAGAGCCGGCCCGAACTGCCCCAGGTGGCTTGTTTCGACACCGCGTTCCATCGCGCGCAGCCGGAACTCGCGCAGATGTTCGCCCTGCCCCGGGAACTGCACGACGCCGGCGTGCGGCGCTACGGCTTCCACGGCCTGTCGTACGAGTACATCGCATCGGTCCTGCCGCAGCTCGACCCCAAAGCGGCGAGCGGCCGCTGCGTGGTCTTGCACCTCGGAAACGGCGCCAGCATGTGTGCGCTGTCCGCCGGCCGCAGCGTCGCCAGCACGATGGGCTTCACCGCGGTCGATGGGCTGCCGATGGGCACCCGCTGCGGCTCCCTCGACCCTGGGGTCGTGCTGTACCTGATGGACCAGCGCGGCATGGACGCGCGCGCGATCGAGAAGCTGATCTACAGCCAGTCCGGGCTGCTCGGCGTCTCCGGCGTGTCGAGCGACATGCGCACGCTGCTGGCGAGCGACGCGCCGCACGCCCGGCTTGCGGTCGATCTCTACGTCTATCGCATCGGACGCGAACTGGGTTCGCTGGCCGCCGCGTTGGGCGGCCTGGACGCGATCGTCTTCACCGGAGGCATCGGCGAGAACAGTGCAGAGATCCGCGAGCGCGTCTGCCGTGAAGCGCGCTGGCTCGGCGTGCAGCTGGATGAGCAGGCCAACGGGAACGGCGGGCCGCGCATCAGCGGGGCGGCCAGCTCGGTCGGGGCATGGGTGGTCCCGACGAACGAGGAACTGATGATCGCCCGGCACACGCGGCGCGTTCTGCAGCATCAATAGGAAAAACACAAACCATGGACGCCATCAGGACACTGCTCGAAACGCAGCCGCTCTTCACCTTGTTCCTGACGGTAGCGTTGGGATATCTGGTGGGCGAAATCAACATCAAAGGGTTCTCGCTGGGATCGGGTGCAGTGCTCTTTGTCGGCCTGGCGGTGGGCGGATTCGCGCCCAAGGCCGCTCCGCCTGCGCTGGTGGGCACGCTGGGCCTGCTGCTGTTCCTGTACGGCGTGGGCATTCAATACGGCGCCCAGTTCTTCAAGGGGCTGACGAGCGTCGACGGCCTCAAGGCGAATGCTGCCGCGGCGCTGGGCGTCCTCGGTGCCGGATTCGTGTCTCTGGCGCTGCTTCCCCTTTTCGGCGTTTCGCTGGATGAAGCACTGGGACTCTTTGCGGGCGCCGGCACGAGTACGGCAACGCTGCAGGCGATCATCGCTACCTTGAAAGGCGACGGCGCAGCGGTCGGGTACGGCGTCGCCTATCCGTTTGGCGTCGCCATTCCCATCCTTTGCATCCATTTGCTCAATACCTGGCTCAAGCCGAAGGTCGACGAGCCGGCGGGTCAGACCCTTGAAACGGCCGAAATTGCATTGCGCAACCCGGATTTCATCGGCATCCGTTACTCCGACCTGCGTTCACGGCTGCCTGCGGGTGTCGTCATCGCTGCAGTTCGGCGGGAACACAAGAACGAGATTCCCACAGACTCGCTGGTTCTCAAGGCTGATGACGTGTTGCTGGCCACCGCCACGGCCTCCGAGGCGCTCGCGACCGCAGTGGCATTGTTCGGAGAACTCCAGCCGGGAAGAATGATGGGCCAGAGCAAGGAACTCGGCTATATCCGGATCTTTGCCTCGAGCCGTACCGTGGTCGGGCAGGCGCTGGGAGACATCCGCTTTCCCGAGGGCATCGTCTGTTCGATCGCCCATGTCCGAAGGGGCGATGCCGACTTGCTACCTCGGCCCGACCTCGTTCTGGAAGTCGGCGACCGGGTGGGGCTACTCGTCAACCGCAGCCAGGCCAAGACCATCCGGAAGTTTTTCGGGGATTCGATCCGGGGCACGGCCGAACTCAGCTTCATTTCGATCGGCATCGGTGCCGCGCTGGGCCTGCTGCTGGGGATGATTCCGCTGCCGCTCCCGGGCGGCGGGAAGATGACACTCGGCCTCGCAGCGCTGCTCCTGCTCGCCCTGTGGTTGGGGAAGCTGCGCCGTTCCGGCCCCTTCATCTGGACGATGCCGTTCTCCGCGAACCTGGTCCTCAGGAATTTCGGATTGACCATCTTCCTGGCCCAGGTCGGGATCGCCTCCGGGCCCAAGTTCTTTAACACCGTCGGTGCGACAGGACTCACGTTCCTGATCTACGCCATCGTGATCACGCTGACACTGGTGCTGATCACGACCATCTTCGCCATGTGGATCTTCCGGATGCCTTTCGACACGTCCATCGGGGTGATGGCCGGTGCGACAGGCAACCCCGCCATCCTTGCCTTCGCGAGCCGCACGGCTCCAACGGATCGCCCCGACGTCGGCTACGCCATGATCTTTCCCTCCATGACGATAGGAAAGATCTTGTTTATCCAGATTGCCGCGACTCTGCTCACTTGATGAGGACCCGATGAAGATTGCCGTTTTCAGCGCTCAACCCTACGACCGACAATTTCTCGACGCGGCCAATGCAGCAGAGGGCCACGATCTTAAGTATTTTGAAGCGGCGCTCGGGCTCGAATCGGTCGCCCTGGCCGCCGGCCACGAGGCGGTATGCATCTTCGTCAACGATGTCGCCAACGCCACCGTGCTCGAAGCGCTCCAGGCCGGCGGGACGCAGTTGGTGGCTCTGCGGTGCACCGGGTTCAACAACGTCGACCTGGCAGCCGCAGCACGCCTTGGCGTCAAGGTCGTCCGCGTCGTCAACTACTCGCCCAATTCGGTTGCAGAGCATGCCGTAGCGCTGCTGCTGGCCATCAATCGGAAGACGCATCGGGCCTACAACCGTACGCGGGAGTCCAATTTTTCTCTCAACGGGTTGATGGGTTTCGACCTGCACGGAAAGACCGCTGCCGTGGTGGGAACCGGCAAGATCGGCCGCGTCTTCGCCCGCATCATGCTGGGCTTCGGATGCAAGGTCATCGGACACGACACGTTTCCATCCGCGGAGTTCGAGGCGCTTGGTGCCCGGTATGCGGCCCCTGGTGAAATCGGCGCGAACGCAGACATCGTTTCTCTGCACTGCCCCCTGACCCCGGAAACGCACCACATCATCAATGCCGAGACATTGCGGAGAATGAAGCGCGGTGCCTTGCTGGTGAACACCAGCCGAGGTGGCCTGGTGGATACGGAGGCCGCGATCGAAGCGCTCAAGAGCGGGCAACTGGGCGGCCTGGGGCTGGACGTCTACGAGCAGGAAGCCGGGCTGTTCTTCCGCGATCTGTCCAACACCATCGTCACCGACGACGTGCTGCAGCGCCTGATCGCCTTCCCGAACGTGATCGTGACCGGTCACCAGGCTTTTTTCACCCAGGAGGCCATTGGAACCATCAGCGAGACCACCCTGCGCAGTGCGACCGAATTCGCAAAGAAGGCTCCGCTTTCGAACGAGATCAAGATGGCGTGACTGCACGGAACTGCCCGTGCAAGTCCACGACGTCTCGACGAACCATTTCTGGACCCAGAGAGATTGAACATGTCAAAAGCCAACACATCCAAGACGGACCCCGCCGCGAACTGGGGCACGCCAGCCAACCTGCAAGCCTGGGGTCCGCTTGGCGAGTACATGACAGACGCCATGCAGCGCACCGTGCTGTTCTGGGACGTGATGCGGCAGCGCAGCGACCAGTACTACACGCAGAAGGACAAGGAGGTGCCGCATGTGCTGAGGTACGACGCCGAGCTGGTGCTGGACGGCCGCACGTTTGAAAGGCCGGCCAACTATCTGCTCGTGCGGGTCAATCCGCCGGCCGGGATGACGGTCGATCCGCTGAAGCGCCCGTTCGTGGTGGTCGATCCGCGTGCCGGGCACGGGCCGGGAATCGGTGGCTTCAAGGCCGACAGCGAGTTGGGCGTGGCGATGCAAGCCGGCCACCCCGCGTACTTCATCGGCTTCACGCCCGAGCCGATGCCGGGGCAGACGATCGAAGACATCATGCGCACCGAAGCGGTGTTCCTGGAAAAAATCATCGCCATGCACCCGGATGCCGAAGGCAAGCCCTGCGTCATCGGCAACTGCCAGGGCGGATGGTCCGTGTTGCTGGTGGCGGCGATCCGGCCCGATCTGTTCGGCCCGATCATCGTGGCCGGCTCGCCGCTGTCGTATTGGGCGGGCGTCGAGGGCGTGAACCCGATGCGCTACACCGGGGGGCTGGCCGGCGGCAGCTGGATGACCGCGCTCGCCGGCGACCTCGGCAACGGCAAGTTCGATGGGGGCATGCTGGTCGAGAATTTCGAGAACCTGGATCCGGCCAACACCTACTGGACCAAGAAGTACAACCTCTGGTCCAAGATCGATACCGAGGGACCGCGATTCATCGAGTTCGAGAAATGGTGGGGCGGCCATGTCAACCTCAATGCCGAGGAGATGCAGTGGATCGTCGACAAGCTCTTCGTCGGAAACCGGCTCGCCACCGCCGAGATCGTCACCCGTGAAGGGGCACGTGTCGATCTGCGCAACATCCGCTCGCCAATCATCTGTTTCTGCTCCAAGGGCGACAACATCACCCCGCCGCAACAGGCGCTGGGCTGGATCCATGATCTCTACGGCAGCGACGACGACATCCGCGCCTGCGGCCAGACGATCGTCTACGCCGTGCACGAGACCATCGGCCATCTCGGCATCTTCGTCTCGGGCGGTGTGGCCAAGAAGGAACACCAGGAATTCACCTCCAACATCGATCTGATCGATGTGCTGCCGCCCGGTCTGTACGAGGCCGTCATGACCCGCAAGACGGATGAGTCGATCAGTCAGGAAGCGATCAGCGGCGACTGGATCGTGCGCTTCGAGCCGCGCACCCTGGAAGACATCCGGGCCATCGTCCGGCCCGACCCTGAGAACGAGCGCCGCTTCGCGACCGTGCGGCGGGTCTCTGAGATCAACCTGGGCCTTTATCGCAGCATGGTCCAGCCCTTCATCAAGGCGTTCATGACAGAGCAGAAGGTCGAGCGGCGGAAGAAGGCCAAGCACTCCGAACTGCCCTTCGAGATCTTCTCGGATCGCAACCCCTTCATGAAGCAGGTCGCCCGACTGGCTGAGCAGGTGCGCGAGCAGCGCCAGCCGGCAGCGCCGGACAACCCCTTCGTGAAATGGCAGGCAATGGTCTCGGACGGCATCATCGCCGCCCTCGACGGCTATCGCGACCAGCGCGACAGCGCTATGGAAAAGCTCTTCCTGGCGATCTACAGCTCGCCGGTCCTGCAGGCGATGGTGGGAACGGGGTCGACCGACGAGGCGCCACGGCCACGGCCGGGCCTGGCCCCGGAGCGCATCGCCCTCATCCAGGACCGCATCGCCGAACTGAAGGCGGGTGTCACCAACGGTGGCGCTCGCGAGGCGGCGATCAGAGCCCTGCTCTATGTGGGCATGGGGGAGGGAGCCGATGAGCGTTCATTCAACACTCTGCGCCTGATGCGGGCCGACAACGACGGCCTGACGCTGGAGGCGTTCAAGCAAACCGTGCGCGAGCAGTACTTCAGCCTGGTGCTGGATCTCGACGGGGCGCTCGCCGCCATCCCGAGCATGTTGCCGGCCGACGCGAGCAAGCGCACGCGCATTCTGCAGGCCATCCGCCACACCGTCGATGCCGGGGGCGCGGCGGATGCCGAACGGGCTGCACGGCTGGCGAAGCTCGAAGAGCTCTTCCACACCGATGCGCCGGCCGTTGCGGCCAGGAAGGCTCCCCGCAAAGCCGTTCGAGGACGGGCGAAGTCTTTGAAGCACGGATGATCACGCGCCACACCGGGCGCTTGTCAGCGCGTTGAACGAAGGAAGACCATGCAAGCCGCCACTCCCCATCCCGTCCTGAAAGGCGCCAAGGCACTGGTCGTGGGCGTTGCCAACGACAGCTCGATCGCTTATGGCTGCGCCAAGGCGCTGCGCGAGCTCGGCGCCGACCTGGCCCTCACGTACCTCAGCGAGAAGGCGCGGCCCCATGTCGAGCCGCTCGCGCGCGATCTGGGCGCCGGGCTTTTCCTGCCGCTCGACGTGAGCGTCGAGGGGCAGTTGGAAGCGGTGTTCGATGCGATCGGCAAGCAGTGGGGCGGGCTCGACATCCTCGTTCACTCGATCGCCTTTGCACCCAAGGAAGACCTGCAGGGCCAGCTCCTCGACTGCTCGGCCTCAGGCTTCGCCAAGGCGATGGACGTGTCCTGCCACTCCTTCGTGCGCATGGCCAAGCTCGCGGTGCCGCTGATGAAGAACGGCGGCACGATGATGGCAATGAGCTACCACGGCGCCGCCAAGGTCGTGCCCACGTACAGCGTCATGGGGCCGGTGAAGGCCGCGCTCGAAGCCTGCTGCCGCTACCTGGCCTATGAGTTGGGCGGCAAGAACATCCGCGTGCACGCGATCTCCCCCGGCCCATTGAAGACGCGTGCCGCCTCCGGCCTCAAGGACTTCGACCTCCTGCTCACCGAGGCTGCGCAACGCGCGCCGATCGGCGAGCTGGTCGACATCATGGACGTGGGCTTCACCTGTGCGTACCTGGCGACGCCGTATGCCCGGCGTCTGTCGGGTGAGACGCTGTACGTCGACGGAGGCGTCAACATCATGGCGTGACGCCAGCAGCTTGCCCCCGCGGCGCTCCCTTGTGACGCGTCAGGCATTTGGGAGCTCGACTCATGACCGAATTCGACCTCACCCTGCGCGACGGGCGCGTCGTGCACCTGCGCGCAATGGCGCCCGCGGACGAAGCCGAAATCCTCCAGGCATTCGAGCGCATGAGCGCCGAGACCCGCTACATGCGATTCATGAGCGTCTTGCGCGAGCTCGACCAGGAGGGTCTGCGCCGCAGGCTCGCCTCGTTTCCCGAGACCGGGATCGGGATCGTGGCGACCGTCCCGGCGGCCGACGGACTCGACATCGTCGGGAGCGCGATCGCCGTCTTCACCGGCGACCGGCCGAGCTGCGAGTTCGCTGTCACCGTGGCCTCCGGGTTCGGCGGTGCCGGACTCGCGACCGCCATCATGACCGCGCTTGTCGACGAGGCCCGCCGCCGCGGCATGAACGAAATGGAAGGGTTCGTGCTGACGCAGAACCAGCCCATGCTTCGCCTCGCGAGGCGCCTCGGGTTCCGCATCGAGTCCGAGCCCGGTGACCCCACCGTTCGCACCTGCCGGATGACCATCGCCTCAGATGTCGAACCGCGTGCCGGGCGCCGCGGCGAGTGACCGGTCGACCAGCTCGCGCGTGAGCGGCGACGCGAACGTGCGGATGAAGTCATACGCGTAGCCGCGCAAAAATGCACCGCGCCGAAGCGCCAGCCGCGTCATGTTGGAGGCGAACAAGTGCCGCGCATCGATGGCTCGCAGGTGCTTGTCGCGCGCCTCGTCGTAGGCGATGCCGGCAATGATGCCGACGCCAAGGCCCAGCTCCACATACGTCTTGATCACGTCGGCGTCCATGGCCGAAAGCACGAGATTGAACGCCAGCCGCTCCCGGTGGAAAGCCTCGTCGATGTGGCTTCGGCCGGTGTACCCTGGCTCGTAGGTGATGATCGGGAAAGCCGCCAGCCGCTCCAAGGTGAGTGGCATACCTCGTTCGGCCTCCGCGGCCAGCGCATGCCCGGGCGGCACGATGACGCTGTGGGTCCATTGGTAGCTCGGGAGCGCAACGAGCTCGGGGTAGTCCGCCAGGGCCTCGGTCGCCACGCCGATGTCTGCCTCGCCGTTCAGCAGGAGCTCCGCGACCTGCTTCGGAGAACCCTGGTGCATCCGCAGTGACACCTCGGGATGCAGGGCGCAGAAATCCCGAACGGCGGGGGGCAGGGCATAGCGCGCTTGAGAGTGGGTCGCCGCGATGGTCAGCATGCCCTTTGTCTGCGACGCGAAGTCTTCGCCGGCCCGCCGCAGGTTGTCGGCCTCCTGCAGCAGACGCTCGATGATCGGCAGCACCATCTGCCCCGGCGCCGTGAGGCCTGTCAGGCGCTTGCCCGCCCGCACGAAGATCTCGACGCCCAACTCTTCCTCCAACTCGCGAATCTGGCGGCTCACACCGGGTTGGGAGGTGTGAAGGGTCTCGGCGGTGGTCGTCAGGTTGAAACCCTGGCGCGCCGCCTCGCGGACGGAGCGAAGCTGCTGGAAATTCACGACAATCCTTATATGAATATCGAATTCTCGCCGGGCTCTTTACGCGGTGATCGAATATTTCGAACTTTGCTTCGGCGCGCGGCGCATAAGGCGCCGATCGCGTCGGGCGCGTGAACGTGGCCATGCACGGGCGCCGCATCCTGGCCTGGCCGCGACGCTCGGGGCGCGGCCGCCGTCGCGGGCGCCGTCGCGCTGCATGGAGGGTGGTACGACGTCTCGGCAACGGACCAGCACCTGGGCCCGACCCATTGGCTCCTGGACACCGGCATGCGGGAGTCTCTGGAGCGGCAGGCCCGACGGCTGCAGGTGCCGCCCCTGGACGATCCGGCGCTGATCGTTCGTGGGCTGGCTCACTTCCGGGCTCACTGCGTGCAGTGCCACGGGGCACCGGGCATCGCGCAGCGGCCTTTGCCCTCGGCCTCACGCCGCTGCCCGAGAACCTCGTGCGCGTAGCACGCGTTCGTCGCCCGCCGAGATTTTCCAGGCGGTGAAATACTGATTGAAGATGCCCGCGTCCGCGCCGCCCAAGGTACTTCGCGAAAGCCTCACGGCGATGTCGGACCCGGCGCGCGGCAAGACGGCGATCCTTCAGTACGCGTGCGTCACGTGCCATGTCGTGCCAGGGGTGGTCGGCGCGAACGCCCCGGTCGGACCGCCGCTGGACCGGCTGGCCCAAAGAACCTACCTGGCGGGACGCATGCTCAACACGGAGGAGAACCTGGTGAGGTGGATTCGTGAACCGAAGGCCATCTCGCCGCACAGCGCCATGCCGGATTCAGCGTGACGGAGCGCGACGCCCGAGACATGGCCGCCTACCTGCGCGCGCTGCGCTGAGCTAGCAGCAAGGCGCCGGCCATGGCGTCGCCGAGAGGCGTCACCAGCATGCCGGCGAAACGCGAAGCGAGGTAGGGGCGAGTGGGCTCGGCGATGCCTCCCATCAGCGAAATGCGCGCGGCGCCGAGGGCGACCAGGCGGTCCAGCAGGCGCTCGACCTCTGCGGCGCTCGACTGCACGAGCGCCGCAG
>Ga0247820_10000603_pt1 | contig 19275 bp, 16 predicted proteins | sample 13C_Glucose_Day1_2_FD_192480 | JGI IMG/M metagenome (GOLD analysis project Ga0247820, IMG submission 192480) | Soil microbial communities from agricultural site in Penn Yan, New York, United States - 13C_Glucose_Day14 | ecosystem: Environmental > Terrestrial > Soil > Agricultural land | place...
GGCCCCCTACGGCCACCCCGCCCAGCAGAACCCCCACTGGCAGCCCCCGCAGCGCTGAGGCCGCGCGGCCGCCGGACCTCTCACCCCGGGCCGGCCCGAGGTGAGAGCAACGTTCCCTGCCGGTCACCGCGTGCCACAGACCGGAAACTCTCCCTCCCTACCTTCGGGACCAGCCCCTCGCGGCACCGTCCGCGCCCCGGAGAGCAGTGGAGGCCCCATGACAGCCCGCAGCGGCCGCTGGATCCAGCAGTGGGACCCGGAGGACGAGACCTTCTGGAAGCGCACCGGAGAGAGGACCGCACGCCGCAATCTCCTCTTCTCCGTGCTGTCCGAGCACATCGGGTTCTCCGTCTGGACCATGTGGTCCGTACTGGTGCTCTTCATGGGCCCCGAGTACGGGCTCACCCCGGCCGACAAGTTCCTGCTGACGTCCCTGGTCACACTGGTCGGCGCCGTGGTCAGGGTGCCGTACACCTTCGCCGTCGCCGTCTTCGGCGGGCGGAACTGGACGATCGTCTCCGCCGGGCTGCTGCTCGTGCCCACCGTCGCCGCGTTCACCGTGATGGAGCCGGGGACGTCCTTCTCCACCTTCCTCCTCGTCGGCCTGCTGGCGGGGATCGGCGGCGGCAACTTCGCCTCCTCCATGACCAACATCAACGCCTTCTTCCCGCTCCGGAAGAAGGGCTGGGCACTCGGGCTCAACGCCGGCGGCGGCAACATCGGCGTCCCGGTGATCCAGCTCGCCGCCCTCGCGATCATCGGCGCGAACGGCGGGCCGCGGGTGCTGCTCGGCATCTACATCCCGCTGATCGTCGTCGCCGCCGTGCTCGCCGCGCTGTACATGGACAACCTGGCCTCGGTGAAGAACGACACCGGCGCCGCCAAGGACGCCGCGCGGGACCCGCACACCTGGATCATGTCGTTCCTCTACATCGGCACCTTCGGCTCGTTCATCGGGTACAGCTTCGCCTTCGGGCAGGTGCTGCAGAACCAGTTCGACCGCACGCCGCTGGAGGCCGCCTACGTCACCTTCATCGGCCCGCTGCTCGGCTCGCTGATCCGCCCGGTGGGCGGCTCGCTCGCCGACCGGTACGGCGGCGCGCGGATCACGCTGTGGAACTTCGTCGCCATGGGCGCGGCGACCGCGGTACTGATCGTCGCCTCGATGCAGAAGTCGCTGGCGCTGTTCACCGGCGCCTTCGTGGTGCTGTTCGTGCTGACCGGCCTCGGCAACGGGTCCACGTACAAGATGATCCCCGGCATCTTCCAGGCGAAGGCGCGGGCCAGGGGACTCACGGGCGAGGCGGCCGCCGCGTACGGGCGGCGGCTCTCGGGGGCGTCGATGGGGCTGATCGGCGCGGTGGGCGCGCTCGGCGGGGTCGGCATCAACCTGGCGTTCCGCCAGTCCTTCCTCTCCTACGGCTCCGGCACCGGCGCGTTCGTCGCCTTCCTCGCCTGCTACGCGGTCTGCTTCGCCGTCACCTGGGCGGTATACCTTCGCCGCCCGGCGGCCGGCGCGGACGCCCCGAACCCGGCCGCGGAGGAGAAGCCGCAGCTCAGCTACGCCGAAGTGTGACGCGGGATGACGTAACACTGGTGACATGAAGCCGAACCGAGCCTGTCATGGACCGTTGACAGGCTCGCTCGGCACGGAGGTGGAGCCGCACCTTCGCGCAGGGACGCCGACTCGAGCCGGGACGAGAGCCATGTACGAGGAACAAGAGCAGCCACCGGAGCACGGGCCCCTCGCCGGGTTCACCGTGGGCGTGACCGCGGCACGCCGGGCCGACGAGCTGGGCGCGCTGCTGGAGCGGCGCGGGGCCGTGGTGCTGCACGCCCCGGCGCTGCGGATCGTGCCGCTCGCCGACGACAGCGAACTGCTGGCCGCCACCAAGGACATCATCGGGCAGGTCCCGGACATCGCGGTCGCCACCACCGCCATCGGGTTCCGGGGCTGGGTGGAGGCCGCCGACGGCTGGGGCCTGGGCGAGGACCTGCTGGCGCGGCTGCGCGAGGTGCGGATCCTGGCCCGCGGGCCCAAGGTGAAGGGCGCGATCCGGGCCGCCGGGCTGACCGAGGAGTGGTCGCCGGCGTCGGAGTCCATGGCCGAGGTGCTCGACCGGCTCCTGGAGGAGGGCGTCGACGGACTGCGCGTCGCCGTGCAGTTGCACGGGGAGCCGCTGCCCGGGTTCGTGGAGTCGCTGCGGGCCGGGGGAGCGGAGGTGGTGGGGGTGCCGGTGTACCGGTGGCTGCCGCCGGAGGACCTCGGCCCGGTGGACCGGCTGATCGACGCGACCGTCGCCCGCGCCCTGGACACCGTCACCTTCACCAGCGCGCCCGCCGCCGCGTCCCTCCTCTCCCGCGCCGGGGAGCGGGGACTGCTCGACGAGCTGGTCGCCGCCCTCGGCCACGACGTGCTGCCCGCCTGCGTCGGCCCGGTGACCGCGCTGCCGTTGCAGGCCCGCGGCATCGACACCGTCCAGCCCGAACGCTTCCGGCTGGGCCCGCTGGTCCAGCTGCTCTGCCGGGAACTGCCCTCCCGCGCACGCTCGTTGCCCGTCGCCGGGCACCGGCTGGAGATCCGGGGGCACGCGGTGGTGGTGGACGGCGCGCTGCGGCCCGTACCGCCCGCCGGGATGTCCCTGCTGCGGGCGCTGTCGCGGCGGCCCGGCTGGGTGGTCCCGCGTGCGGAGCTGCTGCGCGCCCTTCCGGGGGCGGGCCGCGACGAGCACGCGGTGGAGACCGCCATGGCCCGCCTCCGCTCGGCCCTCGGCGCCCCCAAGCTGATCCAGACGGTCGTCAAACGCGGCTACCGCCTCGCCGTGGACCCGGCGGCGGAGTCGAAGTACGCCGGCACCTGAGCGCGGCGCGACAGGACCGAGGGGTTCCGGGGCCCGGTGCGGGCAGGCACTGTGGGAGGCGAACGGTTTCCCGGATCGCGCACCGGCCCCCACGCGCGGGGGCCAACCTAGGCGGTGGCAGGAACATGGCACTGGGTACGGTCACGGCGCCCCACGAGCTGCGGTTCGACACCGGGCGGGTCTGCCTGGATCTGCTCGCGACCACCCATCCCGAGGAACGGCTCGGCTCGGTGGAGGTGCTGCGCGTCTGGATCACCGGTTCCGGACTCGTGCCCCCGGGCACCGGGCTCGCCCACGCCGAGGCCTCCTGGCTGCCGGACTTCCGCGAACTGCGCGCACTGCTCGCCCCGTTGATGCGCGGCCGGCCGGCGCCCGGCGTGCCCTCGTACGACCTCGCGCTCGCCCGGGTCAACGAGCTCGCCCGCGCCGCGCCCCCGGCGCCCCGCGCGGTGCCCGGCGCGGACGGCGCGCTGGTGCGCCGGCTGGACGGACCGCCGGACCGCGCCGCGCTGCTCGCGGCGGTGGCGCGGGACGCCGTGGACCTGCTCACCGACCCCGCCGCACGGGCGAGCCTGCGGCAGTGCGAGGGCGACAACTGCCCGATCGTGTACCTGGACACCTCCCGCGGGCGCAGGCGGCGCTGGTGCTCCAGCGAGATCTGCGGCAACCGGGAGCGGGTGGCCCGCCACCGCCGGCGCGCGGCACTCGCACGGGCCTGACCAGTGAAGTGACTTCCGTCACAACGCCGTTGACCGTCCCTGCGCTGTGACGACCGTCACATGCCCGTCGTTGTGTCGGAAATGTAAAGAAGTGGCGGGGGGATTGTGGGTTCATGTCCCGGTCGTCGTGTCACCCCGCAGAAAACCGTCACCTCGCTTTGAACACCCAACCTCCCCTGTCCGTACCGGTTGTCGAGCGACCGACGGGGGATTCCCCCGGACACCGGAGGTGGGCGTGCGCAAGGATGCGGCCGTGGCCAATGAACGTGGAGCGAGGGCCCGACATCGCATGTCCTCACAGCCCTCGGAACCCGACGAGGAGCTGATGCGTGCCCTGTACCGCGAGCACGCCGGACCTCTGCTGGCCTACGTCCTGCGGCTGGTCGCCGGAGACCGGCAGCGCGCCGAGGACGTCGTCCAGGAAACGCTCATCCGTGCCTGGAAGAACGCCGGTCAGCTCAATCGGGCGACCGGTTCGGTACGCCCCTGGCTGGTGACGGTCGCCCGGCGCATCGTCATCGACGGCCACCGCAGCCGGCAGGCCCGGCCGCAGGAGGTCGATCCGTCGCCGCTGGAGGTCATCCCCGCGGAGGACGAGATCGACAAGGCGCTGTGGCTGATGACGCTTTCGGACGCGCTCGACGACCTGACCCCGGCCCACCGGGAGGTCCTCGTCGAGACGTACTTCAAGGGGCGTACCGTCAACGAGGCGGCGCAGACACTCGGCATACCCAGCGGCACCGTCCGCTCCCGGGTCTTCTACGCCCTCCGGTCGATGAAGCTGGCTCTGGAGGAGCGGGGGGTGACGGCGTGACGAGTGTCTACGGGGGATACGGAGAGGGCGGTACGGGTATGACTGGTCCCATGCAGGGATCACCGGTGCCGAACGAACACGAGACCGTCGGCGCCTACGCCCTCGGCATTCTCGACGACGCCGAAGCAACCGCTTTCGAGGCGCACCTCGCGAGCTGCGAGTGGTGCGCCCAGCAGCTCGACGAACTCGCCGGCATGGAACCGATGCTGGCCGCGCTCGCGGACCTGCCGGGCACCGGGACACCCGCCCTCGGCGAGTCGCTGTCCGCCAAGCCCTCACCGCGCGTGGTGGAGAAGCTCGTCGACGAGGTCGCCGAGCGCCGCGCCAGGAAGCGCCGCCGCAACTTCTACATGGTGGCCGCCGCCGGCGCGCTGATCGTCAGCGGCCCGTTCGTGGCCGTCGCGGCGAGCGGCGGGGGCGAGGAGGGCGGTGGCGGGAGCGGCACCAGCCGGACGCTCGCGGCCAACCCCGCCAAGGAGGCGTTCGACAAGACCTCCGACAAGATCATGGCGACCGACCCCGAGACCCAGGTGACCGCGACCGTGGCCCTGGAGAAGAAGCTCTGGGGCACCGAGATCGTCACGGAGCTGAAGAACGTCAAGGGCGAGCAGAAGTGCTCGCTGATCGCCGTCGGCAAGAACGGCGAACGCGAGACGGTCAACTCCTGGTCGGTGCCCGGCGAGGGCTACGGACTGCCGGACGCCACCACGGACAAGGCCAAGCAGCCGCTGTACGTCCAGGGCGGCGCCGCCTTCGCGCCCAACGAGATCGACCACTTCCAGGTCATGACCTTCGACGGCAAGCTGCTCGTCGAGGTCGACGCGTAGCCGACAGGGGCCCCCTTCGCGTACGGTTGACGGCTGCCCAGCACGTCAGAAGGGGGCCCGGTGGCCGCTCAGGCTCAACAGGAAACCGCGGTCGATCCGGTTCACGACTCCGTTCGCGACCGGGAGATCCGAGTCGAACAGGAACACCTCGACCGGGTGTACCGGCGCCTCGAGGAGAAGATCCACGAGGCGGAGTTCCTCATGCGCGACGCCGCCCGGCGCGGCCAGGTCGGCACGCCCGGCGCCCTCGCCGAACGGGACGCCCAGGTCTTCCGGGCCGGCGTCCACCTCAACCGGCTGAACAACGAGTACGAGGACTTCCTCTTCGGCCGTATCGACCTGCTGCTCGGCAAGGACGGCAAGAAGGGCCCGGACGGCGCGTACACCGCGGTCGAGCCCGCCGAGGGCGCCGTCCGCCCCGACAGCACCGCCGACATCGCCGAGACCCTGCACATCGGCCGGATGGGCGTCCTGGACGAGGAGTACGCCCCGCTGGTCATCGACTGGCGGGCCCCCGCGGCCGCGCCCTTCTACCGCTCCACCCCGGTCGACCCCGGCCGGGTCGTGCGGCGCCGCGTCATCCGCTCCAAGGGCCGCCGGGTCCGCAGCGTCGAGGACGACCTGATGCGCCCCGAGCTCACGGCGTCCCTGGACGGCCGCGAGCTGCCCGTGATCGGCGACGGCGCCCTGATGGCCGCGCTCGGCCAGGCCCGTACGCACACCATGCGGGACATCGTGGCGTCCATCCAGGCCGAGCAGGACCTGGTGATCCGCGCCCCCGCCGCCTCCGTGACGTACGTCGAGGGCGGCCCCGGCACCGGCAAGACCGCCGTCGCCCTGCACCGCGCCGCCTACCTCCTCTACCAGGACCGGCGCCGCTACGCGGGCGGCATCCTCATCGTCTCGCCCACCCCCCTCCTCGTCGCCTACACCGAGGGCGTGCTGCCCTCCCTCGGCGAGGAGGGGCAGGTCGCCATCCGCGCCATCGGCTCGCTGGTCGACGGCGCCGAGGCCACGCTGTACGACTCCCCGTCGGTGGCCCGCGCCAAGGGCTCGTACCGCATGCTCAGAGTCCTGCGGAAGGCCGCGCGGGGCGCGCTGGAGGGGGCCGGCGCACCGCAGCGGCTGCGCGTCGTCGCCTTCGGGCGCCGCCTGGAACTGGAGGCGGAGGAGCTGGCGGAGGTCCGCCGCACCGCCCTCGGCGGCACCGCCCCGGTCAACCTGCTGCGCCCCCGCGCCCGCAAGCTGCTCCTGGACGCCCTGTGGGAGCGCTCCGGCGCCGGCGGCCGGCACACCGACCCGGAGCTCGCCGCCGAACTGCGCGCCTCCTTCGACGACGACATCACCTCCGAGGACGACTTCCTCGCCTTCCTCGACGCCTGGTGGCCCGAGCTGACCCCGGCGGCCGTCCTGGACGCCATGGCCGACGAGCGGCGCCTCGGCCGCTGGGCCCGGCGGATCCTCAACCCGGGCGAGGTCCGCAAGGTCGCCCGCGCGCTGAAGCGGGACGGGCGCTCCGTGCACGACATCGCGCTCCTCGACGAGCTGGGGGCCGTCCTCGGCGCCCCCGCCCGCCCCCGGAGGAAGCGCGAGCTCGACCCGCTGGACCAGCTCACCGGCCTGGAGGAGCTGATGCCGGTGCGCGAGGAGAGCCAGCGCGAGCGGGCCGAGCGGCTCGCCCAGGAGCGCGTCGAGTACGCGCACGTCATCGTCGACGAGGCCCAGGACCTCACCCCGATGCAGTGGCGCATGGTGGGCCGCCGCGGACGGCACGCCACCTGGACGATCGTCGGCGACCCGGCCCAGTCCTCCTGGTCCGACCCCGACGAGGCCGCCCAGGCCCGCGACGAGGCCCTCGGCACCCGCCCGCGCCGCCGCTTCGAACTCACCGTGAACTACCGCAACCCGGCGGAGATCGCCGACCTGGCGTCGAAGGTGCTCGCCCTCGCCATGCCCGGCGCCGAGTCCCCGAGGGCGGTCCGCTCCACCGGCGTCGAGCCGCGCTTCGCCGTCGTGGAGGGCTCGCAGGCGGAGACCGTGCGCGCCGAGGCGGCCCGGCTGCTGGACCGCGTGGACGGCACCGTCGGCGTGGTCGTCGCCATGCAGCGCCGAGAGGAGGCCCGGCGCTGGCTCGACGGGCTCGGTGACCGGGTGGTGGCGCTCGGCAGCCTGGAGGCCAAGGGCCTGGAGTACGACGCGACGATCGTCGTCTCGCCCGCGGAGATCGCCGACGAGTCCCCGGCCGGCCTGCGCGTCCTGTACGTCGCGCTGACCCGGGCGACGCAGCAGCTGACGGTGGTCTCGACGGACCGCGACGAGCCGGACGCGGACGGAGTGCCGGATCTGCTGAGGGACTGAGCGATCGAGGGTCGCCGGGGGCGCTCGGAAAATCACTTGCGCCGACGGGAATGGCCTTACGGCATCCGTTTGTTAGCCTTGACGTGGCACCGGCCCGATCCAAGCCCCCGGGCCCAACCTTAGTCGCTGCGAGCGACCACTTGCCGCGAGGCGAGCATGGCGGGTCGGTGTCACTCAGCCGTTCGAAGAGGCCCACGTCACGGGATGTGACGTGGGCCTCTTCTGTTGCCCCCACCGCTCTCGTAGGGTGGAAAACCTCTTCCGGCACACGGTGTGTGCCAGTGAACAAAACGTCCGCAATCCGAGGCGGCTACCGCGTACTCAGGGGTAGGTGCGACGATCGGACGGCACATTTCAGCGACACGGTAAAGCAGAGGAAGTCGGCCATGGCAACGGCGCCCAGCGTCTCCTACTCGATGACGATCCGGCTGGAGGTGCCCGCGAGCGGAACGGCCGTATCGCAGCTCACCACGGCCGTGGAGTCCTCCGGAGGCTCGGTGACCGGCCTCGACGTGACCGCGTCCGGCCACGAGAAGCTCCGCATCGACGTCACCATCGCCGCCTCCTCCACCGCCCACGCCGACGAGATCGTCGAGGAGCTGCGGGGCATCGAGGGCGTCACCCTGGGCAAGGTCTCGGACCGTACGTTCCTGATGCACCTCGGCGGCAAGATCGAGATGGCGTCGAAGCACCCCATCCGCAACCGTGACGACCTGTCCATGGTGTACACGCCGGGCGTGGCGCGGGTGTGCATGGCGATCGCGGAGAACCCCGAGGACGCCCGCCGGCTGACCATCAAGCGGAACTCGGTTGCGGTCGTGACGGACGGCTCGGCCGTGCTGGGCCTGGGCAACATCGGCCCGAAGGCCGCGCTGCCCGTGATGGAGGGCAAGGCGGCCCTGTTCAAGCGGTTCGCCGGCATCGACGCCTGGCCGATCTGCCTGGACACCCAGGACACCGACGCGATCGTCGAGATCGTCAAGGCCATCGCGCCGGGCTTCGCCGGCATCAACCTGGAGGACATCTCCGCGCCCCGCTGCTTCGAGATCGAGGCCCGGCTGCGCGAGGCCCTGGACATCCCGGTCTTCCACGACGACCAGCACGGCACCGCGATCGTCGTCCTGGCGTCCCTCACCAACGCCCTGCGGGTCACCGGCAAGGCGATCGAGAACATCCGCGTGGTCATGTCCGGGGCCGGCGCGGCCGGCACGGCCATCCTGAAGCTGCTGCTCGCCGCCGGGGTGAAGAACGCCGTGGTCGCCGACATCCACGGCGTGGTGCACACCGGGCGCGAGGACCTGCGGGAGGCCGCCCCGGACTCCGCGCTGCGCTGGATCGCCGACAACACCAACCCGGAGAACCTCACCGGCACCCTGAAGGAGGCCGTGCGCGGCGCGGACGTCTTCATCGGCGTCTCCGCCCCGAACGTCCTGGACGGCCCGGACGTGGCCGCGATGGCGGACGGCGCGATCGTGTTCGCGCTCGCGAACCCCGACCCCGAGGTGGACCCGGCGATCGCCCGTGAGACGGCGGCCGTGGTGGCCACGGGGCGTTCCGACTTCCCCAACCAGATCAACAACGTGCTGGTGTTCCCGGGCGTGTTCCGCGGTCTGCTGGACGCCCAGTCCCGCACCGTCAACACCGAGATGATGCTGGCCGCCGCGCAGGCGCTCGCGGACGTGGTCACCGAGGACGAGCTGAACCCGAACTACATCATCCCCAGCGTCTTCAACGACAAGGTGGCCGGCGCCGTCGCGGGCGCCGTGCGGGACGCGGCGAAGGCCGCGGGCGCGACCGCCCTGTAGGAGCGGGCCGGGGCTGTGAGGATCGCCACGGCGGGTTTGAACCGGCGCGTCGGGGCACTCGGTGGTCCCGGCGGCCCTTAAGGTGGGCGGCCGGGCTGTGGCGCTCTTCGTGTGACTCCCTCGGGTGTTCCCACGATTCCTGCGGGTGCCGGATTGGCATTACCGCCGCAGGTAGAGGCAGGATGCGTCCCTGGGCGCGATGCACGCCTCAACGGCAAGAAGAACACGGGAGTAACAACATGAACCGCAGTGAGCTGGTGGCCGCGCTGGCCGACCGCGCCGAGGTGACTCGCAAGGACGCCGACGCCGTGCTGGCCGCGTTCGCCGAGGTCGTCGGCGACATCGTCTCCAAGGGCGACGAGAAGGTCACCATCCCCGGCTTCCTGACCTTCGAGCGCACCCACCGGGCCGCGCGCACCGCGCGCAACCCGCAGACGGGTGAGCCGATCCAGATCCCCGCGGGGTACAGCGTGAAGGTGTCGGCGGGCTCGAAGCTCAAGGAAGCCGCCAAGGGCAAGTAGCCAGACCTGGAGGAGCGCCGTGGGCGACCGCGGGCGCGTCGCGGCCGGCCCCGCCCAAGCGGCGGAGCCGCGGACCGACGCAGGCCCGCGTTCTTGACGGGCGCTTCCGACAACGCCGATGGGGCGGTCACCCGGTATTCGGGTGACCGCCCCATCGGCGTACGCGGGGCAGGACCTCCGGTTACCCGAGTGCCTTGCCCGGGAGTTCCACCTTCGCGCCGAGTTCCTGGAGCTTCTCCATGAAGTTCTCGTAGCCGCGGTTGATCAGGCCGATGCCGTGCACGCGGGAGGTGCCCTGGGCGGCGAGCGCCGCGATCAGGTAGGAGAAGCCGCCGCGCAGGTCGGGGATGACGAGGTCCGCGCCCTGGAGCTTCGTCGGGCCCGACACGACCGCCGAGTGGAGGAAGTTGCGCTGGCCGAAGCGGCAGTCGGAGCCGCCCAGGCACTCGCGGTACAGCTGGATGTGCGCACCCATCTGGTTGAGCGCGGAGGTGAATCCGAGCCGGGACTCGTAGACCGTCTCGTGGACGATGGACAGGCCCGTCGCCTGGGTCAGGGCCACCACCAGCGGCTGCTGCCAGTCCGTCTGGAAGCCCGGGTGCACGTCCGTCTCCAGCGCGATGGACTTCAACTGCCCGCCGGGGTGCCAGAAGCGGATGCCCTCGTCGTCGATCTCGAAGGCGCCGCCCACCTTCCGGAAGGTGTTCAGGAACGTCATCATCGAGCGCTGCTGCGCGCCGCGGACGTAGACGTTCCCCTCGGTCGCCAGCGCGGCCGACGCCCAGGAGGCGGCCTCCAGACGGTCGGAGAGGGCGCGGTGGGTGTAACCGCCGAGCTTGTCCACACCGGTGATGCGGATCGTCCGGTCGGTGTCCATCGCGATGATGGCGCCCATCTTCTGCAGGACGCAGATCAGGTCCTCGATCTCCGGCTCCACCGCCGCGTTGGACAGTACGGTGACGCCCTCCGCGAGGACCGCGGTCAGCAGCACCTGCTCGGTCGCGCCGACGGACGGGTACGGCAGCCGGATCTTGGTGCCGCGCAGCCGCTGCGGGGCCTCCAGGTACTGGCCGTCCGCCCGCTTCTCGATGGTCGCGCCGAACTGCCGCAGCACGTCGAAGTGGAAGTCGATGGGCCGGCCGCCGATGTCGCAGCCGCCCAGACCCGGGATGAACGCGTGCCCGAGCCGGTGCAGCAGCGGGCCGCAGAACAGGATCGGGATGCGCGAGGAGCCGGCGTGGGCATCGATGTCAGCGACGTTGGCGCTCTCCACGTGCGTGGGGTCGAGCACGAGTTCGCCGGGCTCCTCGCCCGGACGGACCGTCACACCGTGCAGTTGCAGCAGGCCCCGTACGACGCGGACGTCACGGATGTCCGGGACGTTGCGCAGGCGGCTCGGACCGCTGCCCAGCAGCGCGGCGACCATGGCCTTCGGTACCAGGTTCTTCGCACCGCGGACACGGATCTCCCCCTCCAGCGGGGTCCCGCCGTGGACAAGCAGTACGTCATCAGCGCCGTTGACGGTCATGAATCTCGCGTTCCGTGGGGAAGGGGGCAGGGGCCAGAAGGGAAAGCGTAGTCGCCCCGGACCCCCCTTCCGTAAGCCCGAGGGGGGTCCGGGACCGTCATGGGTCTGTCACAACACGAACGGTTCCGGCCCGGGCACGCGGGGTCACCGCCGCCGTCGTGCGCCGGGCATGCTCCTCTCCGCCCTGAGCTGCATTCACTCCCGTACCCGCATTGCCTCCCCACTCGGGAGCGGGATGCGGGATCATGTCTGGCATGACCGAGGTGTCCTCGCTCACAGGGCGGCTGCTCGTGGCCACTCCCGCTCTGGCGGACCCGAACTTCGACCGCGCGGTGGTGCTCCTCCTCGACCACGACGAGGAGGGCTCGCTCGGCGTCGTCCTCAACCGTCCGACGCCGGTGGACGTGGGCGACATCCTCGAGGGCTGGGCGGACCTCACCGGCGAGCCCGGCGTCGTCTTCCAGGGCGGCCCGGTGTCGCTGGACTCCGCCCTCGGTGTCGCCGTCGTCCCCGGCGGCACGACCGCGGAGGCCGCCCCGCCGGGCTGGCGCCCGGTGCACGGCGCGATCGGCCTCGTCGACCTGGAGGCACCGCCCGAGCTGCTCGCCTCGGCGCTCGGTTCGCTGCGGATCTTCGCCGGATACGCCGGCTGGGGCCCCGGCCAGCTGGAGGACGAGCTGGTGGACGGCGCCTGGTACGTGGTGGAGTCCGAGCCCGGCGACGTGTCGTCCCCGTCACCCGAACGGCTCTGGCGCGAAGTGCTGCGCCGCCAGCGCAGCGAACTGGCGATGGTGGCCACGTATCCGGACGACCCTTCGCTCAACTGATGCGTGTGATCTTCAGTACCCTTGGCTGTTATGAGCACTCTTGAGCCCGAGCGCGGGACTGGTACGGGGACCCTCGTCGAGCCGACGCCGCAGACCTCCCACGGCGACGGTGACCACGAGCGCTACGCCCACTACGTCCAGAAGGACAAGATCATGGCGAGCGCCCTCGACGGCACCCCCGTCGTGGCGCTGTGCGGCAAGGTCTGGGTGCCCGGCCGCGACCCGAAGAAGTACCCGGTGTGTCCCATGTGCAAGGAGATCTACGAGTCCATGGGCGCCGGCGGCGACGACAAGGGCAAGGGCAAGGGCGACAAGTAGCCTTCCCCCTCCTTCCGTCGGTCCGGACTTCCCGAGGCCCCCGGGGTGCGCTTTGTGCGCCCCGGGGGCCTTTGTGCTGTCCGCGCGTTGCACGGGGTGCGTCGGCGGGTCACCAAGTGGTTCAGACCTCTTGTGGCACGGCTCACTCAGTACCTAGCCTCCGGTGTGTTGTGCACAGCAAAACCGCCATTGCGTATGTTGCAACGCGTTCGGAGGAGCGACTCCATGAAGCTGTCCGCCCGACTGGTCGCCGTCGCGGCCGTCCTCGCCACCGCCGCCTGCGCGCCCCAGACCTCCGGCGACTCCTCCTCGGACAAGGACGAGAAGACCGGCACCCTGCGCGTCTGGCTGTTCCAGGAGGTCGGCAACAAGCCCAAGGAGAAGGCCGTCGACTCCGTCCTCGCCGCCTTCGAGAAGGAGCACGAGGGCACCGACGTCACCGTCGAGTACATCCCCGTCGAGACCCGCGCCCAGCGCATCAAGGCCGCCTTCAACGACCCGAAGTCCGCCCCCGACCTCGTCGAGTACGGCAACACCGACACCGCCGGCTACGTGCGGGACGGCGGACTCGCCGACGTGACCGAGGAGTTCGCCGCCTGGGACGAGGCCAAGGACACCGACCCGACCGCCCGCCAGTCGGTCACCGTCGACGGCAAGGTCTACGGAGCCCCCTACTTCGTCGGCGTCCGCGCCCTGTACTACCGCACCGACGTCTTCCGCGAACTCGGCCTCGACGTGCCGAGGACCCAGGCAGAACTGATCTCCACCGCCAAGGAGATCCACGCCGCCAGACCCGGGATGTACGGCATCGCGGTCGGCGGCGCCTACACCTACGGCGCGATGCCCTTCATCTGGGCGCACGGCGGCGAACTCGCCACCGGCAAGGGCGGTTCGTACGCCTCCGCCCTCGCGAGCGCCGACGCCCGCAAGGGCATCGAGGCCTACACCTCGCTCTTCGGCGACGACAACTGCCCGGCCGCCAAGTGCGCCGGGATGGGCGGCAACGACACCGTGACCGCCTTCGCCTCGGGCAAGGCCGCCATGGCGATCGGCGGCGACTTCAGCCACGCGGCCGTGGAGGCCGGCGAGGTCAGGGGCAAGTACGCCGTCGTGCCGCTGCCGGGGGTCGAGGCCGGGTCCATCGCCCCCGCGTTCGCCGGCGGGAACAACCTCGGCGTGCTCAGGTCCACCTCGCACCGCACCCTCGCCGTCGACCTGATGAAGCGGCTCGCGTCGAAGAAGGCGCAGGGCGCCCTCTTCGACGGCATGGGCTTCCTGCCGACGTTCTCCGACGTGCGGGAGCAGGCGGCCGCGAAGGAGCCCTTCGTGAAGCCGTTCGCCGAGACGCTCGCGGCCGACACGAAGTTCGTGCCGGCGTCGCCGGCGTGGGCGCAGATCGACTCGTCGCTGGTGCTGCCGACGATGTTCCAGGAGATCGTGTCCGGCAGGAAGAGCGTGGCCGCCGCGTCGGCGGACGCGGCGGAGAAGATGGACGAGGCGTTCGGGGCCGTCGGATGACGGTGCCCATGAACCCGGGCACGGCGCCGCGCCCCTGGCGGCGGCGTTCCGGTACCCCTTGGCTGTATCTCGCGCCGGCACTGGTCGTGCTCGGGGGGCTGCTCGGGTATCCGATCTACCAGCTCGGGCTGATCTCGCTGTTCCACTACACCCAGGCACAGGTCAGCGGGGGTGAGCCGACCAGGTTCGAGGGGCTGGGCAACTACGCCGCCCTCTTCCGTGACGAGCAGTTCTGGCAGGTGCTGCTCGCCACCGTCGGGTTCGCGGCGGCCTGTGTGGTCTGCACGCTGGCCGTGGGATGCGCGCTCGCCGTGCTGCTCACCCGCGTGCGGGCCGTGCCCCGGCTGGCGCTGATGCTGGCCGCGCTCGGCGCCTGGGCGACCCCGGCGATCACCGGGTCCACGGTCTGGCTGTTCCTCTTCGACGCCGACTTCGGCCCCGTCAACCGGGTGCTGGGCCTCGGGGACCACTCGTGGACGTACGGCAGGTTCAGCGCCTTCTTCCTCGTCCTGCTCGAAGTGGTCTGGTGCTCCTTCCCGTTCGTGATGGTGACGGTCTACGCCGGCATCCGCGCCGTGCCGGCCGAGGTGCTGGAGGCCGCCTCCCTGGACGGGGCCTCGCAGTGGCGCGTCTGGCGTTCCGTGCTCGCGCCGATGCTCCGGCCGATCCTGGTGGTGGTCACCATCCAGTCGGTCATCTGGGACTTCAAGGTGTTCACCCAGATCTACGTGATGACGGGCGGCGGCGGCATCGCCGGCCAGAACCTCGTCCTGAACGTCTACGCCTACCAGCAGGCGTTCGCGTCCTCGCAGTACAGCCTCGGCGCGGCGATCGGCGTGGTGATGCTGCTGATCCTGCTCGCCGTGACGCTCGGGTATCTGCGGCTGCTGCGCCGCCAGGGGGAGGAACTGTGAGTCTTGTGGGCCGGGGCGGGGAATCCCGGGTGAAATTTGTGCGCCGGTCCGCCCGGCGGCCGGGGCGCACGGCGGCCGAGGCGACGGCGCTGCTGACCGCCGCCGTGGTGGCCTTCCCGCTGTACTGGATGGTGCTGAGCGCCTTCAAGCCGGCCGGGGAGATCGAGTCGGACGAGCCGCGCCCCTGGACGCTCGCGCCCACGCTGGACTCGTTCCGGCGGGTGTTCGGGCAGCAGGAATTCGGCCGGTACTTCCTCAACAGCGTCGTCGTCGCGGTCGCCGTGGTGATCGCCTCCGCGCTGATCGCCTTTCTCGCCGCGACCGCCGTGACCCGATTCCGGTTCCGGCTGCGGACCACCCTGCTGATCATGTTTCTGGTGGCCCAGATGGTGCCCGTGGAGGCGCTCACCATCCCGTTGTTCTTCATGATGCGGGACTTCGGCCAGTTGAACACGCTGTGGTCGCTGATCCTGCCCCACATCGCGTTCTCCCTGCCGTTCGCGATCTGGATGCTCCGGGGGTTCGTGAAGGGCGTTCCGGAGGCGCTGGAGGAGGCCGCGTACATCGACGGCGCGAGCCGCGCGCGTTTTCTCCGGCAGATCCTTTTCCCGCTCGTCCTGCCGGGCCTGGTGGCCACGAGCGTGTTTTCCTTCATCTCCACCTGGAACGACTTCCTGTTCGCCAAGTCGTTCATCATCAGCGACATCTCGCAGTCGACCCTGCCGATGGCGCTGCTGGTGTTCTACAAACCCGACGATCCCGACTGGGGCGGCGTCATGGCCGCGTCCACGGTGATGACGATTCCGGTACTGGTCTTCTTCGTACTCGTGCAGCGGCGCCTGGTCTCCGGACTGGGCGGCGCGGTCAAGGACTGACGTGACTTCACTGACAGAACTGATTCCCGCGCCGCTCAGCGTGAGCACGTGGGGTGAGCGGGTCTTCGTGCTCGACGAGGACACGACGCTGACGGCGGGGCCGGGTGTGGGCAGCGCCGAACGCTGGCTGCGCACGACACTCCAGGCGGCCACCGGACTGCCGCTGCGGGAGGGCGCGCCCGGCCGGGCCGCGCGCAACGCCGTGGAGCTGCGGCACGACGACGGCCTCCCGCCCGGGGCCTACCGCATCACCGTCCGTGACGACCGGGCGCTGATCACCGGCGGCGACCCGGCCGGCGCCTTCGCCGGCGCGCAGACGCTCCGGCAGCTGCTCGGCCCCGACGCCTTCCGGCGGGCGCACCTCGGACGCACCCGCTGGGAGCTGCCGGAAGCCGAGATCGAGGACGCGCCCCGCTTCCGCTGGCGCGGACTGATGCTCGACGTCGCCCGGCACTTCATGCCCAAGGAAGGCGTGCTGCGCTATCTCGATCTGATGGCCGCGCACAAACTCAACGTCCTCCACTTCCATCTGACGGACGACCAGGGCTGGCGCATCGAGATCCGGAAGTACCCGAAGCTCACCGGGACCGGCTCCTGGCGGGCCCGGACGAAAATCGGCCACCGCGCCTCACCGCTGTGGGACGACAGGCCGCACGGCGGTCACTACACCCAGGACGACATCCGCGAGATCGTCGCCTACGCCGCCGAGCGGCATATCGGCGTCGTCCCCGAAATCGACGTGCCCGGGCACTCGCAGGCAGCCATCGCCGCGTATCCGGAACTCGGCAACTCCGACGTCGTCGACACCGCCTCCCTGAACGTCTGGGACACCTGGGGCGTCAATCCGAACGTACTCGCCCCCACCGACGACACCCTGCGCTTCTACGAAGGAGTGCTCGAGGAAGTCCTGGAACTGTTCCCCGCGGACGCCGGGCCGTTCTCGCCGTTCGTGCACATCGGCGGCGACGAATGCCCGAAGGACCAGTGGCGCGAGTCGGACGCCGCGCGGAAACAGATCGGCGAGCTCGGACTGGCCGACGAGGACGCGCTGCAGTCCTGGTTCATCCGGCACTTCGACTCCTGGCTCGCCGAGCGGGGGCGCCGGCTGATCGGCTGGGACGAGATCCTGGAGGGCGGCCTGGCGCCCGGCGCCGCGGTGTCCTCCTGGCGCGGCTACTCCGGCGGCGTCGCCGCCGCCCGCGCGGGCCACGACGTGGTCATGTGCCCCCAGCAGTGGGTCTACCTGGACTACCGTCAGGACGCCGGCCCCGACGAGCCGGTGCCCATCGCCTACGTGCGCACCCTGGAGGACGTCTACCGGTTCGAGCCCGTGCCGCAGGAGCTGACGCCCGAGGAGTCCGCGCGGGTGCTGGGCACCCAGGCCAACGTGTGGACCGAGGTGATGGAGGACCAGGGGCGCGTGGACTACCAGGTCTTCCCCCGGCTGGCGGCGCTCGCCGAGGTCGCCTGGAGCGATCTGCCCGCCCCCGCCGACCGGGACTACGCCGGTTTCGAACGGCGGATGGCCGCCCACTACCGGCGCCTCGACGCCCTCGGAGTCGCCTACCGGCCGCCCACCGGGCCGCTGCCCTGGCAGCGCCGTCCGGGCGTCCTGGGGCGGCCCTTGGACGGTCCGCCGCCCAGCGCCTAGCCCGCACCGCCCCTTCGCCCGTGTCTCGAACAGGTCATGCGAAACGGGAACAAGGGTCACCGAAGAGTGCCAATCCTCGACTCATCGGTGACTCCGGGAGGAAACCGGCCATCTCCGGGGTGAGGTGGGCGAACGCCTCCTAGCGGACCCCCGTCTTCGGCGCCTGCCAAGATGTGCCAGAGTTGCCACGTCCGCCCTGTCAGCACGTACCGTACGGCGCACGGGCGGGACCAGGTGGGGCAGCGGGAAGGGGCAGCCGGTTTTGAGCACGCACGCACCGCAGGCGGCGCAGGCCGTGACGCTGCCCACGACACTCGACGAGGCCGTGGCGGCGCTCACGGCCATGCCCGCCGCCGTGCCCGTCGCGGGCGGCACCGACCTGATGGCCGCCGTCAACTCCGGGCAGCTCAGGCCCGCCGCGCTGGTCGGCCTCGGCAGGATCAGCGAGATCCGCGGCTGGCAGTACCTGGACGGACAGGCGCTGCTCGGCGCCGGTCTCACCCACGCGCGCATGGGCCGCCCCGACTTCGCCGCCCTCATCCCGGCGCTCGCCGCCTCCGCGCGGGCCGCCGGACCGCCGCACATCCGCAACGCGGGCACCCTGGGCGGCAACATCGCCTCCGCCGCCCCCACCGGGGACGCGCTGCCGGTGCTGGCCGCGCTGGAGGCGACGCTGATCGTCGCCGGACCGGGCGGCGCCCGCCGCGAGGTCCCGGTGTCCCACCTGCTGGCCGGCATGGACCTGCTGCGCCCCGGTGAACTCATCGGCTTCGTGAGCGTGCCGCTGCTGCACGCCCCCCAGGTCTTCCTGAAGGCGACCGGCCGCACCGGACCCGGCCGCGCCGTCGCCTCCGTCGCCCTCGTGCTCGACCCCGCCCGCCGCGGGGTGCGCTGCGCGGTGGGCGCCATCGCGCCGATGCCGCTGCGGCCGCTGGACGCCGAGCAGTGGGTCGCGCAGCTCATCGACTGGGACAACAACCGCGCGATCGTGCCCGAGGCACTGAACGCGTTCGGGGAGTACGTCGCCGCGGCCTGCATCCCCGACGCCGCACCCGGCGAGGACGGCACCGTCCCACCGCTTCCGCCCGCGGTACTGCACCTGCGGCGCACCGTCGCCGCGCTGGCCCGACGAGCACTGGGGAGGGCGCTGTCGTGACCGACGACCGGCACGGAGAGGGCACGCCCCCGGGCGGCAGCCGCTGGGACCCGCTGCCCCAGGGCGACTACGACGACGGCGCCACGGCCTTCGTGAATCTCCCCGAGGGCGGCATCGACGCCCTGCTGGACGCGATGGAGAGTCCGCTCGCCGCGCCCGGCCACGGCTATGTGCCGCCGCAGATCACCGTCTCCCCGACGAGCGACGGCGGCACCGACCCGGCGGCCACCGGCTCCTGGGGAGTGCCCGGCGCGCCCGTCGACGGCGCCCAGTGGCACGACCCCCAGGCCGGCGCGGCGCCGGGTGACCGGTTCACCTACGACCCCGCGGCGAGCGGGCAGTGGGCCTTCGAGGAAGGGGCCGCGGAGAACCCCGCGCCGGGGCACGACGTCACCGGCCAGTGGTCGATCCCCGTGGCCGACGGCGACCTGCCGGACGAGTCGGGCGAGTTCACCGCGTCCTCCCTGGTCGAGCAGTGGGGCGGCACGCCTCCGCCCACCCTCCCGGGCGGCGCCCCCGCCCCCTGGGCCCACCAGGACATCGGCCGCCCGTGGGGGCCCGGCGTGCCCGCCGTCCTGCGGGA